>Ga0307511_10002285_pt1 | contig 20037 bp, 23 predicted proteins | sample 13_EM_MG_FD_200266 | JGI IMG/M metagenome (GOLD analysis project Ga0307511, IMG submission 200266) | Populus trichocarpa ectomycorrhiza microbial communities from riparian zone in the Pacific Northwest, United States - 13_EM | ecosystem: Host-associated > Plants > Roots > Unclassified | place...
GACGGTGATTTCACGCCCAAATTTATGGCCCCTATCAATGAGGGGTTGTAGGCGCTGCACCCAGTATGCGAGTGTGTCGGCCTCTGGTACTTGCGCATTTTCAATGAGGGAGTGGGCGGATTGTGCAGTGAGCCATGCCATCGGGAGAACGACCAGTTCAGCACCGGAGTTAATGACGTGGTTAGCGAACTCATATCTGTCAAATGGCGCAAGGAACTTATATGGGTTGAGGTCCATGCCTGGTATTGGTTAGCTCGAGTCCTTGTTGCCCACACCTAAGCATTGAGCTTACAAATTCCCATGGCCATCGTTCCAATGCCTGGAACTTCTCCAGCAAAAAAACCCTCCTTTCCTTCCTCTGCCCATGTCTCATCTGTGGAGAACAGGAAGTGTTTCCGGTAGTTGGTGACGACATTGCCCTGTAGGTTCACCATGACGCAAGAGTTGTATCTTTGCATCCCTATTGGTGAATTTGGCGATGCAGTTGTATACTCTGGGTACCCCACACAAACGAAACACCTTAACCGCCGAGCAATTGAACGTGCCCAAACGGTAGATGGCCCAGCTGCTGTAGGCTCAAGGTGGAAGCTAATCTCTTGGAGGCTGCTGAAGTTGTAACCTGTTTGTGAAGAAATATTAGTACCAGTGCACTAAAAGGAGAGTGCTCAATACTGACCTGAGAATGCCATCTCCGGAAGCACCAGGAGATCAAGGTCTATAGGAGCTGCTCGTGCTATTATTGCCTCTGCCCGCTTAAGGTTGTGGGCGATGTCCCCAAGCTGGGGGTTAAGCTGTAAACATAATGTGAGCATGAGGCAAGGAACAGAAGGTGGTTAACATGCACTAGTTCTTACCTGAAGGCATGCAATTCTCATTGTGATGGTTTGAAGTTTATTGAGAATCAAAAGATTTCTTGTTACCCTGGGGAGGTTGATGTGGGAGGAGAGTGCCTGATAAGTTTGCTGGTGGACTGAGAGTTTTAATGCTGTGACGCGCGTGGCACTACTATATGCAGGACCGAAGATCACTAGTTGGTGTGTGGAACCAGTGGGGAGGGAGTGGAAAATATAATGCTGTGTGCGATGACAGGACGAAACGTCACCCAGAGATCAGTGAAAGAAATTGCTGCTGTTTATATACTGTTACTTGTTACTGGTATCTGGTCAGATGGGTTCGAAAGAATTGAACGTAGGCTCCAAAGGAGGATGAAGAGTTCCGACGGCCACAGACTTCGAATGAGTTCCAGTCTGGTTATATGAGTCTGCAGGCTGATGACAATACTCTGTGCTGTCCTTGGAACCAAGTCGATACTTATACAAAGTAGAGGTTTCGGGGTGCTGTTCCGGGAATAATATAGAGGGGGAACATCTGCTTTTGAGGATGAAACCTAAGCCAAAAAAAGACCGATGTCTCGAGACCGACAGGAACGGAGCTATATTAGAAATTGGATCGAGGGAGAGCTGACTTAGGTACGGTATAGTGCTGGTACAGTGAGACTACATCCAGAGTATAATTTTGAAATTGCGGTTTTGCCACTACCCCAGATCTCAAGGTGCTTGCACAGTTACAGATTCCCCTGCCATGCCTAAAGCGATCGCTACAGACTTGAGTACGAAGCTCCATAGGAGCGGTCGTGCCAACCAGACTAAGTACGAAGCGACCTGTTAGCCTACTGGAGGGGATCTCTATGTAGTCGAGATAGAGCAAGCTGGGATTTGTTGCGTATGATTGGCCGGAAGGAACTGCTGGCGGGGCCGGCGCTCATTGGAACTTGCGGGGAGAAAAGAGCGCGGGTGGGGCTACTCAACGATGCACGCTAAGGGGATTAAACGGTGGAGAATCAGAGACCGTTCCTTAACCCACTCATCCCCAAGACATCGGCCTAAATTACTCGCTGGTCAAAAACACCCGGCTGCAATGCAATGCTAGTGCCTGGGAATGTGACAGAAGATCAGGCACTGATCCCAACCAGACTAGCACTATCATGAGAAACAATTGACGCTCCACAAAAGAGCCCCCCCAACAAACGAAGTAAAAATTCCAGCCAAAGCTCTAGGCTAAGCTAAGCTTAAATTAACACCAACATTCCTCAGTAGCTTGGAGGGGCAGCCTATGTCTAGATGGGGCTAGATCTTGCAAGGAAGCAGGAGTAGGTATCGAAAGATATTAACTCTTGAGTAGAGTACCAAGGGGTGCAAGAACTATAGTTAAAGTGCTCACTAGCATCTTGATGTTTCGCGTCACTTGTGGATCGGGCACGAAGGCAGGGAAGAAGGAGACCAAGCCAGGTCGTCCAACCCAGCTCCCCTGAGCAATGAGTGCAGCCAGCAATACTCCAATACATAACCGGGGGCCTTGCATGAAGTGCCTTGTATGAAGAGGTTGATAATGTTCTCTACCCGAGTGGTGCTTCTGTGGCGGCAGGGACCTTGTGCTATCGGCGCCTAACAGGCTGGAGCTGGAGAGCCAGTGATCCTAAGCCTAGAGTAATATGTACCGTATATCCATGACCTAAGGCAGCGCAAGCTTGCGAGTTACCGATGCCTGACTAGTATATTTCCGCACCCTCCAGACCGATATGTAATCTCACCACCACCTTCGTTGAAGGGCGTTTTCTGAGTCGTTTGGCGACGAGACTATTGTTTAGGGAAGCAAGCCTGCACTAAATTCAGCGGAGGTGAGGACGTTGAGCTAGGGCAGCGGGTATCTCATGGGTTTAAGTTTTTCCAGAGTTGAGAACAGCACCATCTGACTAATCCATTCATAGACTACCTCCATGACATATGAAAATCCCACTACTGCAAAGTATGCAATTAGTAAGTAGCATTTCGTAGATGAGACCTCACCATTTGGAGAAACATATCAAATATAATATAGAGGATTCTTGCAACAAACGTGGCCAGCGCCACTTCTGCGGAGCCCTTGTCGGTGTACACAAAAAGGTTGTCACCAGAGGGGCGTGATGTGGAGATGTCGGCTTGGCAATTTGAGCATGCTTGGAAAACCCATCATACTGGGTATTGGTTGAACAACACACTCCAAACAATGCAAGCCAATATGTAGTATGGTAGAGGTATTTCGGATCGAAAGGAACAAGGGTTAACTTACGAAGCCTTTAATTGGGGAATCTCCAAATCCAAGCGCTCACGTTATTGGATAAGGAGAAATTATGCGGGGAGTCTCGTGAAACAGCCATGTAAGAAACTTAAAGCTGATTCGTGCAGGAGCTCCTGTATGTCTCACTATTTATCCGTGACTGAATAGGATTGCCTGATTGGGTGGCACCTTGCTAGTGTATGCAGATCCAACTGTTTGATTCTGGCTAATCGGTCCAAGGCTGGAACAATAGCCGGGATAAATTATCACCGCCTGACGCCCAAAAAGAAAAAAATTAACATGAGAAGCCCGTAAAACAGATACTAAAACGACAACTCCTGAAGACACCCGACCAAATTGCAAATTTGTATTTCACCTGGTTCTTACTCCCTATTGTAGGAGTCGGAGCCATCACGGGGCTGATAATAGACATCGGCATCCTCCAATTGAAGGATAATCTCCTCTGGAAGCTATACAAAAAGAGCGTTAATACCGACTTGTAGCTTCTTTCTCGCTACTAGATCAGGCGCTACTCACGTTACCACTGACTTTTACAGCATACATTCCTTTAACAAAGCCATCTATCCGTTGCCATTTAGATACCCAGGATGACGTTGGTTGCCAGAGAGTAATTAGCCCTTCAAACACCGGAGATGTACAGTCTTCGACCTTGTCGGGGTTGTTTCTGAGATGTATTGCCTCCTCGCAGTTGGGACATCCTTCTTTTGTAAATTTCTAATTGCGTGTCAATTTGTGAGTGATTGCTAGTAGGGTGCGTTTGCTTACCGAATGTGGCTGCACAATTGAGCATACCATACATGCTCGAAGGTTACGGTATTGGCCTGGAGTGACAAAGCTGCTTGACATATTGAAGAAGCTTGATGATTATAAGTAAGTAGATTGGTGTGTACTGAAACAGATGCAGTCTAAAGGCTAGGAAGCTTTGTGGGATTGAAGTCAAAAGGATCACTACTAGAACATGTTGGCAGAACGCGTCCGTGCCAAGATTGAAAAGTCCGGCTTACCTAACATACGGCACCACTACCCGTAGGCGTACAGCAACCAGACTAGGCGTACAGGAGTCACTGTTCGATGAGTCAACCTGGTTATGACTATTGTGAAACCATATGCCTATTTACAGTTCCGAGGGGCTTGTGCCAACCAGACTATATTTACAGGTAAGCGTAGTCTGATTGCAGGGTAACAAGCGGGTGACTTAACCAAACTAGTAGGCAAAGTTACATTATTAATGCTACAAACTGAGGGATCAACTCAATCGCTGGATTACAGAAGCAGCACGGCCCCATCCCTTGCAAAGGCGCCAGCCGCCAACCGTTAGAAAGATAGATAGATGTCATAGTCGCTCTGTTGTGCTTCGTTCGTTCGTGCCGTGGGTTGGAATTCATCTGGGTGTGTTCTGGCTGAGTGCGGACATTTAAGGATAATCCGTTCGTGGTCACCTTCTTCGATCACCAGCACATCTCCTACTACGTGAACTTTTTATCGCCTTACACAACAGTGGGCCAACAGCCGCAGTCGCGTAATCTGTCAATATCAATAAACCGTTGGGCCGATGGGGCCGATGGTCTGTGGTGACCCTGAAGGTAAGTTCCACCGTATGCTTCTTCTGGAGTCATTCGGCTTATGCTTAGATAGGGTGGGGACCCATCTCGAGGGATAAGGAAGACTTCACGCCATGTTTTATCGACCTCACTATTGACATTGTCAGTTTTGGATTGATCCTCCTGGGTTCTTTGAACCTTGCAAGCCTTTTGAAGCAAACTGCGTTCCCTGTGCCCCCAAATTGGCATTATTATCTCAAACTTGTAGGGTGGACTGGAAACTTGCGTGGTTATATCGTTTTGCTGATGGTAAGGCCGTAGGTCTTGGTCGGATTACTCCTCCCTTCTACTGCGTTGTTCGCGTCTCTTCAGTTCGGATACCTCCATAATGCCCTTGTCGACATTAGCTTTTGGACACCAGTCATCGGGTGCCTTGCCACCGCTGTTGCCTTTGCAATTCATCATTACGAGCATAAGAGGTCTATGGTTCCAAGTGGGGTGCTGCTGTTTTACTGGCCTCTTTACATCGTCGTAAACGGCCTTAAACTCCATTCATTGACTATCAGGGGGGATCAGGGGAATAATAATGTTTCATTCATCCTACTAGCCATTTGTGAGGCGGCTGCAGTTGCAGTTTTCTTCCTTGAGTATATGATTCCAAAGGCACGGAGCGAATACCAGACATTAGAGGACGATGAGCAAAAATGTCCTATGGAAGATTCTGATATCTTTTCGATTCTGACTTTTGGATGGATGACTCCTTTGATGAAAGCCGGGTATAAGAAGTTTCTCACTGAGGACGATCTTTGGAATGTTCGGAGGAAAGATACGACTCAGTATACCGAGGAGCAATTCACTAATGCATGGCAGAAAGAGCTCAAGAAGCCTAAGCCCAACCTCTGGCTTGCACTCGCCCAGGCATTTGGTGGTCCCTATGTCAAGGGTGCACTCTACAAGGTCATTCAAGACGTGCTCAACTATTCGCAACCACAGCTCCTACGGTATCTCATTGCATTTGTTAGCTCATATAAAACTGACAAACCTCAACCTGTATCTACTGGCCTTGCAATCGCTGGAATCATGTTCATTGCCTCCGTTGTCCAAACTGTTACACTACATCAATATTTCCAACATGCCTTTGAGGTGGGGATGAGGATCCGATCCGCTCTAACAGCAGCAATCTATAAAAAGAGCATGCGGCTGTCTAATGAGGGCAGGGCATCCAAGTCAACTGGGGATATAGTGAACCTTCAAGCTGTGGATACGCAGAGGTTACAAGGTAGGCGAGAAGAAGGACAGCAAGAAAGCCCATTAATTACACGACTGACACTCAAACTACAGACATCACGACCTATGGTCAACAGATTTGGAGTTCACCGTTCCAGATAATGCTCTGCATGGTGTCTCTATATAGTCTGCTTGGACCTAGTATGTTTGCAGGTATTGGGGTTATGATACTCATGATCCCAATAAACGGTTTTGCTGCTCGTGTGATGAAAAATCTACAACAAAAGCAAATGAAGAACAAAGATGCAAGGACACGCCTCATGACTGAGATCCTGAACAACATGAAATCTATCAAGCTCTATTCCTGGGGTCAGCCGTTTATGAAGAAACTCAACCACGTGAGAAACGACCTGGAACTGCATACCTTGAAAAAAATTGGGGTAGCACAGACTGTATCGAGTTTCACATGGTCCACTACTCCATTCTTAGTCTCATGTAAGTGATGTATACGAGACTGTTGAGTACTTGAACTGACCATGAGAATAGGTATGACCTTTACTGTGTTCGTCCTCACGCAAGATAAGCCTTTGACAACCGATATTGTATTCCCTGCCCTCACGTTGTTCAATCTCTTGTCCTTCCCCCTATCTGTCTTGCCGATGGTTATCACTGCAGTTGTAGAAGCAGGGGTTGCAGTGGACCGTATCACATCGTTCCTCACAGCGGAGGAGATCCAATCTGATGCTGTCAAAAGAGAAGAGTCCGTTACCAGGGTTGGTGAAGAGTCAGTGAGGATGACCAATGGCACTTTCACATGGAACAAGTATGAAGGCCAGCCAATCTTGGAAAACATCAACTTCTCCGCACGCAAAGGTGAATTGGCGTGTGTTGTTGGTCGAGTCGGACAAGGGAAGTCATCTTTTCTGCAAGCCTTGATTGGTGACCTACACAAAATCCAAGGAGAGGTTACTCTAAGTGGTCATACTGCATACGTTGCCCAGCAAAGTTGGGTTATGAATGCTACTGTCCGAGAGAACATCGTATTTGGCCACAAGTTTGATCCTGTAGGTAAATTCCACATGTACCTATTATTCCGTGCTAACGCAGTCACCTTAGGAATTCTACCAAAAAACTGTCAGCGCATGTGCCCTCTTGGAAGACTTTGATGCTCTGCCTGACGGGGATGAAACAGAGGTTGGAGAGAAGGGTATTTCCCTCTCTGGTGGCCAAAAAGCCCGTCTCACGCTTGCCCGAGCCGTATATGCAAGAGCAGATATTTATATTTTGGATGATCCATTGTCTGCAGTCGACCAACACGTTGGTCGGCATCTAATAGATAACGTACTGGGTCCTAGGGGCTTATTGGCTGGGAAAACCCGAATTATGGCAACCAACTCAATCCCTGTACTGGTGGAGGCGAACTACATCTATCTATTGGTGAAAGGGGAGATAGTGGAATCCGGGACGTACGAATCGGTTATGGCCACTAAGGCTGGGATTTATAACATCATTAGGCACATGAAAGATACCACCAGGGAAGATCGGGAAAGTGATGATACTACGGTGGTAGCATCTGGAACAACTACCACGAGAGATGTTTCCTCCGAAGAGGATGAAGTTCCTGATTTGGCTGGAGGGGTTACTGCTGGGCTAAAATCATCCCGGAGATACAGTGCGGTTACCCTCCGACGGGCAAGCGTAGCTAGTGCTAAGAACGGACGAACCAAGGTTGCCAATGAAGAAAACGCAAAGAGAACGACCCAGACGAAAGAGTTTTCGGAGCAAGGCAAAGTCAAGTGGTCTGTGTACACCGAATATGCTAAATCAGCGAATCTTTTCGCTGTTGGAATTTATCTCGTCACAATGATTGGTGCTCAGGTTGCACAAGTTGGTAAGTTTCAGGAGCGACTGCGATGCATCCAATACAAACTAACAGATTAATAGCCGGGAGTGTGTGGCTCAAGGAGTGGTCAGAAAGCAATACTCAACACGGGAGCAATGCAGAGACGGGCAAGTATATTGGAATCTATTTCGCGTTCGGTTTTGGCGCTGCAGCTCTTGTGATGGCCCAAACATTGATCCTATGGCTTCTATGTGCTATTGAGGTTTGCACGGCCCCATGAAACTCCTTTATACGGGGCACTAATCTTCCACCGCTTTCTAGGCAGCTAAAATTCTGCACCATAGGATGGCTGTAGCAATTTTCCGTAGCCCGATGTCTTTCTTCGATACAACCCCAGCTGGCCGAATTCTTAATCGATTTTCCAGTGATGTAAGTCAGCTCCTAATATTACCTACACAAAGAGCTCCACTGACCAATTGATCTACAGATCTATCGGATTGACGAAGTCTTAGCTAGGACATTTAACATGCTATTTGTCAATTCAGCCAAGTCACTTGCTACATTGGTCATTATCAGCATCTCGACGCCTCCATTCGTTGCAGTAATTATTCCGCTTACACTCCTATACATCTATATTCAGCGTTACTACCTCCGCACATCTCGCGAATTAAAACGCTTGGATAGTGTCTCGAGAAGTCCAATTTATGCACACTTCCAGGAGTCCCTTGGTGGTATCTCGACAATCAGGGCTTACCAGCAAGCGGACCGATTCGAACGTGAGAACGAAGGAAGAGTCGATGCCAATTTGCGCGCATTCTTCCCGTCTATCAATGCTAATAGGTTCGCCCCTCATCTGATGCTGCAGCTGTGAACCTTGGACGCTGACATTATATTCAGGTGGCTGGCTATCAGGCTCGAGCTCATAGGATCGATTATTATTCTTGCTGCTGCTTCCTTTGCATGTATCTCCGTAGCCTCTGGGGGTGGTCCCTCTGCAGGATGGGTTGGTCTTGCAATGTCATACGCCTTGCAGGCAAGTGGCTTTCCTGCCCTAATATTTTGGCACATAGGTGCACATTGTTAACGTACCTCTAGATTACGCAATCCCTGAACTGGATTGTGCGTCAATCTGTCGAAGTGGAGTCCAATATCGTTTCTGTTGAGCGTGTCCTCGAGTACTCTGCCCTCCCAAGCGAAGCCCCAGAAGTCATTGCCGACCAGCGACCACCATCCAGCTGGCCTGCAAACGGAGCAGTGACCTTCAACCACTTCTCAGCCCGTTACAGAGCTGGATTAGATCTTGTGCTCAAGGATATCAGCCTTGATATCAAGCCTCGCGAGAAGATCGGTATTGTCGGTCGCACTGGTGCAGGAAAGAGCTCCCTGACACTAGCACTGTTTAGAATCATTGAACAAGCTTCTGGAAATATAGCTATTGATGACCTGAACACGTCTACGATCGGACTTCAGGATCTGAGGCAGCGTTTGGCTATCATTCCGCAGGATGCATCTTTATTCGAGGGCACGGTGAGGGATAACCTTGACCCAAGTCATGTCCATGATGATACAGAGCTTTGGGCTGTACTCGAGCTGTCCCACCTGAAAGATTATGTTGCTTCTATGGATGGCAAGCTTGACGCTAAAATCAATGAAGGTGGATCAAATCTATCTGTTGGCCAGAGGTCGCTCGTTAGCTTGGCCCGTGCGCTATTGACCCCTTCGAACATCCTGGTTATCGATGAGGCTACGGCAGCTGTGGATGTTGAAACGGACACAGTGATCCAGCAAACCATTCGTAAGTATCTGCATGTGTCAAGGTTTGCTCGATTATGGCAGTTCGCTGATTTTGCATCACAGGCGAGAAATTCAAGGAACGCACCATTCTTACAATTGCCCACAGACTGAGTACGTTTAAACTTTCCTTCCCAATCTCCAATTTTGGCATGTCGTTCCTTTCATGCATATGCCATATTGCCACCTTAATGCGCTAGTACTAACCAGGTGTTTGCGATCTACAGACACCATCATTGACAGCGATCGCATTCTGGTCCTATCCGCTGGCCGCGTGGCCGAGTTTGACACCCCAAAGAACCTCATTGAGAAGAAAGACTCTTTGTTCTATTCTCTTGTGAAGGAAGCTGGGCTGCTCGAGCCAGGTAACACTACAGCTTCGGCACCATCGTCGTAGAGCCACATGGGGTGGGGGCTGTGGGCCTCCGGCCGCCGTCGGAGGAGTTCCTAAAGGAGGATTTAATGTGTCATCAACTGTCATCACCACTATCTAATTATCATCAACATCATCACCGCCATCATCATCATCACCGTCATCACTATCGTGTTCAATCATTAGCAGCATCGGCAATATTGCAACGCGGCTATGCAATATCCGAGGCCCTGGCCATTTCGTCATGATCATCTTACACCCGTTAGTTAGAGTACAGTACCATGGTAACTCACACGGGAGAAACTTCGAGTATATTCTCTGTTAGTTACTTTACTTTAGTATGATTAATGGATGCATGGTTTGCTTCAGGCTAATTGTGGCTCGTGTTTCGAGGTGCATGATTGACCGGGCGAGGGTGGTGGGGTAAGTGAGGAAGTAGGGTGATCAGCAGTTGATATTTCCTAATGTGTATGTGTTTCATGTATCTGTAGAAGTGTTACGATCAACGGCAGTTGTGGTCAAGGGCGAGACAAGATGCGAGAGACGAGTTGCCGAGGGGTACTGTTGGGACGGAGTGTGGGGAGACCCCGAACTGTGGGGGTGAGAGGGGAAGAGACATCAATAGAGAGGGTGTTATCGCCATTTTGTTCAAAAATCCCATAATTTTTTCCCTTGCCTTAGCCTTGATTTATTTTATTCTTAATGTTTTATTTTCTGGTTTATCGATAACTGCTCAAAGGCATGTGTTTGGTTGTTTCCTAAATATCCCACCTACACTACTACATGTTGCTGTTGCTGATGCCCCCTTCCGCCTCGTATTTTCTTTTTGCTTGCACGAAAAAGTAAATGAAATGGCGGGGTGTATTCCCAATATCCGCACGATTATCGTACTGGTTCGCAGAATGGCAGACCATCTCACTAGTGAGGATAAACTAGTCTGGATGAGGAGGGATGAGAAACATTTCAACCACATATCGACTCAGTCATATAGGTAAGGGTATTGGCTCTGTCCACATTGATGGGCAACCAGGCTACATGTGGGGTAAAAAGGAAAACCGTTAAACCCAACAAGGTACGCCCTCGAGATCAAGGCCTTCTCTACTGTATATAATACGTAAGCCGAGGTCAGCAGACGGGATATATAGAAGAAATAAAAAAAGGACAAGTGAAGTCGATCATGGGTACATGAGAAGCCTGATTGTTCAATGGCTGACGAGAGCAAGCAAGCGAGCGTGGGAAGCGCTGGGGTGGGTGGGTAAGCAACATGCTGTTCCACACACAAAAAAGAATAAAATCATCTAAAACATAGATCTTCACAGCAACCTGTGGGCATCCACATCCACCAGTACCCCCGCCCGCCCACCTGCCTTCTCTCAAACGCAAACCCCCCAGCCGCAATCAACTCGACCTCTCGCGCCCGCAATCCCAACCACCTCTTATCGTATAAAAGCACGACGCTAGATTGGAAAGGGTATTTATCGATAATAAAGACAACTAGAGATCCGTATCCCTCCTTCTGCGTATCGGGGGTATGGCCTTCCGACTTACCTTGTGAAGGCCCTCATCCTATCTTAGGTTGGGATTTCAACACGACACCCACACCCGACCCGAAAGACCACTTCAAATTCTCTGCATGCCTCACCGTACGCAGTGGCACAAGAAAAAAAGAAGTGAAAGCAAAGCATCGAGCATTGATATCCTTTTTGCCTCGGATTGCCTCATAGGCCTAGGGTGGAATCAGGGAAGGATTTCGAAGTCTGTGGTTTGCGGATCAGTCAAGACCGGTAGACCTCGCTACCTAACACTGGCATGAGCGCTAATCGAGACCCCTGTCTTGCCTGTTCGGCCGACGGCCTCGTCTCAAGCCTTAATCTCGTTTGTAGACCTCTTGGGTCGAGAGGCCGAGGAATGAGAGCCTTGTCGGCGCTCTCAAAGTCATGTCTTTTGATGTTGTATTTATGCAAATGCCATTCGAGTCGCTCAATGACGGTATATCTCCGGGATGGATGGAATCCCACCACATGCACACCCATCTCAGCCGCATACGTTTCTCTCCCCACCCCTCCGCCCCAGCCGTAAGGTTAATGATCCAGCACTCTATTTTTATTGTTATTTTATTTCGAAATAAACCGCTAGAATCGTGTTTGCCGCGCATAAAATTATAAAATCCAAAATTGAAACTCTGACTCTTGGAAAGATCTCCTAGAAGATCCAAATATCTCCGTAAAAGGTGGATTGGCCACAAGGTGGAGAAACACTGCAGACGCACGTACTCGTAGTGCACACACTGCTGCCTGCTTTAGTATTTTAGGATAGAAAGCTCACCATATGCCCTGACGTACTCTACCTTGGATCGTCAAGTATGCAACCTATGCATGGGTGGCACGGTATGGCATGCATGGGTGTTCGTTAATGGGACAATATCTGGGCCTAGCTGAAGTTTGTTTAACACAACCGCAGATTATCCATGCAGAGCGAACTGATCCGTACCATACGGATCATCCAAACTGTCTCAACTTGAGGACGGCGGGGGGGAGGGGCGCGCAGCAGGTGCGCTTCAGAACGTGCAATCAGAGACTCTGGCTGGGTTTACGGTGAAGAGATCAATAGATACTTTAGATCGAAGGGACCGCGGGCGGGAGGCCCACTGCTTCCCTTCCCGCTACAAGTACGTTTCTCGAAACCCCTTCTGCCTTTCCTACCCATTCGCTCCCCGATGGTGAAAGCGGTTGCTTGCTTGGATCCTGACGAGCAATCACCAAATGCCCTTTTCGATATCTGCGTACCCTTCGTGCTCGTCATGGTGCTAGTCAGGGCAATGTCTAGCCGAGTTTGATATACTTCGCAGGGCACAGTGCAGCGTCTGGGGAAGCTGAAGGAATTCGCAAGGATGCTTGCATGGCCCAATTGAGGCCGGCTAAGTGATTGGTGGGCGTACAAACTTCATTCCCTCCCCAAGACAACTGAGATCCAATGGTGGGAAAGCATGTGAGACGCGTGCCTCAAGTCTATTCTGCACACGAACGCGTTGATGTTCAGGCCAAGTGGGAGGCAAGGCACCAATGGTAATCCATGCTGGTCTTGTGATGCGCCGTTGTGCCTGCCTAAATTGCTCGGACTAATTTCTTCATGATTGGCTCGATGGGATCCATGAACGGTGCGACTTGATTGGGGTAATAGAGTCGCTCGTTTGTAAGATGTATGGTATGGTCCAAGCTCTTATTTTTTAGATTTAAATATCCCTGTTTTTTTGCGCGGTCTGCGGTTTCCATATCGCTCTCAGCGCTCCCTTGTCAAGGTCTTGCATAAACAGAGGTGCGTATGAAGTGCGCCCTTTTCAATAAGCAGGCTCGACCCCACCGAGCCTTACTTTGGGCACGATGCCTGTTTTGATCATGGGTGTCTGGTGAGGCCTGCCAGCATGATGGATGGCTGATATCTGAGTGGGTGTGCTGCACCTTGATCTTTGGATGTGTGTCAGTGAATAGAGGGAGGAGGGGCAGTCCCCATGATATTCCACAGGAATAAAAAAAGTCAAGATGATACGCTCGGGCCCTCCTTGCCCTCGTAACGTTGCGAGCTTCTTCCCTCTGGAAACCCGGAATTCTGCAAAGCCCCTGTAGTGGAATGCTAGTACTCACAAAGCTCTCTCATCCCCCTGCCCTCACCCACACCTTGGGACATCCTTTCTATCAGCTATATATCTTCAGAACAACATCAACTTTTTCGCTATCATATTTCTGTTCTGTCACATTCATCTCCCACCCTTGACGTCGACGAACGTTTTCTCGCTTCTAAATCAAACGTTGATATGAGTACCTAACCCAGCATACTCTTGTAGCAGCTCGACAAGCCAATCACTGCAGTTCTGCTGCAGGCCCTTCACGCGAGATCGGACAAGCTCATTGTGACTTCTGACGCCGCTTAAGCCCATAACCGTGCTTATTATAGCGCCGCTCACATTCGAACACATCATTTCTCACTCCCCCACCCTTGTGCCCTAAGCACTTTGGGACTCGGAGCAATTGGGAGAAAGCTTAAGGTTTGAGCTCGAGCTTCAAGATCGTCAGGTACCTTTGTTTGACGAGAAGCTTGAAATCGCAGGGTAAACAAAAAATGATGGGACGCATTGCACCACGGGAGGCACCATTCCCACCCCAGGGACAACCTAATGGTACCACCAAGCACAAGTCAAGGAAACAGGTGATTGGTTTACCCATCCTGATAGGACTTACCATATCCCCAACGCCACCGCTAACCTTTGATAGATCATGAGAAATTTGAAGAGGATGTGCCACCTTAACCATAGCCAATTCGTCCTGCTGATCGTGGATTCAAAAGGAAAGGCTACAATCGAGGCGAGTGAAGCTTTCCAACGTCACCATGATGACTGGTTTCCGGAGAATGTTATCAAGGTGGCGTCCGAGATCACAATCTCAGTGGCGAGTGATATGAGGGCTCGGAGGGTGAAGAACGAGGAAGAGCAGAATGAACAGCAACTAGAAGGGAAAGCAGGCGATGGAGAAGGCTTTATAGACGATGATGAAGAAGACTTCGAAGACGATGCCGAGCATGAAGATGACGAGGGCCACGGCAGACCAGGTGATGCCAATGATGGATCCACTCCTAAGCATATGCTTCACTATTCACCAGACCATCCTCCTCCTCCATCCACCTTCGGTGCAAGTCCTCCTCGTATTCGGAAACGGACTTTACCAACTGTGAAATCGGAACCGAAGAGGCGTCGACGATCAAGCGCAAAACCGCTGCCAGTTCAGAGATCCGCATCAAGTTCTGGAGAACCCAGCTCTGTGGCGCAAAGCGGCGTTACTTACAGGCCCTTGATGATAGCCAACGTCGAGGCGGTAACAACGTTTTTCGAGACTAGGTTTCGGCAAATGCAGCAATTGACCTGCAAAGTGGTTGCAAAGGCTTGGATAAAAGTCATTGAGCCTAAGAAACAGTCCAATTTCCCCTACAATAGAGGAGAGGAAAGCAAGCCCTCTTGGTGGCCAGCTGGAGCTCGACACAAGGAGCCGGACCACCTGATGAAACCCGGTAGGCTGTTATTATGCTGGCATAATGTGGGCCTAAGCTAATCAACGTGTTAGAGAGATTGCTCTTATTGATGACCATGCTCAGGTGCCGCCGAGTACCTGTCACAAAACTAGAGATGGCAACCCAGGAGGTTGCTGCTCACATCGAAGAGTGCCGGTTTGGATTGTTGGAGGAGATTTATAGAGTCGCAAAAATGGAGGAACGCTTTGTTGCGGGAACCCTTCGTAAGTTCCATCCTCTGTTCGAGAATGCAACACAGCTAATCGCTCGATAGCTGCCGACGCCACTTGTTATGTAGCCGCTTCCGCGGACAAGGTGGTCTCCAATCCAAAACCTCAATCTCCCAAATCCGTGCAGCCACCTTCAGAGACCTCGGAGGTTTCGCCAACAAGTGGTAGCCCGGGGACTCAAGAGACGGGTAGAAGCAACAGCATGGACATGCAGGTGCGCCAGACTCCCCGACAGAGTCCTACGGAATTGGCAGCTCCAACCAGACCTCTCCCATACTCGGCTGTCGCGAGATCTCAGTCAAATATACAACCTGTGCATGCCCAATCCCAAATGAATTTTGCTCCTCCCTTTATGGCCACTGCGCAGGGCACGGACGAAGGCTATATTAAAACCGAGGGGTTTATTGAGACAACGCAGTCATTCGTGCCAAACTATTACTCCAGGGCTTCAATGTCGTATCATCCCAACGCGACGCCTCAGATACCTAGACGCGCAAACTCCATTCCCCAGCCACAAATCCCACAGCAATCGTTCAATGGTGGTTGGCCCATGCAAGTGGGCAATCTGTTCTCGCCGTACAGCACAACTACTCAGCAACATCAGCCACAACAATCCCATCACTCGCCTCATGGCCCACATTCACTTGGAGGGAGCAACCCGTCAACCCCAGTAACTAATTCTTCCTTTACTCAGATGCAGTTATTACCACTTCCACTTCCGCCCATTCACCAACATCAATCACACAACCCACTTTCTTCCCATCATGATATATCGGTGACTGTGACAGACAGATCACCCCAGTACGATCCATCCAGAATTGCGCCACATATGAACCATTCAAATGTGAGCTTCTCAGAGTTCCTGGAAAGCCCTATGCCCGAACGAGCTTATGACCTTGCTCCGGGGTTAGGTGATGATATTGTAAATATCGGAGCCGGGAGAGTACAAGATCAAGGCTCCGGGTTGCCTGGTGGTAAAGATATGACACATGGCTAAAAGTATTTTCGGCAATCTAGTTTGGCGTTTCAGCGAAATGGTCCAAGTGGTTCGGGATAAGAAAATTGAGATTACCAACTTGTGCAGTTCTTCTCGTCCTTTTGTTGATGCTTTCGCAACAAATAATCTCCACACGTCACCTTCCGCCTAGAGGGAGTTCCTATATTATTGGGTGGCCGGCTCCTGTTAATTCCGAGATGATCTGCTTATTCTTTCAAACATAACTATTCTCTGCACAAATTTCCTTTGCCTTATTCTTTCAGTTATTATTATGTTATGACTTGGACGTTGGCCTACAGTGAGACTTGACTGGTGCTATTGTTCGGTTGCTGTGCTGGAGTCTCTTTCTTTACTAGGATCTGGGAATGACAGCGGAGTAAAGCTCCATAATAGTTTTGATCTTCTTTGGAGGGAAAGGCGGGGTTATGGAGTCCTATGGAGATACTTCTTGGGGGTATTATTTGTTGATATCGTCCAATGTTCTGGCTGTCGGTTATTGGTAGGGAAACTGGGTGGGATGTAGTTATTTGTTACTAGGAACTAGTCTGCACAGCTTTAATCTGAAGACTCTCACCAAAAAACAAAGCTAAGACTGAGAACTCTCTCTGCACGTGTACCAGCTTTAGATCTCAAGAAATATTTCTTCATGATGTTTCTACCCGTGCACCCGCTCCCGTGAAGCTTATTCTGTTGCACAAGGGGTGGGATGTCCAGGAAGCTCACGAACTGTGTAGGAACAAGGTTCTTGTGTTCATGGTCTCTTGTGCCAGAATGACCGATCCAAAGAATGCAAATAATCATCCTTGTGTGGATCTCTCCACAATTTTCGTCATTGCAGGGGAAAAAAAACGGTGGATAGAGTACATGCATGCATGCGTGATCGAGCTGGCAGCTCTGGGGCCGTCTGATTTAGGTCCGTGAGTTAGCATACATCCTTGCCAGTTCATGGGGATTGAAAGACTTCAAGAGATCCTTGAATGTACTCACCCAGTGGTAAAGACAGGAGCAAAAAATGATGAGTTGCGAAGAAGCAAGTTGAATAGTTGATTGCGAGGCTGGCTGAAAGTTAGGTTGTTAGAACTGTACCTTACATGCTGCATACATTCATGAAAATACTGTATTATACGCCGAATGTGGACTTCTTGGCACTATCTAGTGCATATTATGCATTATGACCTCTTCGTCATCATTGATCTCAATGCCTCATCGCTACTAGAAAAATCTAAAGAAAACAAAAATTTAATATACTGGCATTTCACCTGTGGCATTTCTATTTTAGATGAACTACTATTGCCTGGGATTTGCACATGCCAACAGCGAGAGCTCACGGCACTTGGCGTTTGGCAATCCTGGCGAGCACTCCTGGCTGCCCGATCCGTGGCGTAGTATGCACTCACTTAGTATGTGCTCGATATCCGCTTCCACTTAACTAAGGCGCAGCCCCAGCGTAAGCGTATCCTACATCTGAGCTTCTCATTCGCTCGCCATTGTCCCTCATACTAAGCCCTTCTTGCAGCTGCCTACCCGTTAAAATTAGCTAAGTAGGTAGAGCATGTGTGGTCCTGTCAGCAGCGGATCTATTCGGGCTTGAGCTTTTCCAAGCAAGAAAAAAGAATCAGAGGATTGAGGCAGGTTTCACGCACGAGCTTAGTGAATATCCTTCTCAGTTTCACATCTATCACCGATCTCTGATCTCCCTAAAGAATTGGTAACTACCTACTACCCCTCCTCCTCTCTACATTCTTATTTTCTATAGCCCCTACTGTGAGTTTCCTGTGACAATGCTGAAAAATAACGGCAGCTCAACATCTACAATGCTTCAGTCTCCTGATGGAGCTGCAGGGTCATCGACCCGCACCGTTGATGCCGCTAGTCATCCCTCAACCCCGGGCAGGCCGATTCGACATAGGAGTTCGTCAGGAAAAACACCTGCCATGGAGCTACCTAGGGGAGGTTCTATGCTGTCCGACATGAGCCTTGATGAGGCACGGGGTATACTGAGGGCGAAAACAGATGAAGTGTTACTACCTACGGCACCAGAGTCGTCGACATGGCATAGCATCCCACTTGCGTTCGCCGTCCTCCCGGCGATCGCGGGCGCATTTCTCGACAAAGGCGAATCATTCACAACAGACGCTCTGCTGTTGTTGTTAGCTGGAATATTCCTACATTGGCTAGTGAAGTTCCCTTGGTACGTGGAACTGACATCATTCATTTAACAACTTAACCAGACCTGACTCGCTTACTCTCTGTAAAGGGAATGGTATCAAAAGTCGGTAGTGTTAGCAGCCGAACAGGATGTCTCGGAACTGTTACGGGACCCCAGAGACCCTCTTGCCGATCTCGCCTCCAACATAAGGTCGCCTCACGAAGAACAACAGCGGAAGAGGGCCGAAGATGAGCTCAGGTATGACGAGGCAAGGGCACTTTTGGCCTGCTTTATGGGGCCCCTGTTTGGTGGATGGCTTCTACATATTATCCGATCTTCCCTTTCCCGACCAAGTGAAGGGCTAGTCTCAAACTTCAACCTCACGATATTCGTCCTTGCTGCAGAGCTACGCCCTGCCGCTGAGGTAGTAAGGTTACTGCGAGGCCGTAATGAACGACTTCAATCATTGATGCACCACCCACCTGTCTCGAAGATGGAGATTTTGGCAGCAAAAGTGGAGGAATTACATGCTGAGGTGCGGGAGCTATCCACTCTGGCTACCAAAGCCATAGAGCGGGAGGCTGATTTAGATGCATTGAACCGTAAGTTTCCCACTCAATCTTGACACTTTATATCTAGATGTCTTAACATTAAGTAGGAGCTGTTCGCCGATATGAAAGAAAAGAGGCGATACATTCGCAACAAACTGAATCTCGCATATCAGAGATTGACACTAAGTTGAATGATTTCGTCAGCCTTGCTGCGGCTGCAACTCGAAACCAGCAGACTATTACTATACTACTATTTGAATGGGCTTGTGCTGTCCTTGTGCTTCCATTCGCACTGGCATGGAAGGTTGTCAGTTTCCCAGCCAAAGCTGTGGAGACTCTTACACATTTCAAGTCACCGTTATTATTGAAGCACACAGCTTCGAGCCAACGAAAGTCGAGGGAAAAGAGTAAGGGAGCTAGGAGCACATTGAAAAGCAGCAGAGCACAGAGCTTCTTGGAGTAAGGGCTTGGAGTAAGGGTTGAGATGATGAATCTTGGGAATGGAATCACTTAGTATGGAGTCTTGTATGGAATATGGTATTGGGATGGCATTTTTCGTTTTATGAACGGGATGGGTACTTAAGTATACTTTTGATAGGTTACTCTTTCTTTGGGAACAGATTTCTTCTTTCATTTCATTTATTGTTTGCACAAAAACAATATTCGGGCACTTGGTAGATACCGCCTTTGTGATATCTAAATCCTGTGTTTTTTTAAAAACACTTCTGGCCACAGAACTCGTGTATGATGCTTCTGTTGTCCGAAGATACATAACTAAATTGCACTGGCTATATTATGGCTAAGAAGCACTTCGAGCAGTAAGATTGACTCGAGCAAATCACTCCGTGAGCATTGTGCGCTCGAGTGATATTCGTGATACCAACCACCGCCAAGGACCGCCACCAACCGAAATTTAAACGGCTTAGCTAGGCTTCGCGGGGCAATGGCGGGGTCTAGATGCATGTATCAAAATGTCGGACAGGACGAGACAATTATAGCTTGGTTTAAGACAATTGCAAGGTGGAAATATTTTCTAGATGCATAGGGGACCCCTCATCAATCTTCTCATCTCAAACCTTTTCCTCCTTTTTTTCTTTTTTCCTCCCTTTTTTTTCCTTTTTCCTTTTTCCTTTTTTTTGCGATTACCCCACTTGTATTTT
>Ga0307511_10002286_pt1 | contig 20032 bp, 15 predicted proteins | sample 13_EM_MG_FD_200266 | JGI IMG/M metagenome (GOLD analysis project Ga0307511, IMG submission 200266) | Populus trichocarpa ectomycorrhiza microbial communities from riparian zone in the Pacific Northwest, United States - 13_EM | ecosystem: Host-associated > Plants > Roots > Unclassified | place...
TCGGCGCGCTCACCGTCGTCGGCTCGGCCGAGGGCATCGACCAGGTGATGTGGGTGCTCAACCCGGCCAAGCTCACGACGCTGTGAGCCCGGCCGGGCGCCTCAGGCCCGAGCGGGCAGCAGCCCCAGCCGGCCGACCACCTCGGTCGTCGCCTTGGACATGTTGAACGTGTAGAAGTGCACGCCGGGCACGCCCTCGTCGATCAGCCGCTGGGCCAGCTCGGTCACCACGTCGATGCCCTCCGCGCGGAAGGCCTTCGGGTCGTCGACCAGCGGGTCCAGCCGGCGCGCGATCGACGGCGGCACCGGCGCCCCGGACAGCTCCACCGTCTTGTGCAGCGTGCGGACCGTGGTCAGCGGCAGGATGCCCGGCAGCAGCGGCGCGTCACAGCCCCGCTTGGCCATCCGGTCCCGCAGCCGCAGGAAGTCCTCGGCCTCGAAGAACAGCTGGGCGATGGCGAAGCTGGCGCCGGCGCGGAACTTGCGCACCAGGTTCTCGGTGTCGTCGTCCAGGTCGGTCGAGCGCGGGTGCCCGTACGGGAAGGCCGCCACCCCGACGCAGAAGTCGCCCAGCGAGCGGACGAGCGAGACCAGCTCCTCGGCGTAGGTCAGGCCGTTCGGATGCCTCGTCCACTCCCCGTTCGGGTCGCCGGGCGGGTCGCCGCGCACCGCGAGGACGTTGTGCACGCCGACCGCGGCGTACCAGCCGATGACGTTGCGCAGCTCGGCCACCGAGTGGTTCACGGCGGTCAGGTGTGCCATCGGCAACAGCGAGGTCTCCTGCACCACCCGGCCGGTGGTGCGGATGGTGCGGTCCCGACTCGACCCGCCGGCCCCGTAGGTGACCGACATGAACGCCGGCTCGCACCCCTCCAGCTGCCGGATCGCCAGCCAGAGCCGCTGCTCGTCGGCGGCGTCACGGGGTGGGAAGAACTCCACCGAGAACACGGGTCGCGGCCCGCGGAGTCGCTCGACCACCGACGTCATAGGTCTAGATTACGGCTAGCAGCCTCCGAGTAGTGCTTGCCGCCGGGCCACGTACTGTTGGCTTGCACGCGTTGGGCGCACGACGGAGGTTCGCATGAGCAAGCCGGGCACTCTGGTCGATGTCTGGCCGGAACAGCCCAGCGACGACCTGTCGGCGTCGCATCCGTGCGACACCGGCTTCCTCGGCCTGGTCGAGCGGGCGCTAATCGACTACCTCAACCGCCGCCGCACCGAGGCCGCGCTGGTCGACGAGAACTTCGCGGTCGCCGTGGACGAGCTGACCCGGTTCGTGCTCAGCGGCGGCAAGCGGATCCGGCCGACGTTCGCCTGGTGGGGCTGGCGCGGCGCGGGCGGCGACCCGCGGGGCGCGGACACCGAGGCCGTGGTGATGGCGGTCAGCGCCCTGGAGCTGATCCAGGCGTGCGCGCTCGTGCACGACGACCTGATGGACGCCTCGGCGGTGCGCCGGGGCTCGCCGACCGTGCACGTCGAGTTCGCCGAGCGGCACCGTTCGGCCAACTGGGCGGGCACGGCGGAGCGGTTCGGACAGGCGTCGGCGGTGCTGCTCGGCGACCTCGCGCTGGCGTGGGCCGACGACATGCTCCGCGAGTCCGGGCTCGGCGCGGGCCAGCTGCAGCGGGCCTTCGAGCCGTGGCGGTCGATGCGCACCGAGATGCTCGCCGGCCAGTACCTGGACGTGCTGACCCAGGCGCACGCCGACGAGTCGGCGGAGGCGGCGCTGCGGGTCGACCGGCTCAAGACCGCCGCCTACACCGTGGAGCGGCCGCTGCACCTCGGCGCGGTGCTCGCCGGCGCGGGCGATGGCCTGGTGCAGGGCCTGCGGCAGTTCGGCGTGGACATCGGCCTGGCCTTCCAGCTGCGGGACGACCTGCTCGGCGTGTTCGGCGACCCGGCCGTGACGGGCAAGCCGGCGGGTGACGACCTCCGTGAGGGCAAGCGCACGCTGCTGGCGTCGCTGGGCCTGCGACACGCGGAGCGGCAGGGTCGGCCCGCCGACGCCGCGCTGCTGCGGTCCGCGATCGGCCGGCACGACCTCGACGAGCCGGCGGTGGACGAGATCCGCGCGCTGCTGGTGGACCTCGGCGCGGTCGCAGCGGTCGAGGCCCGCATCGACGAGCTGCGCGACCGGGCGCTGGCCACGTTGGCCGCGACGCCGGTCGCCGAGCCCGCCGCGTCCGAGCTCGCCCGCCTGGCCGTGGCCGCGACCAGGCGTAACCACTGAGATGAAGGCCATCAAGGGGCGCACAGACCACGTCGTCGTGGTCGGCGCCGGGCTGGCCGGGCTCTCCACCGCCCTGCACCTGCTCGGCTCGGGCCGGCAGGTGACCGTGGTCGAGCGCGACCGCGTCCCGGGCGGCCGGGCCGGGCAGCTCGACGTCGACGGCTACCGGTTGGACACCGGGCCGACCGTGCTGACCATGCCGGAGCTGCTCGACGAGGCCTTCGCGGCCGTCGGCGACTCGGTGGCGGCGCGGCTGGACCTGGTGCCGCTGCATCCCGCATATGTGGCGCGGTTCCCGGACGGCAGCGCCATCGACGTGCACAGCGACGGCGACGCCATGGAGGCCGAGGTGCGCCGGGTCGCCGGTCCGGTCGAGGCGGCCGGGTACCGGCGGCTGCGGCAGTGGCTGACCGAGCTGTACGCGGTGGAGCGCGACCGGTTCATCGGCGCGAACTTCGACTCACCGCTGGACTTGGTCGGGCCGTCGTTGGCACGGCTGGCCGGCATGGGGGCGTTCGGCAGTCTCGGGGCGAAGGTCGGCGGGTTCGTGCGGGATCGCCGGCTGCGGCGGATCTTCTCGTTCCAGTCGCTGTACGCCGGTGTGCCGCCGGAGCGGGCGTTGGCGGCGTATGCGGTGATCGCGTACATGGACACCGTTGCCGGGGTTTGGTTCCCGCGTGGCGGTATGCGCGCCGTACCCGAGGCGATGGCCGCTTCGGCGGCGCGGGCCGGGGCGGAGTTCCGCTACGGCACGACCGTGGCGTGGCTGGAGCGCATCGGGTCGCGGGTGGCGGCGGTGCGCACCACGCATGGCGAGCGGATCCCTTGCGACGCCGTGGTTTTGACGCCCGACCTGCCGGCTTCCTACCGGCTGCTGGGACATCTGCCCCGTCGCGTCGTGCCGCTGACGTGGTCGCCGTCGGCGTTCGTGCTGCACGTCGGGACCGATCGGTCGTGGGATGCGTTGGGGCATCACACAATCTCGTTCGGGGCGGCGTGGCGGCGGACGTTCGAGGAGATCACCTCCCGCGGGCGGCTGATGAGCGACCCGTCGCTGCTGATCACCCGGCCGACCGCGACGGATCCCGGACTGGCCCCGGACGGACGGCAGCTGCTGTCCGTGCTGGCGCCCGCGCCGAACCTGGAGCTGGCCCCGATCGACTGGGACCGGGTCGGGCCGGCGTATCGGGACGAGCTGGTCGGCGTGCTGGAATCCCGCGGGCTGACGGGCCTCGGCGATTCGGTGACCGTGGAGCGGATTCTGTCGCCGGCCGACTGGGCCCGGCAGGGACTGGCCGCCGGGACGCCGTTCGCCGCCGCGCACACGTTCGCCCAGACCGGGCCGTTCCGGCCGCGGAACCTGTTGCGGGGCATCGACAACGTGGTGTTGGCGGGCTGCGGGACTACGCCCGGGGTCGGCATTCCGCCGGTGCTGATCTCGGGGCGGCTGGCCGCCGACCGGATCACCGGCGGGCGGATCGCCGACAGCGGACGGTCGCACCATGTCCTGGCCCGGTCGGCGACATGAACGACAGCGCCGCGCCGCACGGTTTCTGGACGAAGATCCGCCTGACCTGCCGCACTCCTCGGTGCGGGCGGGGTTTCTGGTACGGCCTGGCGATCGACGTGCTGTGGCCGTTCGTCATGGTGTTCACGCGGTCGAGCTGGCAGGGCGGGTCGAACATCCCCGACTCGGGGCCGGTTTTGATCGCCAGCAACCATGTGTCGTTCGCGGATCCGGTGACCGTCACGGCGTACGTGTTGGGACAGGGACGGATTCCCCGGTATCTGGCGAAGGCCGGGCTGTGGAGGATCCCCGTCGTGCGGAGCGTCCTGGCCGGCGGGCGGCACATTCCCGTGCATCGCGGGAGCACCCGGGCCACCGACGCCTACCGGGACGCCGTCAGGGCCCTCGAGAACGGCGAATGCGTGCTGGTGTTCCCCGAGGGGACCTTCACGGCCTCGCCGGACGGCTGGCCGTCGGTGAAGCAAGCCAAGAGCGGCATTGCCCGGCTGGCGTTGACGACTGGCGCGCCGGTGGTGCCCATCGGGCATTGGGGGACGCAGTTCGTGCTCCCCCAGAAGGCACGGTTTCCCCGACTGCTGCCTCGGCAGCGTGTGGTCATCCGGGCCGGGGCGGCCGTGGACCTGTCGGATCTGATTGGCCGTGAACAGACCCGCGAGGTCGTCGAGGAAGCCACGCGGCGGATCATGGGTGGGATCACCGAGCAGTTGGCCATCGCACGCGAAGAGCCGGCCCCACAGGGCGTTTAACCGCGCCAGGCGTCGCGTTCCTCGTCCAGCACCACGTCCTTGACGACCGGACCGGCGGGCACGGTCACCAGGTCGGCGCTGGGGTGCCGGCCGGGGCTGGAGGCGATGAGCAGATACGTCCCGCTCTGCGGCACCTCGATCCGGAACCGCCCGTCGTCCGCTGGCACGGAACGACCGACCTGGCGGCCCTTCCCATCCACCAGGGTGAGGGCGGCGTCGACCAAGGGCTGGCCGGAGCCGTCGCGGACCTGGCCGAGCAAGCGGGAGGTGACGCGGTCGACGTCTTCGGAGGGCTCGGTGTCGGTGTCGTCACCGAGGCCGAGAGGGCGGGCCATGGCGACGACGAGCTCATCCAGGTGATCGAAGCCGGCCATGATCCGCCGGGCCACGGCGTCGCCGGAGTCGACAGCGCCTTCGGCCAGGTGCCGAGGGCGCACGTGGGTGGACAATCCGTCGCCGGCAACGACTTCACGCTGACCGCCGTCCTCCGAACCACCGACGACGGCGATCAGCCGGCTGAGGTTGTCGGCGATGCGGCCGCTGGTGCGGGGTAGTCGATCATCCGTGGCGAGCATGGCCGGTTCGGCGTTGGCGGCCAGATCCCGAACATAGAACGCGCTGCTGCTGAGGATGGCCAGCAGGTGCCGGAGTTCGCTGCGCTGGTTGCGGTAGGGGCTGATCACGTGGGTCATGGGCTCGGCGGCCTTGCGCAGGTCGGCGAGCTTCTTGTCGATCTCCCGCGACTGGTCTATGAGGTCCACGGTGTCGGCGTCCCGCAGCAGGCCGGTGGCGTCGCCGATGAACTGCCGCAGCGCGGTCAGCACGGCGGCGACGTCCTCCTTGATGAGGGCCCGGGTCTTGGTCGGCAGCACCAGCACGGCGGCGATGCCCCCGGCCAGCGCCCCGAGCACGGTCTCCTCCAGCCGCAGCACCAGCACCTCGGGCGTGAACGTGCCGATGAGGCTGTAGAGCAGCGCCAGCATCATGGTCATGAAGAACGTCATGAGGCCGTACGAGACCTGCACGACGTACACGCCGAGGCTGATGCACCCGATGATCAGGATGAGGATCAGCGCGTTCTGGCCGGTGACCAGGGTGGCGGCGATCATGCCGGCCAGGATCCCGAGCAGGGTGCCGACGGTGCGCCGGAAGCCGCGGATCAGGATGTCGCCGCGGGACGTGGTGTTGGCGAACACCAGGAACGCCGTGATCACGGCCCAGTACCAGCGCGAGGTCGACACGAACTCGCCGGCCAGGATGGCCAGCCCGGCGCCGATCACGGCCTGGATGGCCTGCCGGGTGGTCAACCTGAGCCCGGTCCGCGGTTCGGCGGGAGCCACCGCCGCGACCGGCTCGTCGTCCGACCGCCGGTGCCGCCCAGCATGGTCGTCATCAACGACCAGCGCCGGCGTGTCGGACTCCAGCTCGGCCCGGGCGGTGGTGATGCTCAGCGCCAGCTCCCGGATCGCCCGCCGCAGCCGGGTCACGTGCGGCGGGTTGTCCATGGCGTCGAGCTGACGGCCGATCGCGCTGAGCCGGCTGATCGACATGTCGTCCTCGTACGCCAGCGCCGGCCGCGGGTCCCGCCCGGCGAGCACCCGCAGCTCGGCCAGCTCGGCGGCCAACCCGGCCCGGACCTCGCCGGGGATCTCGGCCCCGGAGACCAGCCGCCGGGCGGCGATGGCCAGCCGCTCGCCGGTGAGCTCGATGTCCACCACGTCCTGCTGCCACTGGTCGAACTGGGCCGGCTCGACCAGGTCGGTGAGCTCGGTCTCGACCATCAGGGCGCATTCGTGCAGCCGGGCGACCCGCCGCCGAAGCTGTTCCTGGCGGCGGCTGTCCGGGTCCTCCACGAGGTGCGCAGCCGCGTCGACCAGCTGGGCGAGCCGGGCTCGGAAGGCGACCACGATGCGCCGCAGGTTCAGCCGCGGCCGCCGCGGCACCAGCACGAAATGCGCCAGCGCCGAGCAGCACAGCGCCACCACCACCGCGAACAGCAGCTGCGGCAGCTGCTCGACGGTGGCGTGGATGAACAGCGAGAAGAAGAACACCATGAACGCGACCATGCCCACGGCGAATCCGCGCGGGGCGTATCGCCGCAGGTAGACGGCCACGAAGATGATCACGAGGAAGGCTCCGTCGCCGATCAGCGGCCACGGCGACAGCAGCGCGCCGGCGCCGATCGAGACGCCGGCCGACACCGGCAGCAGCAGGAACGTGATCGCCTTGGCCCGGGCCGTCTTGTCATTGACCGACATCGCCGACATCATCGCCACGATGGTGCCCAGCATGATCGTGGTGATGGGCAGCCCGAGCAGGGCGAGCGCACCGATGGCCAGCACGACGCTGGCCGCGGTGCGGATCGCCTGCCTGAGCCGGAGCGTGCCCGGATCGGCGGCGGAGAACCGATCGAGGACGGCGTCGAACACGTGCCTCATAGACCGACGACTATGCCCTACCGGCCCCACTCGCGATCAAGGCGTACCGTCACGCTGAGCGACGAATCACCAGTCTTGGGCGCACGACCGGCCAGTGCGTGGTCGGCTGCTCGGCCAGGATCAGCCCGACCTGCTCCACCGCCAGCTCGCCGATCCGGCGCTTGTCGATGTGCAGCGTCGTCAGCGGCGGGTCGACCAGCTCCCCCAGCTCCAACCCGTCGAAGCCGATCACGGCGCAGTCGGCCGGCACCTGCCGCCCGAGGCCGCGGGCGGCCCGCACCGCGCCGACCGCCACCAGGTCGTTGAACGCGAACACCGCCGTCATGTCGGGATGGGCCCCGAGCAGCGCCTCCATCGCGGTCGCGCCGCCGGCCACCGAGTGGTCACAGTCGAAGATCCAGTTCTCGTCGACGGCCAGGCCCAGTTCCCGCGACACCGTCAGGTAATGCCGCCGTCGTCCGCTCTGCGACGGGTACGGCGCGCCGTCCAACATGCCGATCCGGTTGTGCCCGGACGACACCAGGTGCCGCATGCCGGCCAGCATGCCGCCCTCGATGTCGATCCGCACCGACCCCAGCCGCGACGAGGTGCTGGGCCGCTCCAGCAGCACCAGCGGCACCCCGCCGGCGTGCCGCTCCAGCTCGTCGTCGGGATTGCCGAGGTAGCCGACGATCGCGTCGGCCTGGTGCGACAGCACTTCCAGGGCCGCCAGCTCCCGTTCGAGCGAGTACTGGGTGTCGCACACGACCACGTGCCAGCCGCGGTGCTCGGCGGCGGCCAGCACGCCGGCCGCCACCTCCGGGAAGAACGGGTTGACCAGGTCGGAGACGATCAGGCCGATGGTGGTGGTGTCCTGCTTGACCAGTCCCCGCGCGAACCGGCTGGGCCGGTAGCCGAGGGTGCGCACCGCGTCCAGCACCCGCTGCTTGGTGGACGGCGTTATCTCGGCCATGTCGTTGACCGCCCGGGAGACGGTCTGCCGTGACACCCCCGCCAGTTTCGCGACGTCCTCGATGGTCGCTCGGCCACGGCGTCCAGGTCTGCTCACTGCGGCACCTCGCTAGCGCTCGGTGTCCGCGTTCGCGGACGCTCTGCGCTGAATGATTCGCTCGCAAGCTCGCTCATACGTCCTTCCTCGATGAATCTCCCCACCAGTTACCTGATTGCATCCGGGCCCGGCGGAACACCGCCGTCAGGGTGAGACAATGCCGACCCCCGATCAGCCACCTATCGAGGAGGAGCCCGGATGTCGGTGCACCCCAGGGCCGGACTGCCCGCGGAGCCGTCCGATCTGGTCGACCTGGCCAAACTCGTCACGGCCTACTACGCCGAGCACCCCGACCCGTCCGTGCCCGAGCAGCGGGTCGCGTTCGGCACCTCCGGCCACCGCGGCTCGTCGCTGTCCACCGCCTTCAATGAGGACCACATCCTGGCCACCAGCCAGGCGATCTGCGAGTACCGCGCCGGGCAGGGCATCACCGGGCCGCTGTTCATGGGCAAGGACACGCACGCCCTGTCGGAGCCGGCGTTCGTGAGCGCGCTGGAGGTGTTCGCGGCCAACGGCGTGCGGGTGCTGATCGACAGCCGGGACGGCTACACGCCCACGCCGGCGCTGTCGCGGGCGATCTTGGCCCACAACGCTGACAAAAATCAGGCCCACAGGGCCGACGGAGTGGTCATCACCCCGTCGCACAATCCCCCACGTGATGGCGGTTTCAAGTACAACCCGCCCAATGGCGGCCCGGCCGACACCGATGTGACGCGCTGGATCCAGGACCGCGCCAACGAACTTCTGGCCGCGAAACTCGACGGCGTCAAGCGGGTGACCTACGCGAAGGCGCTGGCCGCCGAGACCACTGGCGCCTACGACTTCCTCGACGCCTACGTCAGCGCCCTGCCGACAGCCGTCGACCTGGACGTGATCAGGTCTTCTGGCCTGCGTATCGGCGCCGACCCGCTGGGCGGGGCCAGCGTCGCCTACTGGGGCGAGATCGCCGACCGCCACAAGCTGGACATGACCGTGGTGAATCCCTTGGTGGACGCCACCTTCCGGTTCATGACGCTGGACTGGGACGGCAAGATCCGGATGGACTGCTCCTCGCCCAACGCGATGGCCTCGCTGATCGGCCGGAGCGCCGAGTTCGACCTGGCCACCGGCAACGACACCGACGCCGACCGGCACGGCATCGTCACGCCGGACGCCGGCCTGCTCAACCCCAACCACTTCCTCGCCGTCGCGGTGGACTACCTGTACCGGCACCGGGACGGCTGGTCGGCCGACGCCGCCGTGGGCAAGACCCTGGTCAGCTCCTCCATGATCGACCGGGTGACCGCGAGCCTGGGCCGGCGGCTGGACGAGGTGCCGGTGGGCTTCAAGTGGTTCGTGCCGGGTCTGCTCGACGGCACCGTCGCCTTCGGCGGCGAGGAGAGCGCCGGCGCGTCGTTCCTGCGCCGTGACGGCAGCGTCTGGACCACCGACAAGGACGGGCTGCTGCTCTGCCTGCTGGCCGCGGAGATCACCGCCGGCACCGGCAAGACGCCCAGCCAGCGCTACGCCGAGCTGGTCGGCGAGTTCGGCGCGCCGAGCTACGCCCGCGTCGACGCCCCGGCCACCCGGGAGGAGAAGGCCAAGCTGGCCAAGCTCTCCCCCGACGCCGTCACCGCCACCGAGCTGGCCGGCGAGCCGATCACCAGCCGCCTGACCTCGGCCCCCGGCAACGGCGCCACCATCGGCGGCCTCAAGGTCACCACCGAGTCGGGCTGGTTCGCCGCCCGGCCGTCGGGCACCGAGGACGTGTACAAGATCTACGCCGAGAGCTTCCAGGGCGCGGAGCACCTGGCCCGGATCCAGCAGGAGGCCCGGGAGGTCGTGTCGCAGGCCCTCGCCGGCTAGGGGAATGTGTCCCGGGACACGGCGGTTGCAGCCGTCACAGACCTAGGGAGGGACCCCGCATGGATCTCGACGCCGCCAGGGACGTCATCCGTGGCCAGCACCACGCGGTGCTGGCCACCACCCGGGCCGACGGCTCGACGCAGATGTCGCCGGTGACGGTCGACGTGGACGACGAGGGCTACGTGGTGATCAGCACCCGGGAGACCGCGTACAAGCTCAAGCACATCCTGCGGAATCCGCGGGTCGCGGTGTGCGTGCTGCCCGACGAGTTCTTCGGCCGCTGGATCCAGGTGGAGGGCACGGCGTCGGTGGTGCACCTGCCGGAGGCGATGGACGGCCTGGTGGAGTACTACCGCCGCGTGTCCGGCGAGCACCCGGACTGGGACGACTACCGGGCCGCGATGGTGCGAGACCAGCGCGTGCTGGTCCGCATCGCCCTCGACAAGGCCGGCCCTGACCGCAACGGCTAGGGCCCCTCTGCCTCTTTTGTCAAGCCCTTGACGCTTGGAAGGGGGCTTTCCTGCACTCCGAGTGGAGGAAAGCCCCCTTCCAAGCGTTCGGAAGGGGGCTTGCCAGCGTGGTCACTCGCCGGAGAAGGTCGGGGGGCGGCGTTCGAAGAAGGCCTGGGCGGCCTCGGCGAGGTCCTTGGAGGGCAGGAACGCGGAGTTCCAGGCGCCGACGTAGCGGAGGCCGGCGGCGACCTGGGGGGCGCGGGCGGTGTCGAGGACGTCCTTGACGCCCTGCACGACCAGCGGCGGGTTGGCGGCGATCTCCTCGGCCAGCGTGCGGGCGGCATCGAGCACCTCGTCCTGCGTCGAGTAGACGTCGTTGACGAGGTTGATCTTCTCGGCCCGCTTGGCGTCGATGTCCCGGCCGGAGAAGGCCAGCTCGCGCAGGTGCCCCTCGCCGATGATGCCGACGAGGCGCTGGAGGCTGCCCAGGTCGGCGACGATGGCCACCTTGACCTCGCGGACGCTGAACTTGGCGTCGGCGGAGGCCAGCCGGATGTCGGCCGCGGAGATGACGTCCACGCCGCCGCCGACGCACCAGCCGGAGACGGCCGCGATCACCGGCTTGCGGCAGGCCGCGACCGCGGTGACGGAGTCCTGCAGGCGGCGCAGGTCGTGCAGGAACCGGGTCCGCGGCTCGGCCAGCGCCGGGTCGGAGCCGAGTAGCTCGGCCCAGCTCGGCATCATCGCCGGCAGGTCCAGCCCGTAGGAGAAGTTGGCCCCGCCGCCGGTCAGCACGATCGCCCTGACCTGCGGGTCGGCGTCCAGGGCGCCGAAGACCACCGGCAGCTCGCGCCAGAAGTCCGGGCCCATCGCGTTGCCCTTGCCCGGGCCGAGCAGCGTCACCTCGGCCACGTGCCCGGTCGTCTTGACGCTCAGCGACACCAACTGATCCATCTCAGCTCCCCGTGCCAGTCAACTTACTGGACGGTAACATACGGCGGAGCCGTTTCAGGTCGGCCAGGTACTCCTGGAAGTCCACCTCGATCGTGTGACGCTTGGACGCGATGTACCGGCGGCGGATCCGCTCCCGGTAGCCGCGGATCTCCCGGTCCATCTCGGCCGCGGACGGCAGCCGGGCCGCGCCGGTGATCAGGTCGGCGATCCAGTGGGCCTGGGCCTCGGCCAGCGGCATGATCGCCCCCAGCGGCTGGATCAGCCCCAGGAAGTACAGCCCGGGATGCCTGGGCGGCACGACCCGCTGGTAGAGCGCCACCTCGTTGTCCGCGGTCGGCACGATGTCGTCGGCCAGGAACGGGAACGTGATCCGATAGCCGGTGCAGTAGACGATGGCGTCGATCTCCTCGCGGGTGCCGTCGTCGAACTCCACGAAGGAGCCGTCGAAGCGAGCGATGTTCGGTTTCACCGCGATGTCGCCGTGGCCGACGCGGGTGAGGATGTCGTCCGACACGGTCGGATGGGCCGACAGCACCTTGTGGTCCGGCTTGGGCAGCCCGTAGCTGGTCACCTTGCCGCGGCTCAACGCGAGCAGCGCTCGCACGGAGAGCCGTTGCAGCCACAGGGGTCCGCGGGCGACCGGCGAGGTCGTCAGGTGGTCGGTCGGAATGCCGAACAGGAACTTCGGCAGCACGTGGGCGCTGCGGCGCATGGCCAGCACGGTGCGGTCGGCGACCCGGCACAGCTCGACCGCGATGTCACAGGCCGAATTGCCGATGCCGAGCACCAGAACCCGTTTGCCCGCATAGGAGTCGAACGTCTTGTAGAAGTGGGAGTGCACCCGCTCGCCGGTGAACGTGCCGGGGAAGTCCGGCTCGGGCCACCGCGGATCCCAGTGGTGGCCGTTGGCCACCAGGACCGAGCGGTACGTCGCGGTCCGCTCGGCGCCGGACTCCCGGTCGCGGACCGTCACGTCGTAGGCGCCGTCCTTGGGCACCACGGCCGTCACCTCGGTGCGGAAGGCGATCCGGTCGCGGAAGCCGAAGTGGTCCACGAAGTCGTCGAAGTAGCGGGCGATCTGGAAATGGTTCGGATAGGCCGGCAGTTCGGCCGGCATCGGGTAGCTGGCGTACTGCATCTGCCGGGTCGAGGTGTTGATGTGCAGTGTCCGGTACGCCGAGGACATGCCGTTGTCGTTGAGGTAGCGCCAGTTGCCGCCGATCTGCGACCCGGTCTCGAAGCAGTCGAACGGGATGCCCCGCTCGTGCAGCACCTGGCACGCCGCGATGCCCGACGACCCGGCCCCGATCACGCACACCTCGGCCATGCGGCCTCCCTTCGATCAACGGCCACCAGCCTCGCAGTCAGGACAGCAGCGGCGCCAGGTAGGAGTCCGCGAACCGCCGGACCGCGGCGTCGTCGTCGACCGCGACCACGCCGGTCGGGGTCAGGGTGAACGAGATCGCCAGCCGCACCAGCATCTCGGCCAGCACCCGCGGGTCCCGGCTCATCGGATCTCTGGCCATCTGGGGGCCGGCCACCTGCTCGTACTGCGCCACCAGGAACTCGCTGGCCGCCGCGATCACGCCGGCGCCGCGCAGCGTCAGGTACGGCACCAGTTCCTCGGGGTCGCTGACCAGCAGCCGGGTCAGCAGCGCGTCGGTCCGGACCATGCGCAGCCCGACCACGAAGCCCTCGACCAGGCGCTCCCGCACGGTCGGCAGCGGGCCGATGGCGGCGACGATCTCGCCGAAGAACCGGGCGCTCTCCCGCACCAGGGCCGCCTGGACCAGCACGTTCTTGTTCTCGAACCGCCGGTACACGGTCGCCCGCGACAGCCCCGCCCGGCGGGCCACGTTGTCCACGCTGGTGCGGCGCAGGCCGTAGGCCCGCAGCTCGTCCACGGCGGCGTCGAGGATCAGGTCGTCGTCAACGGGCACCAGCAACCCTCTCCATCGCCGACCGCGACCGAGGCGAGAACCGCAGCCGGTAGGGCACCAGCGGCCACACCACGTGCACCACCCGGGCGAAGATCCGCAGCCGCCGCTCGTCCCGGGCCGTCCACGTCACCCCGATCCGGTCCAGCACCGCCGGGTGCAGGGTGCCGCGGTTGACCCACCACAGGAACTTGCCGAGCGGGCGCTTGAACAGCCGGTAGACCGGGGCCGGGACCAGCGGGAACCGCTCCGGCGGCCGGTCCACGAAGTCCAGCAGGCCCCGGGCCACCGGGGTCACCTCCAGCCGCTCCCGGCACATCCGGTCCAGGTAGCGCTGGTAGCCGGCCCAGTCGGGCGGGGCGACCCGGTCGCTCACGCCGTAGAGCCGGTAGCCGGCCATCGTCTCGGCGTACAGCCGCTCCTTCTCGGCCTCGGACAGGCGATGGTCGAAAAGCTCGATGGAACGGATCATCGTGTCGAAGATGGTCAGGTGGGCCCAGAAATAGGTCTCCGGATCCAGCGCGTGATAGCGCCGGCCCCGCTCGTCCACGCCCTTGATGTCCACGTGGTAGGCCGTGATCCGGCGGGCCGTCGCGGCCGCGTCCGGCCAGTCGAAGGTGACGCCCTGGATCTGCGGCACCGACCGGATGATCCGCTCCCAGGGCTCGCCGAAGAAGTCCGAGTGCTCGTGCACGCCGGCCCCCAGACCGGGGTGCATCAGCTGTAACAGGCCCACCCGCACGAGCAGCAGCAACACCCGGTTGTCGCCCGCGTACCGCCAGTGCAGCGAGCCCGGCCCGGCCAGGTCCACGATCGCCTCCTGGGAAACAGTGAGACGTTTCCCCCTCTTTGTATCAGCGAATGCCGGCCGGGCCATCCGCTGAACGGGTTGGCGACGCCGATTGGCACTGTCCAGGCGAGCTGTTAGCGTCAGCACGATTCGGGAGCCGGGGAGGAGGACCGATGACCACGCTGTGCGCCACATTCCAGGCCACGGCGGCCAAGCACCCCGATCTGGTGGCGCTGCGCACCCCGGCCGACGCGGTCACGGTGACCTGGCGCGAGTACGCCGAACGGGTGCGGCTGATCGCCGCCGGGCTGGCCGCGCTGGGCGTGCGGCGGGGCGACACGGTGGCGCTGATGATGGTCAACCGGCCCGAGTTCCACCTGGTCGACACCGCGGTGTTCCACCTGGGCGCGACGCCGTTCTCGCTGTACAACACCTCGTCGCCGGAGCAGATCCAGTTCCTGGTCGGCAACGCCGGCAACCGGGTGGTGATCTGCGAGGAGCAGTTCCTGGCGTCGGTGCTGGCCGGCCGCGAGGGCACCGAGGTCGAGCACGTGGTGTGCGTGGACGCCGCGCCCGAGGGCACCATCGGCCTGGCCGAGCTGGAGACCCGGGCGCCCGAGGACTTCGACTTCGAGGCGACCTGGCGGGCCGTCGAGCCGGACGACGTGCTGACGTTGATCTACACGTCGGGGACGACCGGGCCGCCCAAAGGGGTGGAGCTGAGCCACCGGAACATGCTCGCCGCGGTGACCGCGGCCGAGTCGGTGCTGCCGGCCGACCACAACGACCGCATCATCTCGTTCCTGCCGCACGCGCACGTCGCCGACCGGTGGGGCACGCACTACACGCAGATCGTCACCGGGCTCCAGGTCACCTGCGTGGCCAACCGCCGCGCGGTGCTGGCCGCGGTGGTGGAGACCCGGCCGACGATCTTCGGCGCCGTGCCGCAGGTCTGGTACAACATCCGCGCCGGGGTGGAGGCCATGATCGCCGGCGAGGTCAACCAGGCCCGCAAGGCCGCGCTGACCCAGGCCGTCCGCATCGGCCTCGATCACGTGCGGGCCGAGGAGCCGGACGAGCAGCTGAGATCGCGCTACAGATCCGCCGACGAGCGCACCCTGGCCCCGCTGCGGGCGATGATCGGCTTCGACCAGATCCGCTACGCCCTGTGCGGCGCCGCCCCGATCACCGCCGACGCCGTCGAGTTCATCAACGCCCTGGGCATTCCGCTGTCCGAGGGCTGGGGCATGTCCGAGGTGTGCGGGCTGGCCACGCTGAATCCGCCGCAGGCCAACCGGTTCGGCACCTGCGGGCCGGCCATTCCCGGCGTCGAGCTGCGGCTGGGCCAGGATGACGAACTGCTGGTCCGCGGCGACCTGGTGATGAAGGGCTATCGCGGCGCCGTCACCCACACCGCCGCCGAGCTCGACGACGAGGGCTGGCTGCACACCGGCGACGTCGCCACCATGGACCCCGACGGCTACGTCCGGATCATCGACCGCAAGAAGGAGTTGATCATCAACTCCAGCGGCAAGAACATGTCCCCCAGCACTATCGAGAACACCATCCGGGCCGGCTGCCCCCTGATCGGCCAGCTCGTCGCCATCGGCGACGCCCGGCCGTACAACGTCGCCCTGGTGCTGCTGGAACCCGAGGTGGCCAAGGGCTTCGCCAGCGCCAACGGCCTGGCCGGGGCCGACCTGGCCGCGCTGTCCCGGGCCGACGCCGTGCGCGCCGCCGTGGCCGACGGCATCGACACCGGCAACCAGCGGCTGTCCCGGGTCGAGCAGATCAAGCGCTTCGCCATCCTGCCGACCTGGTGGGAACCAGGCTGCCCGGAGCTCACCCATACTCTGAAACTGCGCCGCGGCCCCATTTCCGAGCGCTACGCCACGGAGATCGAGGACCTCTACCGCGACCTCTGACCCGCACTCGCGGAGCGCCAGCACTTCCCGTTAGGAAGGGGCCTTTCCTGGCGTTGGACGCCAGGAAAGGCCCCTTCACTGCATTGGTCAGCGGGTGAAGCGGAGGGTCAGGACCTGGAAGGGGCGGAGCTCGACCGAGACGGCGCCGTCCTCCAGGGAGCGGTCGGCCAGGGTCCGCTCCAGCAGGTCGGTCTCGCGGACGGCGGTGGCCGAGAACGACGGTGTGACAACGGCCTTGGCCCGGCCGCCCAAGGACTCGTAGAGGCGGACGACGATGTCGCCGGAGCGGTCGTCGGCCGCCTTGACGGCCTCGACGACCACGCCGGGGTTGTCGACGGTGACGATCGGGGCGACCGAGGAGCCGCCGGTGACGCGGCGCTCGGGCAGGTTGATGCGGTAGCCCTCACGGACGGCGTCGCCGATGGCGGCACCGGGGACCAGCGAGTAGTTGAGCTTGTGGAAACCCTGGTCGGTCAAGGGATCGGGGTAGCGCGGGGCCCGCAGCAGGGACAGCCGGACGGTCGTGGTGGTGCCGCCCTCGGGCCGGGCCCTGCGGGTGATGTCGTGCCCGTAGGTCGAGTCGTTGACCACGGCGACGCCGTAGCCGGGCTCGCCGACGTGCACCCAGCGGTGCGCGCAGATCTCGAATTTGGCGGCGTCCCAAGAGGTGTTGACGTGGGTGGGCCGGTGCAGGTGGCCGAACTGGATCTCCGAGGTGGACCGGTCGGCGTGCACGTCGACCGGGAAGGCGACCTTCAGGAACTTCTCCACTTCCTGCCAGTCGACCTCGGTGGTCACGTCCAGCCGCCGCTCGCCGGCCGGCAGCCGCAGCACCTGGGTCAGGGTGGACTGGCCGAAGGCGCGGCGGATCCGGATGGTCCCGACGTCCTTGCCCTCGTCGACGGCGACGACCTCGTCGGCCTCCACCAGGTCGCGGACATTGTTGCGGTAGAACGGATCCACGTCCCACGCGTCCCACTGGTTGGGCGTGTCGACGTGCAGCTGGAGCAGGTTGCCGAAGGTCCCGGGGGCCAGCACCTCACGGTCGGCGACGAGGTCGCGGATGGAGGTGACCAGTCCGCGCTCGTCGACCGAGACCCGGAGCAAACCGTTGTCCAGCACCAAACCGTCGACAGACACCGGTTGCGAGGAACCAGAATCCGTTGCGCCGGCCCCAAGTCCGGGCACGCCGGAGCGGGAGTGCGGGGCGGCGTTGAACACGACGGTCTGCTCGCCGTCACCGGCCAAAGTGGACAGAGCCCCGGAGATGATCGACTCCAGCTCCGCAGCGACCTCGGCGTACTTGGCCTCGGCCTCACGGTGCACCCAGGCGATCGAGCTGCCGGGCAGGATGTCGTGGAACTGGTGCAGCAGCACCGTCTTCCACAACCGGTCCAGCTGCTCGTAGGGATACGCGTAACCGCCCTTGAGCAGCGCGGCGGTCGCCCACAGCTCGGCCTCGCGCAGCAGGTGCTCGCTGCGGCGGTTGCCCTGCTTGGTCCGCGCCTGCGTGGTGTAGGTGGCCCGGTGCTTCTCCAGGTACAGCTCGCCGGACCAGACCGGGGCGTCGGTGTACTCGGCCTCGGCCGCCGCGAAGAACTTGGACGGGGCCTCGATCGTGACCCGCGGCGAGCCCTCCAAATCGGCAGACCGCCGGGCCGTCTCCAGCATCTCCCGGGTGGGGCCACCGCCGCCGTCGCCGTAGCCGAACGGCACCAGCGAGCGCGTCGCCTTGCCGTGCTCGGAGTACTGCCGGCTGGCCCGGGCCAGGTCGGCGCCGAGCAGGTCGGAGTTGTAGGTGTCGACCGGCGGGAAGTGGGTGAACACCTGCGAGCCGTCGATGCCCTCCCAGTAGAAGCTGTGGTGCGGGAACCGGTTGATCTGGTTCCACGACAGCTTCTGGGTCAGGAACCAGCGCGAGCCGGACAACTTCACCAGCTGCGGCATGGCCGCGCTGTAGCCGAAGGAGTCCGGCAGCCACACCTCCTCGGTCTCGATGCCGAACTCGTCGAGGAAGAAGCGCTTGCCGTGGATGAACTGGCGGGCCATCGCCTCGCCGCCGGGCATGTTGGTGTCCGACTCGACCCACATGCCGCCGACCGGCACGAACTGGCCGCTGGCGACCTTGTCCTTCACCCGCTGCCAGACGTCCGGGTGCCGCTCCTTCATCCACGCGTACTGCTGGGCCTGCGAGCAGGCGAAGACGAACTCCGGGTAGTCCTCCATCAGCGCCGTCACGTTGGAGAACGTGCGGGCGCACTTGCGGACGGTCTCCCGCAGCGGCCACAGCCAGGCCGAGTCGATGTGGGCGTGGCCGGCCGCGGTGACCTGGTGCGCACTGGCGTTGGCCGGCCGGGACAGCACCTCTTCCAGTTCGGCCCGGGCCAGCGCGGCGGTGCCGGGCACGTCCTGGAAGTCCAGCCGGTCCAGGGCCCGGTCCAGCGAGCGCTGGATGTCCCAGCGGCGCGGCTCCCGGTCCGGGAGCTCGTTCTTCAGGCTGTTGAGGACCTCGATGTCCAGCAGCAGGTCCCACACGTCGCGGTTGAACACCGCCAACTCGGCCCGGAGCACGTGGTAGATCGGGTCGGTGCCGGCGGTTTCCTTCAGGCCGAGCTCGGTCGGCTGGAACGGCACGATGTCCTGGATCACCGGGTTGGCCGCGGCCTCCACGTAGAACAGCACGTCCTCGCCGCCGGCCACCGACGTGCCGACGGGCAGGTGGGTGCTGCGCGGGGCCAAGCCCTTGATCGGCTGGCCTTCCGGCGTGTACGCCAAGCCCTCGCACTGGAAGCCCGGGCCCGGGTGGGTGAACCCGAGGTCCACCACCGCCTCCACGTGCCGGCCGGCCCACTCCGCCGGCACCGTGCCGGACATCCGGAACCAGCTCGTCGCCCACGGCGCGCCCCAGGCGTCGCCGACCTTGGCCGGGCCGTACTCGGCGGCCAGGGCCTCGGCGACCGGGACCGGCTCGCCGGGCGCGTGCCAGACCTCCAGCGTCAGCGGCACGGCCGCGCCGTAGACCTCCGGCCGGATGCGCTGGCGGACGGTCCTGGTCAGCCGCTCGTCGAGCAGGCTGCGATCATCGTGCATGGTCGCTCCGTGTCCCCATTGGTTCTAACCCTTCACGGCGCCTTCCCCGACCCCGCGGAAGAAGTACTTCTGCGCCGCCATGAACAGCAGCACCAGCGGCGCCACCGCAATCATCGTGCCAGCCGCGATGAGCCGCTGGTCGTTGACGAACGTCCCCTGCAGGTAGCTCAGCCCGATCGTCAGCGTGTACTTGGCCGGATCGCTCAGCACGATCAGCGGCCACAGGAAGTCGTCCCAGCTGAACATGAACGAGAAGACCGCCACCACCACGATGGTGCCCCGCGCCGAGGGCAGGGCGATCCGGGTGAACCGCTGCCAAGCGTTTGCGCCGTCGATGACCGCGGCCTCCTCGACCGCCGAGGGCAGCGCCAGGAAGGCGTTGCGCATCAGCAGCACGTTCAGCGCGGCGATGGAGCCGGGCAGCACCACCGCGGCCAGCGTGTTGCTCAGGTGCAGCGACCGCATCACCAGGAACAGCGCGATCATGATCGCCTCGAACGGGACGAGCAGGCTGGTCAGGAACACCGTGGTGGCCGCGGTCCGGCCGCGGAACCGCAGCCGGGCCAGCGCGTAGCCGGCCATGCTCGCGCCCAGGCAGTTGGCCAGCACGTTGGCCAGCGCGACGATCAGCGAGTTCAGCGCGAACGACCAGATCGGCACCGCGTCGGCCACCCGGGCGTAGTTGCCGGGCGTCGGGTGCAGCGGGAGGAGCTGAGGGGGCGTCGAGTAGATGTCCTCGGTGACGCCCTTGAGCGAGGTCGACAGCTGCCACAGGAACGGGCCGACCGTGATCGCCAGGACCAGGAGCAGCAGGGCGTAGCGGCCGATGGTCCGGCTCACAGACCCTCCTCGCCGGCGCTCGCTCACAGGTCCTCCCGACGGTTGAGCCGGTTCGTGGCCAGCAGCAGCCCCAGCGTGATGACGAACAGCACCACGCTCAGCGACGACGAGTAGCCGAGGTCGCCGGTCAGCCCGGTGCCGACCTGCTGGATCAGCATCACCAGCGTGGTGTCGGAGCCGCCGGGGCCGCCGGCCGGGCCGGCCAGCAGG
>Ga0307511_10002287_pt1 | contig 20031 bp, 29 predicted proteins | sample 13_EM_MG_FD_200266 | JGI IMG/M metagenome (GOLD analysis project Ga0307511, IMG submission 200266) | Populus trichocarpa ectomycorrhiza microbial communities from riparian zone in the Pacific Northwest, United States - 13_EM | ecosystem: Host-associated > Plants > Roots > Unclassified | place...
GGTCCCTGGACTGACATTCGGCTGGAATAATCAGGCACCTATTGCAACCGGTCGCAATGCCCGGCCAGCATTCCAATGATCCCGGTGTCCCGGTGATGGACGCTACAATTGAGATCTTTGCGCATTCATGAGGCTGGTTGCGATGCCCGGCCCTTTTCCCCGCTGCCCCAACTCTGGGTCGGGTAGGGGAATGATTGGTTGATATGAATTCCATAGACAGCGGGTGGCGAGGTATATTTGCATTCGGGACAACCGTCGGGCAGCGCTCAGCTTCCTCTCCCTCAACCACTCAGCATGGAGCACACGAGGGACAACAACTCCAGTCCCCACCCCACTGAAGACCCAGCCACCGGCCAAATAAGCTCTCTCCTTTCGACCACAAATGGAAGAGAATACGATACGGAGGATCCAGCCTCGCCCTCCCTACCGTCGTCCACGGCGAATTCCCAGCATTCCGAGGGCAAATCTTGGTCCTCGAGTCTTCGTCTCAAGTTCGCCGACGTCAGGTTCAAACTCTCGCGATTAAACCCACTATTCCAAGGTCTCGAGAGACCGAGCTTCTCTCGGATTGTGGCCCTGACTGTCCTGTGCCTCATCACATACCCAGTGTTCTATATCCTCACATTGGTGGCGAAGGATAAATCATTATTCATTGTGCGAGCCATTGTCTCCGTATGGTGTTCGGGGGTCGGGTTCGCGCTCGGATACATTCTCCTCAAGATCGGAGCGCGACATCTTGAAGCAGCGAGTGAGTTCACGTTGATCAGCTATCGCGGCTTTCTAAGACAAGATTTCAAACAGCCTGGGCTACTGTGATTCATATGAGCCACGAAGGTGGCGGAATGAAACTCCGCGATCTGGCCAGAGGCTCGAGCAATCCGACAAGCTTTATGCCCGCCTTCCATACCCTCCGGTCTCGTTTCAGGGATCGAGAGACTTTCAGGCGTTCGCGTGAACCACACGAGTCCGTCCCAAGATCGTCTCCTACTCTGGATTTTCTCACGTTGCTACAGCAAACGACCATGGTCCATATTCTTAGCGTTCTTCATCGTCCTCTCCATCCTGGCTCCCCTCTTACCTTTCCTATTCGGACGCATCATGGGGATCGAAACTTTCATCCGCGTACGTGTCACGGACCTTACTTCCTTGTATTTCCTGACTTTTGAGTAGAGCCAAAGCAAGGTATACCGCGAAGTTTTGATCGCTGGAGACTTGTCCCAGGGTGATATGGATAGGTTGATGAACAACTATCTGGCATTTCAAGTCAGCCGGTTGTAAACGGACTTTGACCTACCTGTCCTAACATTGCACCAAGGTCTTTTATCAAACATGGTCCTTGCTCCCGTACGGAGAAAACGCGCCTGACGCCGCCGAGTTCGTTTACGGCAACGACACTGTTTACTTTGCCCAACCGAGTTTGTCCCAGTTCCTGCCTGGCGGTTCCGGGGCTGGGACTTTCAACCTCAGCCAATCTGTGTTGACCGATCTGAAGGATATCCAGAACAACACTCTTGCATCGACGGGTACACCCAAGAACGACACTAGCACGGTTTTACGGTATGCACCGCCTGCTAACTCAAGGTGTAGCTTAAGGCCCTGACGCTCGCCTTTTCCAGATACCCCCAGTGGGGAATCAGGATTCACTGCGAGAAGCTGCCTCGCCCTGAGATCAAGTTGTAATGCAACTCAACGTGCCCTCCTTCAAACCAACTCGCTGACTCGTCCCTGCCCAGGATACCTTTGTCGAGCCAAAATTTTACATATACCATTATCCCCCAAGATTTTCTTCGAAGTTTGTTTGGAGTGTACGGCATGGACCTGCCGGCACAGCTTGCGAAGCCGGACCTCAGTTTCGTAGACGACAAAGATACCATCCCATCAAATATCGATAACTCAACGATCTCCTACATCGGTGGGTTTTTGTCGGTCCCTCTCATTTTTTTGTGTATAAATCCGCACACCACAGTGAAGTGGCCGGACAACGGCGAAGGTGTTAGCCTCCACACCATCACGAACTATAATCACTTCTACCGGGAGAGTGATCAGGAATGGACGGCCATCGACACAGTCCTCGTCCGGTTCGACACCATGTACACACCTTCTGGTCATTTCCCGGTATACTTGAACACCAGCAAGAGCGTATTCAGTATCGGCTACGACGTCGTGGTTTGCGTGCAAAAGTACGAACCTTGGATTTTAGAAACATACAACGCATCTATCGTATCCCCCTCTGCTTTACGGATCGTCGAGAAAGGGGACATCAATACCTCGCCGGCGCCAAGTGGTAATGTCCGGGGAGCTCCAATCAATAATACTAGATATCTCAGGACGACGGGAAAGGACTTTGCGTTTACCGTGGCTCATCTCAATAGCGTCAATCAGATGGTGAAAAATAACGGCCGGGACATTGCTTACCTCCCCTCTTCTACCGTGAGTCCCGTCGTGCACTCGCTCACAACATTTCAAACCTCGACTTACTCCACAGGCTGTTTCTTTCACCGAAGGCACTGGGCCTTGGGGGTACACCGAGCTTTCCCCCGTCCGGCTCGCAGTTGCCCGCGCACGGGTCGGTGCAGCCAACACTTTGCCATTCCTTGTAGGGTCGGGACATGTCGTCGCACAGTCATACCAGAACGAAACGCTAGCGTTCGTCATTTTCGAGCAGTGGCAGCTGATCCTCCTCCCGGTGCTTGTCCTGATTCTGGGAATCGTTGGAGAGCTGTTCGTGCCGACGTTACCGCTCAATGTTCCACAGAGAGAATTCGGAGTCTACAGCTGGTTAGCGGTGTTTCAGTCTCAGGCAGGTGGATTTAGTCGCGTTCTGTATGCAGGAGCTGACCAGACATTGACATTCAGGAGTTGCAATTTGAAGCAGCTGATGACCTCCATAAGTTCATGAGCCTTGACGAGCTAGAGGAAACTTTTTCAGACAAGCGGGTCAGGTTCGTTGCGTAGAAATGCAATCGCAGATATCACGCCGACCGTTTTTGCTGCTCTCTTCCTCCTTGTACATAGACTGGGACGGTCATAACCGAGACAATGTGTAATACGGCGCAGCCCATTTAATTTTGTTAGCACATCGCTCTCCGTGAATACCTTTCTACACGGTAAGAGCTCGCATCACTCCCATGCCTTTATTGACGTTCATTGGAAGCTGCAGAGGGTGGCCAGTGATGAACGTCAACTACTAGTCTACTAGAGTTGCGCGATGGCTACGAACTTACGGATAAACATCCTGTCATGGAAACCCTGATTTTCCGGTATGTTGTCCGGCGGGGTACCCCAGGGGGGGGACCAATGTATCCTCAACAACGCGGGCGCACTTCTGCACCAGGAGTATGGGAACTCCCACATCAATACAGTGGGATTTAACGTGAGATTCGACCCCCGTGCAAGACGATACTGGGCGGTGCGAGCCGGCCTGCTGAACATCAAGGAACATCACTTGCCAGCCCGGAAAGTAGGGGACCCCAGAAGGTTACATAGCGCTCATTTTGGCGCATCCGGGGAGCAAGTTGTCTTTAGAGTTGTATCTGGAGCGTCAATCTTCCAGAAGAACGGCGTTATCCTCCAAGGGGCTGGAGGATCCGGAAGCTAGTGGGATGGTGCCGGTCGGTCTCACGGCCTAGCGATGGTGCCTGTTGGGGGATCGAGATTCAGTCACCAAAGTTGAGGGAAACTCGTGTCTTAAACACCGTGACGTCCGTGATCTGGAGTATGTCCACGTCAATCCCGGTGGTTGACTTGTGACGACTGGCCGGGCGGTCACTGGCGAGCGTCCCACCACTGGTGAGAGGGGGGAATACCGGGCGGATTGTATCCAGCGCCTTTCAGGACCGATGATCAGGTGCTTCCAGATCGAGCGCGAGCTCGGTGATGGACCTATGGAGCCACTGTACCTTTCGGACCGGCGACGAAAATTCGACTCCATGGTTGGGGAGGGCGGCAAGGTAACTAGCGGGTCCTGACGAATGCTCGAAAAACAGGGAATCAAGAGTCGTCGCGTCGGGATCTGGAGAGCCGAAAACCGTTTCCACTACCCTCAGGTGACTGGGAGGGGCCTAAAAAACCAGTACAATGCGTCCCTCCCAGGCCTTCGCATCCGGGATCTATATCCCCTAGTCGGCCTCTCGTAATTTCGGCTTGACCGATTTGTCTGCGGGGCCTTTCCGGACCCCCAATCCCACGACCCCGAGCCTTGTACGTTTTGCCGATTAATCATGGGTGACAGGTCCAGTATCTTTACGTTGGAATCTAAGGTGTATGTCTGTCATCTACGGAACATGTAGACGCCTATCGCCTCTCTTTCCCTCTCTCACCAATGGCCCTCAAAACCAACATCGAGGTGCCAGCCTCGCCCCCCGATTCTGCTGTAACCCCCCAGGCCGGCCACTCTGCCGATCCATCTACTCGGCCTTCGTTCGAGTCTGAGAAGGCGTCACAACTGGATGTTATCGGTGTGGAGAATCTGGATGTTGAGAAGGTTTCGACTACGACCAAAGACGAATCACCGATCGCGACGAAGGTCTACAGCCTGAACGTCAAGAAACTCAATATCAAGTTTGCTGCGATCTGCTTCGCTTTGTTTTTGGAAGGATGGAATCTGGGAGCAACTGGGCCTCTCATCCCAGCCATGCAAAAACATTATGATGTAGGTTTGCGCTCCCTGGACCAGGTGGGTCTTCTGACGGTTCGACTTGGGACAGGTAAATTATACCCTCGTCTCAATGATATTCCTAGCTCAATACATTGTGAGCCACCCTTCGCATATCATAACGGTCATCGGCCGTAATCCGTACACCGACGAACGAATTCACGGGTCTAGGGTTTCATTTCTGGCGCAATGTTGAACGTTTACTCCACCTACATGAATTTTAGATTCGGACAGCTGGTTGTACTCGGTAAGAAATCATGCTTTGGGAGAAATCGCAAGAAAACCCACACCCCACTAGGACACGTCTCCCAGCTCATTTCTTGGATAATACAAGCTCCTGCTCCACCATTTCCCCTATTCGTCCTCTCATTCTTCTTTGGAGGGTTCGGGTTCGCGACGCAGGTGGTTTCTACAGCCACTGAACTGACGGCCGTGGTCTAACACTGCAACCCAGGATTCGCAATTGAACGGTTTCGTTGCAGCTCTTGAAGACCATAAGGAGACTCGGATGGGTATCATCCATGCCTGTTTCGGTGAGTATGGCTCAATTGACATCATTCTCGAGATTCACTCGTGGTTGACGGACACTAGGTTTGGGTGCGTTTGCCGTACCATTGGTCTCGACAAAGTTCGCGCAGTCTGAGTCCCACTGGTCCTTCCACTATCTTACCTCCGTCGGAGTCGCCTCCGCATGTATCGTTACTTCTTCCTTGGCATTCCGGTTCAAAAGGCAGGATGGTGCGCACGATATTCAAGTTTTATGGCAGCACGTTTCTGACTGTGTTTTGAAATCAGATATTTTGGAAGAGATCGGTCAACCACCGAGGGAGCTCAGTACGAGCAGACAAAATTACTACCGCCAGATCATAGGCCAAGGTGCGGTTCACGCGATGGCTTTCTTCATTCTGCTTTATACTGGGTAAGCACTCGCCCGGGTCCCCCCCCCGGTAATTCGACAAGTTCTATTCTCATTTTGTGTCCGCAGTGTCGAGATTACTTTGGGTGGCTGGGTTGTCACCTACATCATCAAAGTTCGCGGTGGAGGGCCGTCTTCAGGTTACATCTCTTCTGGATATTGGGGTGGTCTCACCTTGGGTCGTGTTGGGCTGCTCTGGGTCAACAAACTCGTTGGTGAACGGAGGGCAATCTTCCTCTATTGCGCACTTACCATTGTGTACAAATATGCACCTCATTCTCCAGCCGGATACTGATGTGGTGCATTTGTTTAGCCTGGAAATCGTCATTTGGAAAGTGCCTTCGTTGGTCGGCAATGCCGTGACAATTTCTTTTGTCGGCCTGTTTGTAAGTCTTCTTCTTTAGCATTATAATGTGGTTTGGTTGTGACCATTTCCCCGTAGTTGGGTCCCATCTTCCCCATCGTCATCAACCATGCATCAAGGGTTATCCCTCATTGGCTCCTTACAGGTACGTTACCCCGCGTAAGGAATGTTGCTCAACTTCGCGAAACGGTTGACCGCTAACTTGGCATCCCGGCACGACTAGGTTCGATCGGATGGATCACTGGGTTTGGACAAACTGGTGTAGCGGTAGTGCCCCTGGCCGCCGGCGCACTGGCCGAAAAAGCAGGTATTTGGACCCTGCATCCTCTGTGAGCGCTTGGATTCTGCGGTACTCGACTTGTCAACTGACTAGAATTGTTTCAAGGGTGATTGGAATGGTGTCGCTGATGGTATTCACTTGGTTCCTTGTACCGGGAGGGCCCCAAAAGGCCGAAGAGCAACGAGTATCACGCTGATAGGAAGCCATATGTAGGAGATCGGGTATAGTTATAGAATTTAGGAGAAATCTGTTTTTCGCTCCAGCTTTATCTGTACTGTACATTACGGATTATCGTTTAGAGCTTCTTTCTTATTCGGGGACGAATACGCTCGGGGGAAACGCTGGCGGGGTGTAGCGACCGTGGGAAGAGCTGTTTTAGACTTGCCGACGTCTCCGCAGAGCCGGGGTCCCGCTACGGAGGCTTCCCGAGCCTATATGTGGCAGAGGGACGCCATCAGGCCCCATTTAAGTTTGTACAAACATTGTCGGGAGACCTTGTCTGTGGTGGGGTGCCTAGAAAGTCTGTTTCGTAAGCGGAAGAAAGGTTGGAAGGGGGACACCGAGGAGGTCGAGAAAAGAGGTGTCGAGCGAGTAGAGGTGCTGCAGAACTTGTATTTAATGTTATGGGTCGCCACTCCTCGTGTCGCTGTGACAATGCATGGGGCCCTATGACATTGGACTACAGGGTTCGCGCACACTAACGCTACGCCTTCGGAGGTGGAGTACTTAACGCATTTCAAGGTACCCGGCTGTGAATGGTAATGCAAGAGGTGGAATACAAGATTGTAGTTGTAATTATCGTGAAGCCCGGAGATATTGTACAAGAGCGGTGGTCGGTTGTGGGTATGGGAAGGCCGTGAGGTCCGCGGGTCAACCAGGGGGTTGTTTTACGCGTTCGAATGCCGGAAGACGCTGCGGAATCCAGTGAGTTTGAGAGACAGGAAGAACAATCCACTGATATTACCTTGGCTTCAAGCTGGGGCGAGGACCTGGTGATTCCCCATCGCCGCTGCTTCCACCCTGGCCACCTCGTCCCGGAGTGCCTGGATGTTCTCCTCCATGAAGCGGCAGTAATCAACCGCCCTGAACAAGATCCCACTCTTCCCCTGACACTTTCCCTTCCCACGGTTTCCGCTGCCTTTAGGGCGACCACGGGTCGGCATGCCTGTTCCGGGAGGAGCTCCGGCTGGAGCGAGAAGTGCCGTAAGTTGGACATAGCCGTCCCGGATAGCGTTCCTCCGCTTCTGCTCAGACATGATATGATTGAGCCGTTTCTGCGGGGCGGAGAGTTGGCCCTTTTGCCTGCTCGTGGTGACTTTCCCGGTAGAAGTGCCATTCTGTCTTGTTACGACAGGGGAGGCGATGATTGAGGTAACCGGGAGCGGTGGTGGGATGAGTGGGGGATGTGATAAGGAATTTGTGTTGTTCAGGAGGTTTGCGCTGAGGTTCATGGTGTTGGCCGGCGCGATGGAGGTGACGCGGTCTTCTGTAGCGGTGGTGGCTTGTTCCGATTCATCGAACTCCCAGTTGAAGTTATCGAGGAAGCCAAGGATATCCGTTGTCTCCGACTGGGTGAATAGGTCTGCGGCGGGTGGCAATGGCGGTGGAGAAGGGAAGAGATGGTGCAGAACAGGGTCGAAGTTGAACTCGAAGTCAGCAAACGGGACCGGGGGAGATTCCATGGTCACGGTTGTAAGATGAGGTAGGTCCGAGAAGGTCCGGACAAGGCCGAGCAAACTCGCCGTCGCCCCCGACCGACACCGCCGTCGATGGCGTCCGAAGAGACCGAGTTCGACCACCTCCAATCCATTTCCGACCAGCAGCAGCAAGGTCAACAACAGCAACAGCAACCTCAGACTCCCCAACAACAGCAGAATGGCCAACCCAGTCAGCAACAACCAGACAGCGCTTCTGCTGGCGGAAGGAAAAGTCCGTCGTTTCTTCGCTTCCTTTCCCTCTGGGCTTTAATCTTATCTTCTAACCCACTCGCGTAGAGGGACCATCCGTGAGGAGGGCTTGCGCGACGTGTCATGCAGGCAAGACGAGGTGTAGTGAGGTTCTACCCTGTCAGGTCTGTAGCCCTCCTCTATTTATTGTTCATTGAATCCTGAACGGTTGCTACTCCAGAGCTGCTTGAAACGCGGTTTGGGTGCAACTTGCGCCTACCCCGAACCCGACGGCGGCGAACAACCGCCAGGTGAGTCCCCACAGAGCTCTCCTAATGGCCAGCTCACTGATACAATTCGAAATCTCGAATAGGAATCGTCCCCCCGCAGTCAATAGGCCAATTCGCTCCCCCATTACCGTACCCTGCCATCCACCCCCTTTCACAACCTCCATACTATGACTACAACGCGTTCGCCGGCCCTCCTCCACAACCCGCTCCTCCCCCTCCACCACCTTCCGCGAGCACTACGTCCAGCACCACAGCAACCGCGGGCGGAACTCCGAACTTCAGGCCGAACAAACGCCCGAGGATCCTCACCGAAGAAGAGACTGCCGCGATTACCAGAAATTGGACTAGGGGCGATTTCTTCGTCGGGAACAGTGGTCCTGTCAGGATTGACCCACGGTTGCCCGTGAAACTCACTCTTGGAGAGGGCGATCATGTACATTTCACAATTGGGGGAGAACCTATCATCTGATCTCCTCGTCGTGCTTCTTGCTTCCTTCTCCCGACCCGTTGTACCCCGTATGAATTCTTCAGGGGCTGTAAGGGGGTGGGTAAACAATCGCCGGCCCCCGCCCGTAGATCGCGTGCTGTTCATATATATTCAAGATTAGCTGTACGAGTAAGTAGGCTTGTGAAATATATAGCAGGAAGCGGTATATGTACCATCATGCACTCTACCAAGGTAACCTCGCGGATCACCGCCTCTGTGTCCGTTGAGTAGGAGCAATAGCTAGCACCTCTTCGGCGTCCATCCCAAACATGATCTTCAGATTCTCCATGCTCTCCGGATCGTGTTTTTCGCCCTTTCCTTTCCCTTTGAACGCTTCCTTGACGATCGCGGTTTTGCGTTTCTGGATTTGAAGGATCCTGGCCTCGATTGTGTTTTCGATCTGGGGAATGGTATGGTCAGGGTCCGACTTCTCGAAGCAGGAGTGGGGAGTATCTTACGATGAAATGTTTGACGTAGACGGTCCGTTCCTGAGTAACTCGGTGCAGCCGGTCAATAGCTGGGGTAGTCGTTAAGTAAGCACGAACAAAGGAAGCCTTCCCAACGGCTGACCTTGATTTTCAACCGCCGCGTTCCACCAGCAATCCATCTGTGGGACGCCACCATCCAATCGGTAAATACCGGATATTCCCACGGAAGGTGCAGGAACCGCTCACCATAAAGGCGTGATTCGCATTCGTCAGGTTCAAACCCACGCCTCCTGCCTTCAACGAGATCAATAACACCATCGGCCTCGGCCTCCCATCTGGTCCATTCGGATCCTTGAAGATATTGATGGCGGCCTGACGTTTCTTCAGGTCCATTGTGCCGTCGAACCGGGCGTACATTAGCGATTCCCGACCGAGAGCGGCTTGAATTATGTCAAGGAAGGTCGTGAATTGGGAGAACACCACCGCTCGGAAGTTGGGGTCCTGTTCCCGGATCCGACCTATGTTGATCCTTGTATGTCAGACTAGGGCGTTGGAAACTGGTTGGAGGACTCACGAAGGTTCTTTATCAGGGCGTCGATTTTCGTTGAAGAAACGAAGTCGTTTTTCCGAATCACCACCTTGGATATACTTTCCTCCTCCGTCGCATCACTCTCCTTCTTCAAAATGACTTCTAATAGATCACCCTCCTTCACAGGGCCGCTTGAGCAGATCGGGCATACACCATCCTTCCCTTGTTCCTGGCACGTCTCGAGGAAATTTACGACGCAGTCCTTACAGCTGTGAGCCCGACCCCGGTCAATGACTCGAACCCACACGGTGGGTCCGTTAGCGTACCATTTATGCATGCATGGGGGAATCAAAACAGGAGTTTCCATCATATCCAAACATAGAGGACATTCGTCTCCTCCTTCACCTTGATTCCCCAATCCCGCGTTCAGAGATCTCAAGGTCTCTTCCACGAAAGCGGTGTTGGTCTCCGAAACTGTGGCCCCGTCGGATTCGTGTTTAACCAGGTCTTCGATTTTGACAGCTCCGCTGGTGGAAGTCGACAAGTCTTCGAGCTCCCCGAGTTCCTCTTGGGTCATGACAAGGCGAGGGTGGAGGACCGCCCGACGTAGCCTGGGTTTCTCGAGTGTCATGATTGGAGCAAGCGGAGACCGAAGTGGTAAGTCATACCTCATAAGCATGGCAAGGATACTGGTATAGTTCTTGTTGACTAAACCCTTCTCATTCAACCTCTCAAACTTTTTCCGAACGTCGATATAGATTGAATCATACAGCTTCCTCTCCGAGGCCGAGAACTCGAGGGTTTCCACCTCAACCTAACAGGGGGTCAATGGGTAAGCGATGTGAAAATTGTGGCGCCACTTCCATCCCCTACAATTTTTGGTGGAAGCTCAACAATAGGTTTCCCGGTATGATCCTTCGTGTTCTTTTGCCGCCTGAGGAGAATACTTTCGAGGATAACCTGCACGAGGAATGCGTTGAGAGCGGAAGATCAGTGTCCCGCGAAATTCCTCACCTGAACGATTTCGATGGCCTTGGGATCTTGCGCGATGAAAGGTAAGGTGATAAACCTAGTTCACCTGTCAGCAAGCTTCGAGAAAGACCGGTTGTTTGATTTGGCGGGACGCACGATCGGAAAAAAGAGTAACTTGACCAAGGGACAAAATCTAGGAATTTCCTATAAATATGCCTACCGTCAACTCTTCCCAGCGTAGAGAGCTGGAAGGAGACATACAGAAGGGAATACAGGTCCTCCAACCGGTTCACGATCGGCGTGCCCGTGACGGCCCACCTTCTTCTTGCCTTCAACGCGCAGACCGCTTTAGCGGTCTTGCTAGCGCGGGACTTACAGTGGTGCGCTTCGTCTAGGACAACTCGCAGCCATTCGACTGGTTATGACTATCAGCGATGTGGAGGGTTCACGTGAAAATCGCGGACCTACTCTCGAAAACGGACGATTCCGATTTCCGCGTGGATTTTTCGTACTTGGCGTGCTCAGAGGCTAACACGCCATATGAAGTCACCACGACCTGGATCTTTTTCCGGGTGTCCTTCTTGGGCTTGGCCTTCGTTACCTTCCCCGATTTCCTTTTCGGTTTCCATTCTTCGTCATCGTTCCCCTCATCTTCGGATTCGGGTTCGTCGACCATCACCACGTCTTCGTCCGAATGAGATTCGATCTCCTCTTCCTCATCATCGATGTCGATGTACTCAACCTCATCGGGGTATAATGCCTCGTACAAGCTGAACCGATTCTGGCCATGCCAAATGCTGACATCTATCGTTCCCTCCTTGCTGCATCTCTTCAACTCCTCTGCCCATTGGTTGAGGAGTGATGTAGGGGCGACGACCAAGGTCGCACTCGGGATCCGCTTGGGGGCACCTTGTTGTGGTCTCAGGGTATCGTTGACGGCAGACCTGGTACTTGAATGGTTTTTGAATGCGGCTTGTAGCCGGACCTGGCGGGGTTTAGATTTCTCTTTTGGTCTACTGGGGAGGAGCTGGCTGTTGGGTTTGAAGGAGGGGGGAGGTGGCGATGAGGACGGCGGTTCTGGAAGCAAGCGGTTGGTATGTATGAGACTGGCAATCATGATCGTCTTCCCCATTCCCACTGCAATGAAGAAAACATCAGCGGAATGCACGCGCCGATCAGGTTCCTGCACTTACTTTCTGGCGAAAAGAATCAGAGCGAAATAGGTAATCAGTAACGTAAGCGCATCATATGCAGTCCTCCTACCGTCGCTAACGATTGGAAGACCGTTAGTCAACCCCTCATTTGTGCCCGAAACATGAGACCAACTTACGCTAAGATACCTCCCGGACACTTGACCTCCGCCTTCGGGAATTCTAAACTCAGTTCGCCCGAATAAGGGTTGAAGTAGAATGACCGTGGCTGTTCGATCATCGTGAGGTCGATGACATCCTCCGACGGTTCAGAGGGGAATGTGAATCTGTGTGCGAGTGTTAGGGAAGGCCAAATGAGTAGCTGAACTACTTACTCCTGCCATAATGGGTGAATCGCAGTTGCTTCCCGAGCGTTTTGGTCCCCGTTTTCCATCGATGACATCCACCTGAACCTAAAATCAGCGAGGAACGTTCACCGGAAGAATTCACCACCCACATCAGGCCCTGTTTCTGGTATGGGCGTAACGTCAAGTCAAACGTTTCTGCGGGGTCCATCTCTGCGATGGTTTTGTCGTGCTGCTGAGCCCTGCACCAACATCAGTCTCCCCCGAAAAAAAAACTACGATGTTGAGGTACCTGTTGTAGATCATCGCCAGCTGGTTGTCGTCGAGATCCTCACCAGGCTCCACCTCAACCTCCTCCCCGTCTCCGACAATTTCCTTCCTCACGCCTTGTGGTTTGGGAGGGGGAGTCTGTGACTGGGTCAAGACTTCTGCCATCTTCAGGACCTCATCGTGGCTCAATTCCGTATCTTTCTTCTTCCCGAGGACTCCACTACCCCGTACGGGACGTAAGTTGACCGCGTCGAAGAGTTTGAGTAGGGATTGTTTCCGTTCCCGCAGCTCTCGTTCTTCAGCTGTTTCTGCGCCTTCGTCGAACATGGGCTTCTTGTAGTCAGCCTCTTGACGAGTGTTTGTGGACTTGAATGCCCTCGCAAGCATGTACACTGAGAGGGAGACGACGATATCTAGCCCGGTCCTGAGGTCCTGAGGGACGTCGACGACAGTGCTACCCCTAAACTCGATTACACCTAGATATATGCATCGTGAATTCTGGGTCACTGGCAGATGACGTCGAGCAAACCTGTTTCTAATAACCTGGCGGCCCAGTTAGCGACGTTCTGAGGCAACCGTGCAATCTCTGCGTGAAACTTCAATAACAGCTGCAGAATAGATGGTTATGAGCTCACCAAAACCACCCTTGTTGGTGAGGCGGACGATGTCGTTCTGCTTCTTCCTCTTGAAATTGTCCTGCCGAGGTTTCATGAGAGCGGTGATCGTCAGCTGTTTGCCCTTCTTTTGCAGTGGTCTCTTCTTGTTTCCCTTCCTGGGTACGTCCTCTTCTTGCTTGAGTGTGTCCCATTCAACCAAGATTGGGTCTCCATTTTTGACATAACCCTTGCCTTTGACGGTGGACCAGGCGTTGGCGACGACGATACTTCCCAAGAACGCAGACGTGAAGTCTGGATCGAATGGAGGAGAGAGTCTCCTCCGTTTGTTGGGTTGGAAGATTTCTTCTGGTTGACGTTTAGGCGCAGGCTTCGATCCACCCGCCTGGGGGATGCCAAAGACCTCTGACATGTCCACGTCGTCAGTTGGGTTGACATCGGGGCGGGTTGATACTGAGCGAAGTCTCTCCACCGGAACATAACTGTAGTCGCCGTCGTCTTCATCCGGAAGAAACAAAGGGTTGTCTGCAGCAGGATCTTCGTTTGAGGTTTGCGATGATGGGATGCCGGAAGCCGGCTCTGGCTCGGATGGGATAGTCTCTGCAGGAGTGGTAACGCCCACTTCGCTCTCGCCGTCAGAAGCGAAGAAGTCCGGGGGTGGTTCGGGTGCGTCGGCCATCGTCGGTGGCATCGAATCTGCAGTGGTCGTGACCGTGTTGTAATTTACGGCGACGCGTCTAGCGCCATTGGACGCGACGCTGACTAAGCAGGTGTCAGCCTCCGTCAGATTTGCCTTTTTTGGATATCCCATTTTTCGTCTGTCCCTTCGGCGAACGACCCGAAAATCATGCAACGCGGCCTGCCGATGGTGCGTTGTTGTTCGTACGCATAACGGATTCGTGGCTAACTTTTGTGTTTTTGTGACAGCAACCAACAGTTGTCCTCCTGAAGGAGGGGACAGACACATCACAAGGAAAAGGACAACTGTTATCGAACATCTCCGCATGTCTCGCTATCGCCGAGACCCTCTCCAGCACTCTCGGTCCAAGGGGCATGGACAAGCTTATTGTAAACGGCCGCGGCGAAGCTCAGATCACCAACGATGGTGCCACAATCCTCAAACTGCTTGAAATCGTACACCCCGCCGCTAGGACTTTGGTCGACATCGCGCGTGCCCAAGATGCCGAGGTCGGAGATGGTACAACAAGCGTGGTTCTACTGGCTGCTCAATTCCTGAAGGAGGTCCGGGGTTATATTGAGGAGGGTGTTAGCCCGCATATTATCATGAAGGGATTCAGGCAGGCAGCGAAGCTGGTGTGTCTTACTTCCCTTCTTATCGCCCGCTCGATCGGCTAATATCCATGGTTTAGGCCGTGGAGAGGATAGAGGAAATTCAAGTCAAGGTCGACAAGTCTGATTCAGAGTTCGTATTCGCCCCACTACCACCGATCTCAGTTTCTAACGGAACACAGAAAGTTCCGTGCCCTCCTCATCAAATGCGCCTCAACATCGATGTCGTCAAAACTTATTCACAGCGAGAAGCCCTTCTTCTCTAATATGGTAGTAGATGCGGTTCTCTGCTTAGATCAAGACGATCTGGACGAGAACCTGATCGGCGTAAAGAAAATCCCCGGAGGTGGCATGCAGGACTCTCTCCTCATCAGCGGGGTCGCTTTCAAAAAGACTTTCACCTACGCTGGTGCCGAACAACAGCCCAAATCCTTCAAGGATCCCCTGATCCTGAGCTTGAATGTCGAACTCGAACTCAAAGCAGAGAAGGACAACGCTGAGGTCAGGATCGATCAAGTGTCAGACTATCAAGCAATTGTCGATGCCGAATGGGAGATTATCTACCGCAAACTTGAGGCCATCGAGAAGACCGGCGCTAAACTCGTCCTAAGCAAGCTGCCCATCGGTGACCTGGCGACCCAATGGTTCGCTGACCGCGACATTTTCTGCGCTGGGCGCGTTCCAGCCGGCGACCTCCAGAGGGTCGTCCAAGCCGTCGGAGGCGCCATCCAATCAACGTGTTCTGATATAAAACGAGAGCACTTGGGTACGTGCGGTAGTTTCGAGGAGAGGCAGATCGGTGGAGAGAGGTACAACATTTTCGAGGACTGTGCCAAAGCGAGGACATGCACCTTGATATTGCGCGGTGGTGCTGAACAATTCATCGAGGAGGTGGAGAGGAGCTTACATGATGCCATCATGGTCGTCAAACGAGCCGTTAAAAACGGAGAAGTGGTAGCCGGAGGCGGAGCTGTCGAGGTGTGTTTTCTCACAGGGTATTTTCCGCAGCGCCATTCGTTGACAATCGTCTGCCGTAGATGGGATTGTCCGCTCACATCCGAAAACATGCCTTTGCTATTCCTGGAAAACTCCAGCTTGTCCACATGGCCTTTGCCAAAGCTCTGGAGATCCTTCCCCGCCAGATCTGCGACAATGCCGGCCTGGATTCCACAGATGTCTTGAACAAGCTCCGTATGCGTCACGCGAATGGGCACATCTGGTTTGGTGTGGATGTCGATGGGCCAGAGGGCGTCCGTGACAACATGGAAGCATTCGTTTGGGAACCAAGCTTAGTTAAGATCAACGCGATTAACAGCGCTACGGAGGCTGCTTCGTTGATTTTGAGCGTGGACGAGACTGTGAGGAACCCGCAGAGCGAAAATGTGAGAGTTCAATCGTGGCATCGTGTTATTCCCAGCTAACAGTCGGATTAACTCCTTTAGCCCGGCTCAGGACCAGCGCTTCCACCAGGGGCTGCTCAGAGAGCATTGAGGGGACGAGGTCGTGGTATGCCGAGACGGTAGATAGAGCACGCGGGTGTACGAATAATATCGCTTGTATCACATTCCCTTTCTCCTTGCCTGAGGAGCGTGTTCTCATTGATCCTGTGGTTGCACCCCGGATCGGATCGGGAACAACTTCGGCGGAGATGAATGGCGTCTAGGCACCGACTTTGAGGCGGGTCCTCAAAAGTAAGGTCGTGTTGGAACAACGACAAAGTGTCATCCAGAATCAACAATAGAGCGATGAATTCAGAACCTAGGATGATGGGTCCGTCCCAGACCAAGGGGCGGGGTTGGAGGGGTAGGAAACTCGACGGGCCAAGAAAGGCGGAGATACAGAAACTCGACTTGAAGGAGAGAACATGCAAGTTCTACACGTCCGCATGGTGGGAATCTGAATGAAAGCCTCGAAGAAGGCCACAACGATCAAAGGCAGAGGGCGCGTACAAATTCCAAGATATCACTGATATCGACACTCTGCCTTTATTTTTTCAGCAGCAACAGTGCGAAGAGGTACGCAGGTCCTTGTGCTGTCGATAACGATCAAACACGGACTCTTCATACTGCAGAGTGAACTTACCATGAGCGGCAGGAACGTAGGGGAAGACACTCGGGTCGACGACACGAAGCCCCCCCATACCTTTGACTTTGAAGTCGGGTCTAAAACTCCCATCGAGAGATGTCGCCACTGTTCGAACGGCGTGTGAAACTCTTCATCCGTATTTGAGGAGGCTATGAGCTCCCACGGAGTGCCTACGAACCCTTTCCACGCTTGGGATTGATGCTGGGAGGGTCGAATGGGTCTGAGCTCCTTAGTTTGACTTCCCCACCTGTCCGAAAAACGTCGAGGGGTTGAGTGAGGGGGTGAACAGAAGAGGACGCTTACGGGAGGTTGAGGAAATGAGGTTGGTGACAAGGCCATCCAACTCCATTCCGGTGGCCACCCATCCGTTTACCCAGATGAACTGGAAATGGGCTGAAGTTGGGCCAGGAGAAGGGTCGCCATGGGTCTGGATGATCGTGCTGTTTTGCGGAAGTCTCACAAAGTCACCTAGGTAACAATGGCGCATGAGAGTGGCCCCCTGTGAGTTTGATTCCATTCTGGATCTTCTGCGGGAGAACGGCGGGGGAAACAAGAAAGGTTCTGTTAATGTTGGTTTGCTACGAATTCGCGAGGGACGCCTGGTCAGCCATGCTCTTGCCGACCGAGGAGACGTTGACACGAGTGGGGATACCCAAGTTCGTCAACTCGGCTGGATCTCCAATTCCAGAGAGCATGAGAGGATGCGGAGTGTTGAACGCCCCCGCGCTCAGATTGACCTCTTTGCAAGCTGTAACTTTCCATCTTTGACCCACACATTGTAAGCGAGGGGATGCGTACGATCTACCGTCATTAACTTACCGGATGGTTCGGTTCCGAACTCAACCCCATTGAAGCTAGGGGTCGTGGTACTAGGACCGGTTGCCTCAAGGAGCTTCGTGGCGTGAGCATGAAGCAGAATGTGCAAGTTCGGGCGAGTAGTGTAATTGGGTCCAACGTGGGTGGTGACAAAACTGCTGCACTGGCCGTTTCCAATGGTGCCCTGTCCCAGCCAAAGCCGATCTGTTTCTAGAGGTGAGTCCGGGCAACATGATCGTAATAAACCATACGGTGTTTCCGGTATTTACTTATATCTTGCCGGAAGGGAAGCTCGGGTGCCAAGGCTGGTTCGGTGATGGCCGCAGCAATTATTGGGTCAATAGGTTGTAGGTACCCAGGAAGACTGATGGATACCATCACGTTACGGCTGTGCGCCGACGGGAGGTATTGGTTCGTCTGGAAAGTGGTGGGAACGGGGAGGGGGGGAGATACCTTGCTTAGACAAAAAATCGATGGGGTTGGGCGGGGATACTCGGACAAGACAATGTCGATACGATACCGGTCAGTCATGACGGGTGCCCGCCCATGTGAGAGGGCGAAAAACCGGAGAGGTAATCGTTCTCATACCGGAAAATGGTTTTTGCGCGCTTCACGCCACCGATGGTTGAATCCTACGATCTCGGTCGCTCGCCACGATCTACACCGATATAACACTCACATGGATTTCCGAACGACTTTCTCGAAACCACTCAAAAGGCTGAAGGACAAGCTCCCGGGGGGCAGCCGCAAGCACGATGGAGGATCTGAGAGTGAAGATAGCAGAAAAGGGAGATGGTCTGATTTCAAAGGAGGCGAAGCTAGCCAGAGCAACTTGTACCAGCATTCAGAGGTTAGTGTCGAGGGCGCAGTTGAGAGTGGACCCAGTCGAGAGGGGAGCAGTGTCGGCGGGGAAAAAACCGCTCTTCAAGCTGTCGATCTCGATCCTTCCACATCCGCGCCTTCGATCTTACACATCGGGGAACCTGACAGTATGTGAACAGTGTCATTTCAGTTCTGCCTCCTCTGATAGATCTCACAGACAATGTAGGCAGCCCTGCTATTCCCGATCGCATTCAAGATGCTCTCAATTCCGGGAGGGGTGAACCAAATGCTACAAATAAGAACGGGTTTGAGTTGTGGAAGTCTGCTACATCTGCAACAGCCAAATTGCTCCTCCGTGCAGCAAAGGAATCTGCAGATGCCTTCCCCCCACTCAAATCTGCTGTTGGAGGCCTCTGCTTTATTCTGGACAATTATGAGGTATGATGCCCCTTCAGTATCTGCTATCCATGATGCTCACAGGCACCCCCAGCAAACAAGGGCAAACAAGCAAGCAATGGAGTCATTAGCACCCAGGATCAAGGCCCTCTCTGCCTCACTCTGTAAACCTGTTCCTGAAGGCAATGCCAAGGAAGAAATGAGGAGGGAGGAACTGGGACAGTAAGCTCATATATTCTAAGCTTGGGGACCATGCCTGATAAGTAGTGATTGGTAGAAAACTGGAAAATATCCTCCAAGGGCTTGAACTCTTGGCCAGGCAGGGGAATGTTGGGGGTTTCATTAACAATCCCAAGAATGCAGAGAAACTCAGGGGTCTGGTTGGGGATGTTTGTGATGCTGTGATGGATTACCAGGTCTGTGGTTAGGGTAAACCAATTATGCTCATTCCTCATGTCCATTTCAGACTTCATTACAGCAAGACATCTATGAAAAGAGTTGTCAGCTCATTGTGAGGATCCCTTCCTCCCTCTCCCACCTTTTGCCTATTAATGTAATTGTTGGATAGGAATCTACAGACTTCATCCTTCTTGATAGGATGCATCATACTGTTGAGGCTGACCACCGTTGTGGGAACAAGCAGGGATGCATGGGGGGAACAAGGGTGGATGTTCTCCAACACCTTGAGGATTGGCTAGAGAATGAACATGCCCAACATGTGTTCTGGCTCAATGGCCTGGCAGGGACTGGGAAGTCAACAATTGCTCAAACATTTGCCAACATCACCTTTGCGGAGGGAAAGCTTGGTGCAAGCTTCTTCTGTTCACAAGACTTTGGAGACAGAAGCAACCTTCAGGCAATCCTCCCAACACTTGCATTCCAGCTTGCATATCAGTACCCCCTGTTCCAAGAGAAGTTGCTCCCAGTCTTGAGGGCCAACCCTGGGGTTGGGTGTGGGTCACTTTGCTCCCAGATGGAGACCCTCATTGTTGGCCCATTCCAGGCAATACAAACCCCAACCCTCATCATCATTGATGCCCTTGATGAGTGTCAGGACAAGGAACCAGCATCTGCACTCCTCTCTGTGCTCTCTCGCTTTGTGGACAAGATCCCACTTGTCAAGTTCTTCATCACTGGGAGACCTGAGCCACGGATTCGCTCTGGCTTCCGTCTGCCTTCACTTCAACCCCACACAGACATATTCAGGCTCCATGATGTCAAATCTGATGTGGTGGACAGTGATATCAAACACTTCTTGAAGGCTCAGTTAACAGTTATTGCCAAAAACCGAAGTGACTGTGACTTGACAGGAGACTGGCCAAGCCCACATGATCTTGATGCTCTGTGCAAGAAGGCAGCTGGATTCTTCATCTATGCTTCCACAGTTGTCAAGTTTGTTGCATCACAGTGTGACCCACCTGATGAGAGGCTTGCTCT
>Ga0307511_10002288_pt1 | contig 20025 bp, 6 predicted proteins | sample 13_EM_MG_FD_200266 | JGI IMG/M metagenome (GOLD analysis project Ga0307511, IMG submission 200266) | Populus trichocarpa ectomycorrhiza microbial communities from riparian zone in the Pacific Northwest, United States - 13_EM | ecosystem: Host-associated > Plants > Roots > Unclassified | place...
AAATTTCTAGAAAGAATAAAGTAGCCACTACGCTACAATACCAAACAATGCAAATGGACACATCAATTTTATTTTATTTATTTATTTATTTTTGGTATGATTGGTCTCCATATTTAATCTACCAATTTGAAAATGAAAACTGAATCTCAGGATATATTTTTTAAAAAAATTATAAAGACCTAAAACAAGAAATAAAATAAAATAAATGCATAAATAAAAAACAAAAATTCAGTTTCCACTTTCATGGCTATTACTTAGTTTATTGCTAGAATCAAACCTACCGAAATGGATCCAAAAGCTTCATCCACAGAGAGAGGGTTCCAATGGTAAAAGAAAAAAGAGATATTATTAAGTAAATCAAGAGTTGTCCTCTTCTCTCTCACATCAAGATCCCTACTCAAACACCCTGTTTCCAGGGTGCAAATTCATTTTATTGATGCTATGTTGGGGGGAGGGGTAGTTCTGATTAGGAAATTTTTAAACAGCTACTTGTGACTTCAGCTAAAAAAAAAACAACCTGTGGTAACTTCCTTTCTCTATTGCTGTGCTTGCTACTCAGATTCAGAGTCTGACAGCGGCATCTGGTAAGCACCTTTTGGTTCACTATCAGTTATGGAAGGAGGTTGATCTTTCTTTGCTGCATGTTTTGCTCTTTCTCTCCGCCTCGCTCTAGTTTCATCCTAGAGACATACACATCAAGAATTTTCTCAAAGTGCTTTAGACAGATAGACTGGACACTAGAATCAAAGGGTAAGATACAAAGGTGAAGTACAAGCAAACAGCAATAACATATGCATCACATAGAGTTGAAGCAACTAAATGGATAGTTGAAAGGATAAATCAAGAATAAGACGGAATTACAACAATGAAAACAGTTCGAGTTCTATTTGGAAATAAGATTCAAAGGATTAACAATTATATGAAGAATGAATATTGTTTGCAACTTGCGAGCATTAACAAACATACTTTCACCCGTGCTAGCAAAAATCGCATATTCTATGGCATGATACAAACAAAAAAGATTTATTTCATTTCATCCTCTTTCTCATTGCGCATAGTTAAGTCATCCATATCTAAACAATGTAGGGTAAATTGGTGCATGTCACAAATGGATAGGCAATAATATACAATAATGTTTTATAAATGGGTCACCTACAATATAATGGTATATAAATGGTCATGTTATAGTAGCAAAATTATAAGGTTTAGATGGGGTTTCTTACCGAATAACCCCCCTTACCATTTGCAATATTAAGGTTGTGCCTATGTAAATTTTTTCAATTTTTCATAAAAATTATCTAAGAAATAGAAGCATAAACTAATTGGAAAATATGTTGTTAGAAAAATGTGTTTTTTTTAATTCTTTTAGAAAGTTGAAAAACAACAAAATGGTTGTTTTTAAAATTCTCTATTATATAAAAAAACACCTTGTTTGGTTCACCTAATATTTTATGATCATTCCTTTTAATATTTTCAATTTAAGCCAAACAAGGCCCTTGTTTTCAAATTTGGAAGATTTGTATTTAGTGAATATGTTTCCTTAATCTTCCATGAAAAAAAAATCATTTTAGTGTATATAAGAAAACTAGAGATGGAAATAAAACACAATTTTCTAAAAGTAAACACAGCCTGAGATTTTCTATCAATAGTTGCACTCATGTATCCAATTTGACCAAACATCGACTTGACAAAGTAGACCTTTCTTGACTAGGTTGACTATCATAATTTCAACCAATTAGTCCAGCTTTGACAATCTTTGACTATGTTTGACCATTAGGCTAAAACTACTTAACCCCCCCTGCACCACTCTGCCACCGCAATCCACAACCCCCTTCACTGCCTCTTCCATCTCCACCAGCACCACCACAAATACCATTACCAAAGATTAAAGTTGATTGTAAATGGTGTAGGTAGCACAATAGTGTTGGTTGAGGAGGTGGTGGTGCAAAGAAGATTTATAAAATACTCAAACTATAATTACATGAGAAAGAATTAGTGGCACCACTTCATAACACAATCTTTCCAAGGTACAACCACAATGTGTTGAGAAGTGGGTGATGTCACTGGTTACTCAAGTAGTTACAAACTCAAGTATTGCAAAATGTATTGATGGAGGCAGTGACAATGGAAGAAAAAATGGAAGTCACAGTGGAGGAGGTAAGTGCTGGTGATTTGGTGGTTATGCTATAGGTGATTGTAGTAGTATGATAATGTGGTGGTGGCATTGTGGTAGGAGGTTGAGGGGCAGTGGTGGTATTTTGGTGGATCATAATTCTTAAGGTAGGAGTGTTGATAGTCGGGCAAGTGATTGAAATGTTAGTAATAATGGTAGTGGTAAATGTTCGGTGGTGGCAGTAGTTAAATGAAAAATTGATTAAAGCAAGCTGGTAAATATTTAACAAAACTTCAATGAACAGGGTCAGGGTGGTCAACTAAGTTTAAATTTTGGTCAAAGGGACAATCATAAACAACTTTTATACAACTTGCATGGCACATGCTTCATAATTGTATCAATTAGTTTTTTTTAAATGACATCTTTTAAGTAAAAAAATAATAGAGCAATTCAATTCAATGAAAATAAAATAAAATCAATACTAATTTGATAACAATAAAAAGTCATCATACCTTCTGTGGCTAGGGAGATTGAAATGTTACATCCTCAACATAGGAATATATAAAAAGGTTTCTTTGAATTGGATTATTTAACGTCCTCTCTAACTTTAATAAAACGTTCATTTAATCGATATTCTGCTACTTTAACAATAATTATCTTCAGCGAAGCCTTTTTTTTTTTTTTTGATTAACGTGGGTGTCCGGGCCAGTTTGTGCGCATCTCGACTAATCCCACGGGTCCTGAAGTTAACAACCATGTAAGCCTCTAGTGGCCATCATATTAGCAACCACAGGACTCGAACTTGAAACCACAGGGAGAGCAAACCCCTTAATCCTAAGCTCTTATCACTAGGCCACCTACTAGATGGTTTTCAGCAAAGCCATTTTCAGTTTTACAACAGTGGATTACTCAAGTTTCACGAGTTTCTAATGTTATGAAAGGTTTTTCTATTTATCAACACTTTTTTTTCTTGTTTCTATACTAAGAAGACATACTTCTTATCTTCACAAAAATACCCTCTTCCCAATTTTTCAATATTTTTCTGTTCTCTACATGTGCAAAATAATTAATCTATGAATCTATGAAAAAATCCAACCAATAAAAAAAGAGTATCTTGTACTTTTATCATGATTTATAGGATAAACCAGCATATTATGGTTGCTTAGTAATCAAATAGACCGATTGTTTCCTCCTTCCATCAAATTCAAATTATCATTTCATAACTTTAAGCCTTTTAAGTAAAACCATATAAATGAATTGAACAAGCAAAAAAATAATTGCAAAAAAGAAATAGAGAATAATATCATCCAAACCATAAAATTCTTAAAAAAACAAACAAACTAAATAAAAAGAGGACTACAGCTATTAATCACAACATTCTCTAACCAATAACCAATGATATTTAATTTGAGACACAAGTTGCTTCAAAATGAGATGCACTCGTGGGGTGGGGTGCGTCATCATGTGCAAAATTAATTTTTGTAAGACTCACGAAATCAGTTTTGGGTGGTGTCTTTTCTTTCTCTTAAACTAGAATCATTGCACATAAAAGGACAACACAACAAATAGAACAGGATAGTATCTAGATCAATTATTTAATTGTAGTTTTACTTTAGACTTATATAATGAATTGTTTATCTTAGGTGAAACAAACTTTTAAAGGTGACAAAATTATTGGTACTTTTTAATAAAAATTCATATATCTATAAAGGAGTAACCTGACATTATATATTGTAACATGCAGTCAATAGTATTATTTTTCTCAATTATTTATCTTTTAATTCATCTTAGGGTTGAAAAGAGTGGAGATCAAAAGCTAGTCTAATAGAGTAATAATCCATGTTAGATTTTTGGGTGAAGTGAGCTGTTTTAAGTTTCTATGAACACTTTTAACAAATCTTTAAGCTGTTTGAATTATTGCATACAAGTATTATATGTGAAATAAACATGTCAAGATAAAAAAAAGAGAGTAACATTGAAGTGAAAATACCAATCCATATAGAATATTTAGGCTGGGAACTTTCACCCCAACTTCCATATCTTTTATTAGCATTTTATAAAGCATATGCATGCAGGAGCAAAAACTAGATACTTATGCTTTGCCCATATAATACCAACTATTGTGGAGTAAGTAATACGAAAATCGAGATATCAGCAATAAGGTCATTGTAGTCTATTAAAGTTTTTAAGGGATTTGTGTTTTTTATATGAAATTATGGATTATTGTAATGTTAGGTTGATTGGTGAGTGATGACAATGAAAAGGAATATTAACGAGCGGAGCTAGGGACATAGGTACCATTTAAAAAATGAACGGGACCAAAGAGGTGAGACGTTAAGAGTAACCTTACCCATCTTGGACCCACCCATATCTAACCATTCATGCACCTACTTGCAATTGCATATGTCATGGAAAACATGTACACACACAAGCTGACTAGCATTCACATGCAGACACTTCTAGTGTCATCACTTACCTTCGCATTTGACTGGCTTAGCTGACTTGCTTGAGTAGGATGAGTGGATTGGCTCCTAATCAACCATATGGTACCAAACGACATCAAGGCTCCCAAAAGTAATATTGGGCCGATTCTTGGATCCCCTAGATAATCGTAAATTCTGCTAATATTGTTGTAGATCCTCTGCTTGATTCCTATGCTTTTGGAAAAGATGCTTTGGGCACCTCTTGACCAGATAGGCTCTGAATCCTCAGGAACAAGAGCAGGAGTTTTTGATCTCTGCATTGCAAATGGATAAATGTGTGAGCAATTGAATTGAATGTTTTAAAGAGAAGCATCTATTAATGTTCCAAAAGAACGTTTTCACATCCAAATATCACCACTAAACCATGTAGAGGCTTCATGAAACATTGGTTGCACATATTTAATAATAAGGCAAGGGGTCAACTCACACCCCTTCGTGAAGTGCTCGATCCCAATGTAGGATCAAGCTAAAGTTAAAAGGGGTCTGCTTTCTGTACAGTGCCAGATTAACTTTACCAGCAAAAGTTGAAATGCACTAGTCTATTCCATACCATTATACCACTGTATATTACACTAGATATGCAATTTACAGCTACACTTCATAATGGAGATCCCTGCTTTGAAGTGAATGTCACAAATAAGGCTGGTTTACAGCGCTGGCCAAGGACAAAAATTATGTGGCTTACATAGAAGGGCAGATTCCTGGTGTCACCATCCCTGATTATTTCAGACATCCATAGCATGATCTGTACCAAAATAAATAAATAAAACACGGAGAAAAAAATGGAAAAGGTGAGTCTACGCAATAATTGCCTGCCATTTGAAACCTTCCCCAATAAAATAGACAGAAATGATTAAATATATGATAAAAAAACCCAAGCCCCTTCTGGAGCCACGGTAAAAGACTTCATATACTCATCAAATCTAAAAAGAATATGGAGACTTTATCATTATGTGACTAGAAGATTATTCCAGGGGCACACGTTCACAGGATACTACTAGATATCTTTCCTATAACTTTGCGTTATCCTTTTCTTGTTCTCTATTGTCTTGTTTTCACCAATAATCAATACCCACAAGTGCAATTGCAGAAGTGGATTTCAGGAATATAAAATATTGGACCAAACCAAGGGATGGTGTGAACACTAACATAATAAGAATTGTTTTCATTCTGAGGTGGAACTCAAGGCTGATTTCTTCATTTCCAAGAAAATTGATGCAAGTTTACAAAGAAACTTGTGACGTAACAATTTAAAAGGATTTTTAAAAGTTGAAGATAGATAAGTGGTGGGGGATCAGAGAGGATTATAGGGAAAGAAATTGAAAAGAGGAATGGTACAACACCAAAATTTTATTTGGGGTTTAATAGATACAATATAATATTTTGATGCTCTTTTTGAATATAAATTCTTTACAAGGATATTTTTTACCTTAAAAAAAAAAAAAAAAAGCCACATCATTACATGTGTCTTAGCATGTCTAAAAGGTTTACCTGACTCACCGTCGACACAATTTGAATGCAAAGGACCAAATTAGAAACACGTGCAAAGAACTCTTGGAGCAAAGACATGGTCTTAAATTCTAAACTGAGGGTTTTTGCAAAGATCAAAAGATTGAACTAAAGAAGTAATGAAAGTAGCCAACAAACCCTTAGAGAAGTGCTATACCTGTGAAATTTCATCTGAGCCATTGTATCTGGCAACAAGTTGTGATGCAGGATCCACGTCCTCATCTTCAAATACATTAAATATTTTCTTTGGCTTTGTATCAACCTTGATATCATCCTCAGAAGCATTCCTTTTATAGCGCACAATAAATAACTTAGGTACATCAATCAAATCCCTCCTTGGTCCACACGTATCATAGCTGGTTTCTGAATGAAGGTAGTAGGAACAATATTTCTGGATGAAAATCAGAACTGTTAGTGACTTTGAGCCCAAGAATAATGAAAATATTCATTTGTTGTTTGAGTAGTAAGCGACTATCAATATTTATACAATTCTGTGAATCTTTGATCAACAATATATGTAAATGATATGGAGGGTAAGATTATTTTTATAGGGAAGAATAATTTCCATGAGAGGACAGCTAGATTATTTTTATAGGGCAGAATAATTTCTATAAAAGGGCTTGAGCCAGTTGTACAACATCTATATTTGAACATTGCATCTCCAAAGATAAAACAAAGAATACATCATTACATGTCTAAACACCACAATAAGGAGCCATAACTTGTCAGTTGACCTAACTTGCACACGAAAATGTAGTCTCTTTCCCTTTTTCATGAAAAAGGTCATAAGTCATATCGGGGTGTTGTTCTCATGGATGATGGGAAAGTAGTAGATTAGGTTTTTCTTAAGCTGCATAGCATGGTCTGGGAGAGACATAGAAGCCTTGAACTGGTCACGACAAGACTCCACCCATGACTTTTCCCACCTCATAATAAGTCTTAATACTATAACAACATACGTAAATGGAGGTATCTATACAGGTCCAAGGAACATAAATTTGAGGTAAAAAATTTCTCAGTAGATAAGCTAACAGATAATTCTACTTTTCCTTTAAAACGTTATTGTCAATTTCTTCATTGCTGTATATAAAATCCCCACCTAATAACATATACACTGTGGCCCAGATGGGCTGCAAGTAAATAGGGCAGAATTATCACAGAAAATATTCCATAGGATCTAGGTATTAAAATCACAAGATTTAATGACTAATGCATTTGCTTTAAGAAAAAATTATCTACACAGAACTGCTTTCATTTGCTACCACTTTGTGTCTGCGTTCAGCTGAACTAAGTGCAAAATCAACAGCATATTTGGAAAAAGAAGATTATGTAACAGAACTCACTTCTTGGGCTTCCCCGTCAAGCCAAGTAAAAGTCAATCGTTTGCCTTTAAATGCACCAGTCAATGCTAATGGTTGCTCTTTATCAGCTTCACTCGATTCACTATCTATTGATAATCGTTCTTGTATCCTGCGCATAATCTATGAACTTATTTTATTCACTTAATTTCCAGAAAAAACTGGCAGCATTTCCAATGAAGGAAATATTTTTCATATTAGACAAAAAATGAGTATTTGAAACAAAGCAATATAAAAAGCACATTTTATTATTCTTTTTGCTCCCTCACCCAACCCATTGAGATAAAAAAATCCAAATATTGCAAAACTAGTTCTTAATTAATTGTGTCTGCTCTTCAATTTAAAAATAAATACATTACAGAGCTGAAAAAGAAAAGAGGTCACGGACTTAGGATTGATTCAAAATGTTATAAAATATTTAAAAATATAAACAAAATTGGAGACAAATAGAAGAATAGATATGAAAATCCATAACAGATATCATCTGAATTGTAGGATGGCAGTTAAAAGCTTTACAATCCTTTTCTAGCTACATTGATTTTTAGTCCTACTTCCAGTTGATTAAAAGAATAATGTGTAGAATAAGTTTTCAGAAAACAATTACAGCTTGAACACAAAAAAGTTAAAAAATGCTTACTTCACGCAACTTGTTAAGTTCTGGGCCCAGCCTTCCTGCTAGAATAACACAATACCATGATATGGTATCATTTCCAGCACGAGAATGGCCTCGGGCATCACAGCCAAGTTCCATTGATGTTGCACTTCTTAGTTGAGGAAGTTCTGAAATTGCACATGAAAATCACTTTAACTTCTCTGAATATAAAACATTGCTTCAATACCAAGTTGTGTTTAAATAGCATTACTGATATTATATGAGAGTTTCAACATCTCACGGCAAGCTTGAAATTATGCAAAATTATAATGTTGCTTCTTCTTCCCTTCAAGACTCAAGATAACTTGAACAATGAAGATATCAAGTATGTAAATTGCATTATCAAATTACTTTATCAATACGTCTAGGATTTTAACAAGCCCAAATTTCCACTGGAAAGGAAAAACAATACTCTTGGGAGAACTACAACAATGACAAATTTCAGTTTTATCTCCATTCTAAAATGCATATGAGATCAAAGTACGACTCCACTACTGCATCCATTCACTTAGTTCTCCACTGTCCCCAACATCACTTGACATTCTCACTGGCAAGGAAGTTTGATGTTGCCCAAGTATTGCCTAATCCTCCAGCTCTCTTTATTTCTGTTTCATTACTTGCATGTCACGCTATCTCCTCTCATGCATATACTTATAAGAGAACCTTGCATCTACAATTTTAATTATTAGTTTTCAGGGCTTGATGAGTTTAAGCAGGCGAGTGCATCTCAAAGAGACTATAAGTCATATCATCATAGTTATAAGCTCATAAATTTGACAATTTTTCAACCTTTACTTGTGAACAGAGCAGTCATGTCAATTTCATACTTAATAATGGAAACAAAAACCAATCATATAGAACATGATGATTTCCCCAGCAAGGAATACATAGAAAATATTACAATTTGAAAACCAAAAATATTTTCTAATGTGAGAAGAAAAACGTTGGCAATTAGAGAAAATCAATGAGCCAACAAATTATTTAAAATTTTTATAAAATCCAATGGTAATGTTAGCGATGACAACTCATTGACTCAAAACACCAATGGTTTATTTTGAAAGTCTAAAACAACTAGTAATAAAAAAATAATGAAAAATACCTTGTTGTTTATTTTTTTCGACAAGATCTAAAAACTCTGAATTATTGACCATTCCTGCAACACAATATACAATGTTAAGTTAGCTGAAAGAAGCATAGAAACCACATCGCAAAGTTCTATAGGAATCAAAACCAAGTTTGAAAATCAAAGAAAGACATACCATGGACAACAACAGGTTTCACCCCCGAGTCTTTCACAAAAACAATAGCAGGGGCAGATTCCACCTCAAATCTGTTACCCATGAATATGAATCCATCAATGTGCATGTTATGCCAGAAATTAGTGGACAATATAGTGTTTTTCCAGGTTAAACAATCATAGATGCACAGGTGGTATTTGTTAAAAGAAAGTATTAGTTCAATTTGCAAAAGGCTATGCAAGTTACTGAAATTGAATGCACAATTGCAGGCTCCATGGCCAAACAAATAACAGGGCAGTGTTTGGGAAAGAAGTAGTCCACATACGCATTCCACCATACAGAGAAATCCTCCTCCCGCCATAACACAAATGCAAAAGAGGTATAAGCCCAATAACTTTTAGCAGTCTGGCGTACAAATGGAGTAGCACGCGCTCCTGTTTTTGAGAAGAAAATGACCTTAACCTAAAATTCACAAGCACAAAACTATCAGTACGATTACAAAGTTATCATCAAAGCTATACACACATCAAAGAATGGTTATTAAAATTACAAATCAAACTCAAAGTTACTAACATATAGCCATAGAATTGGTTTCTATTTTTATCCTTTTTCTGTTTCCTTTTCTTTTCCCTCTTTTGCTATAAAAATTTGGGATGGAGGGGCTAGATGCACACCTTCACCAAAGCCAGGTGTTCAAAGGAACCAAGACCAAGGTTACCTCACATCACATGAGTGATTGAGTGTGTGTTTGGCAAAGCTCAGTCAAGCAATGAGAAAGAATGATGCTCGTTGTCATCAAAGCATTGAACTGCATATGCATATGCATATGCATTTGTTATTTGATATATAGTGTATCACTCCAATTATGTAGATACCATCAACGAGACAAATATCCTAACAATAAAATGTTATTTATGCATGCCAAAATGTGCATTTTTTTTTACAGACTTGAAGACCGTCAAGTGGAATTAAAAGCAAGCACCGAATAACAGAGAAGATTCTAGATTCTAAACCTGTGGAAAAAAATGTGATGGATTCAAGAGACTAAAAACTTCTGACTCCACAACAACACTGCACCTCTTTTTATAAGTACCAAAAATCTCTCTAATCTATTGCAGTATGATAAAACCCATGTTGGTGGTGTTGATAATTGAGCCAAATAGTTGAAGTCTCTTGTGTTCATATGACTAGGAGTTAATTCCATGATGTTTACTTCTCTAAAAAGATCAAAATCTCAGAAAAATTACATCCCTACATAATTCATACTAAGATTTAATTCATACTATGTTAACTTAATTTTTTTGACAATTCCTACATAGTTCATACTCACTTTGACTGCACAAAGTTGGTCCTCGGTCGATAGAGAAAAAAGCTTGCATCATGACAATGAAATTAATAAAATAACATGTAGAAGCATAATAATAGCACAAAGAAATATCCAACAAAAAATATGACATCAATTTCGATTATTAATATGACACAGAAAAAGATACTCCAAAAGGTAAAATGTTATAAACGAGAATCCAATTCAGATATCACACTAGTGTGCAAAACCTAATTTCCAGGTTTCTAAATCTACTTGAGATCTGATTTCACAGTTCATTGCTTGCATATTGAGTTCAGCTCAGTAGAGTCAATTCAATAGTACTTCATATTATCAACAAAAAACATTAAAAAATCAACAAGCCAAACTTCACATAAATGAGTTTCTAGCATGAACTAACATGACTATCATATAGGCATCATCAAATTCAGTGATGACATACAGTTGACTCATTCCAAGATACAAAATTTATCAAGAACTTAGAAGTAAGGAGAATGTACAAACATGGAGATAATCATATATTTCATCCCTTTACTCTTTGATATTTCATAGTGAGGACCATCTATATTTTTTCTATTAAGACCATCTGTCCATATCCGTTATTAAAAGTGTTATTTTTCCATTAGGAGAATGTACAAACATGGAGATAATCATATATTTCATCCGTTTACTCTTGATATTTCTTAGTGTGGACCATCTATATTTTTTCTATTAAGACCATCTGTCCATATCCGTTATTAAAAGTGTTATTTTTCCATTAAGACGTGTTATTAAAAGTGTAATCTTTCCTCAATTAATATTATCCTATTAGAAAAGGTAATGTATAAAAAATTTCACAAGCTAGTAGCCGCCCTTAAACCTCATCAAAAACCATCAAAATCATTGTTCTCTGATTTAAAAGGTCCAAAAAAGCAATCATTCAAAATATTCAAAGTCTCAAGAATATACACCCATTCTTTTCCTCTTCAACAAGAACCTAAAACCAGCGGACAAGGCTGCAATATCTGAATTAAGCAATAATTTATTGTGTCAATACTGTGTGAGAGGTTGTTGTGCATGATCAAAGGCTTTTGGGTGGTTGAAGAAATTGGTGGTTATGAAGGATAGAGTTCAATGTGATGAGAGAGATTGTGAGGCTAGGGTAATGACAAGAGAGATAGAAGGCCAACTGCTGAAAGAGGGTGGTCGCTGTGGTGAAGAAAGAGAGGAAGGATGATAACTAGAGGAAAGTAATTTGAGAGAGAGGTTTTTTTATTATTATTATCGCGGGGGGGTTATTCATAATTTTGGTTCTTTATGATGTCTTCATTTAATTTTATAAAAATATTTTTTTTGTGAACTTTTTATTTAATTCCCTTTAATTTAGTCTTAATTTTATCATGTAACAACAAAAGTAAGACATGTAAACATCATTATTAACAGCAGTTGATGAAGGAACCACATTGTTAATGGATTTCTTTAGAATATAGAATTAGCAACATAAATTAGCCAAACAACATGAGCAAGGCCTGAGTTAAAAAATATAGAATTAGCAACATAAATTATCATGACAGGCAAGCACGTAAAAAATCACTTCAAGCTTCTTCCTCCATGACAATCTATCATAGAAGCAGCAGATATTGAGAGATTAATAAATCCTCTGATAAGTTCAAAAACAAAAATATTTCTCGAAAATTTGAAGTCCAAATTACAGACAAGTTTTATCACAATTTCTCAAGAAATGACTAGTTAACTCATTAATTTCAACACAAACTTGACCACCAATCAAAGTTGAAGAGAAGAATCATATAAAATCAAGATGATAACATTGTAAATAATAGATTGAATGATAAAATTAACTTGAAAAATAATTTACCTTGTGGGGACCACTTTTTGCCAGAAAATTTTGTCCCTGTATTATAATGAAGTTTCATATCATTCAAGCAGTAAAGAGACTAGGAGACAAAAGAAAGATAATATATATGAAACAAGAAAGGAAACATAGTAATGCCTTTTACTTGCATAGAATATAATGATAAAGAGTGATTTCAGCATTATGTATCAATATGGTTAGTAACAATGAAAAATAATTAAGCAACTCAAAAAATCCAGCAGGTTGTCTAAAAGAACTATGCAGAAAGAGCTAGAAGACATATGGTGACAGATAGCTTGTGCAACACATGACCCACAAATTTACTTGAGAATGCAATGTTGTGGTCCATTTTGATGACTTTTTCTTCACACAGGTTCTCTCATGTTACAACATGGTGCTTTGACTCATGAAAAAAACTTTCTTCAGTCGAAATAATAGAAAGCAGGAAAAACAAATTTGTCATTAAAAATGATTATGATAAGCGAGTGCCTTGAATTACCAGTGATTCCTTTGAATAGTATAAAATGCGAGGTAAACCCAGCACTTTTGTTGCAAACCAATCAATGACTGCATCAGTGGAGAGATCACCCTCAAACCTAGCACGAAAACCAACTTTAGTACTATGCTATTGTCAAGTCAGTTAAATATTACTTGGAGCTGTATAACACCTTAAGAGATTTTGATATTGCTGGTATCAAATGAAATGCAGAGTCTTAAAGGTTCTAAAATTGACTCCAAAATTTAAAATTTCTCTCCCTTCACTGAACCATCTTTTTTAATTGCTTTTCCTTGCTTTGCAGTGTGATTTTTTTTATATTTTCTCACTTTATAATTCAATCTCTAATTTTCAACCTACCTAACAAGACAAGCTGATGCTTTGCAGCCAGATGGAAAAGCAACAAGCGAAGGAAGTCCTGTAAGCATTTCCATCAAATTAAAAATAAGAAACAAGTTATGCTGAAGCTAAAGCTATTCAGCAAAAGTACATGCAATTTGAGAGGCACACATCAAATCAAGAATAAGATATTGCCAATATATAAATAAAATACTCTGCATAAATGCAAATAATAAAGGTGTCTTGGCATAAAGGATCCAATGAGTTCAGAGATGCAAGAATAAAAAATTTCTGGCATCAAATATTGACTTAATTCATTTAATTCTTCTGACTAGTATTTTAACGACCAATCTAAGTACTACTCCCTCCATCCCACAATGGGCATACTCTGCTTTTTGTTCCATCCAAAAGATGTGTCCATTATCAAAAAGTCAAATATTAATTCCCCTATTTCTTCCCTCACTTATCTGTTAGGACAAATCTGGAAATAAAAAAAAAATGATTGGCACAAAACTTATTAGCTATTCTTGGTCAAACAGGACATCTTTCGTGGAAGGGAGAGAATAAAAGACAAGTCTAGCACGGAAGGTAGTAACAAGGTTGCTCTCCAACTCAGCAAGATGCTAAGCATCAACCTATTACAGAAGCATGAGAAATTCACAACATAATCACCTTCAAGGAAGCTTTTGGCATGGAACAAACAATGTCAACATATGACATAGACAGGGAAGGAGCAGAATTTATACAAAAAAGATTGCTAATTTACTATTATGCCCCTAAAATCAAATGCCAGGTTCCTGTCACTAAAATTTCAGCTGTAGAAGCAAATGACCTGTACTCATTTTCTGTCTGCCAATCCAATCCATCTGTATATCAAAGAATAAACTAGCATTTCTAATCATTTTACATTGCATCCATTGAATTGTTCTTCTTTTTTTTGGTTCATTGTTTTACATTTGTTCAATTAAAGGAGTAGAATAATGACTAAAAGTAACACTCACCATTCCGAAAGAAAAATTTTCCAGTTGGCTTTCTCTCAGCAAGAGATATTGCAAGTTGAAGCTCACCAAGTTCCAAAATACCAACACCGGCAACACCATCCAACAGACCAGCTGAATGTCAAAGCAGATAGAAAAATGAAATAGCAAATGGTGAATCATACTAAAATTGATCTCTTAAAAAAAACATTCAAAATAGATAAGAGATGGATCATTAGGAAAAAGTAAAAAGCAACATAAGTCTTTTAAGATAATGATTGCAATGAAAGTCAACATGGAATTAGATTTTAAAAAAAAAACTTATAAGTTGTCTTAAACTTATGAGATACCTCGAACCTAGTTTCTTTATCTATTTATAACCATCTAAAACTTTTAAAAATAACCCAACACGATGATGAAGAATCAAATTTTCACTATATTTATTCCTTTTTCTACTTCTTCTTCCAAGTACAAGATAATGCCAAGGGGTTGATGGTTTTTTTCTACCAATTGGCACCCTCCCCTCACCACCACATGGGGATGGTCTACAAGGTTCATAACTACTACTACAAGAGGTTTACCTAGCCAACATTTAGATGCGGCTCTACCTAAACTTTTCTAGTTCACTTGTCTGAATATTGCTGAGCAGTTTTTGCTTCGATTAGACACTCAAGTCCACAAACTTTAAACTTCAAAAGAAGTGATGATATCCTGTTTACAATGTATTAGAAGGGATGCACACTGTGATATATGACAAATTTTAGACTTTTTATCAAGAGGCCAAGAAGTATAAAGCTTATCTTAGTTGCATGGAGGAAACTAGGTCTAAATGGTTTTATCATGGCCTTCTAAACAAATATTTAAGATACCACCACATGAGTTAGTGTTTCATTTGGATTCCATGAATGAGAGACATAGAATTGGATTCCATGAATGAGAGGCATATGAATAACTAATTTATCCATATTATTGAGCTGTTCGATTATTGATAATGAGAAAAAAAATCAGAATGACAAGACCAGAACTGGAATAAAACTTCAGAAGAGGTAAATCAAGAATCCAGACAGCTAAGGTTACAAGTCTAGATGAGAGTTCAGGAAGGGAGATAAGAAAGGTTCTAACTTCTAAGTACAAACGATAAATCAGAAATGTAAGACATAAAATTCAGCAGGTTATCAACAAACATAAATCTTTTTGAAGAAACACATAAATAAATGAGCATAATAAGAGATACAATTACACAAAATGACCGATCAACCCAGATTTTAACTAAAACTTTGATAATTTAGCAAATGAAACACATACTGATATCGATCCACGAAGAAAAGAATTGAGCACATTTCTTGCTCCCAAGTGAATATACCTGAATTGAAATTTCCACGCACAATATTGTTAACAATAACTTGGCAAGAATTGATATTAATTAAAATCTAAACCACCTACAAAGGACATGTGGAAGAATCATCTCTCTCTCTCTCTCCCCCCATCAATCTTCTTCTTCTTCTTCTTTTATTGTTCCAATTAATTTTATTTATATTTCAGCCATACTTCTGTTTGTGTTGCTTTCCTCTTTCCACACTACATCAAGAATCAAGTAGAAATCTTTTTTTTTTAATGAGAAAATAAGTGTAAATAAAAAAAATAATCCAAATACTATGTGTTGCTAGTTTCCTGTCTTCAAAAGCTAGAAAAGTAATAATACTTGAAAATGATACACATTTTAGAAAATCAATTCCACTTACAAGTTACAGAACAAGGTATCAATTTGACATCAATATCATCCCATAGCATGGAAAAACTAATCTGCAGAAATAGTATATTAAAATGCTCTAGAAATCAAGCATACCAGAACCAGCCATGGTTTAGAACTATCAAACATAGGTGCAAACTCTTGAGATGTAAACTCATTAAATGTGTGAAATCCAAGATCTGAAGGAAAGACAAGATTATTCATTCATCAGCCAAGAGTCAAAATCATACACATAGAAACAATCTAGTTACAATAGAAAACAAAACCGAGAAGAAAAGTTTTTACAAAGTGAATTGAAGGTCTGATAACAAAAAGTAGTAGCATATTGACTAACCAAAAGTAGTAGCTTCTAGTAATGGAAGATCTATGCCTGAAATGCTTTCCCCAGCATGTTGCAAGTTAATCTTGTCCATAATATGCTGCAGCCAGGAAAATCTAGTCACTTACGAAAAAACTCATGATCTAGATCAGACAAAGTAGTTGGAGGAATATAGGGGAAAAAAAACTGGACATAGTAATCGATGGTGCAAGAGTTAACTACTCACAGCTTGCTCATCAATGCCAAATATGTCATAGTCCCTTTTCCATAAAGGATTCGTCAGCAGCTCATAAGCATATTGGATCTGAAATAACCACATATTAGAAAACGATTCACCAAAAAACATAACAATAACCCATCACATACCAGTAATAAAGTTGCAGAATCAGCATATCAGACAAGAAGAAGAGATATAATTGCTAGAGTTGTAGTAACCTGATTGAGCTTTTGTCATCTAAAAAGGCATGCAGAAAGAGATCTTATACATTATGTCATTTTTATTATCAGTCTGTAGCCAACTAGTGGAGAAATCTTGGAAAAACTTGATTTTCAATAGGCTCGTTGCTTCTCAAAGCTTAACATGTACCAAAGAACACTTTCCAGTTTATTAATTATATGAATTACATCTGAAGCAGTGTACTGAAACTCACATGAGAATGAGTACTTCTAAACAGTTTGAAAACTTCTGCAAAGTGCATCTCAAAACTTGCGATCACAATTTCCATAATTGTTTTCCCATATTTTCACTCCTCACATTTAAAAACTTGTTCCTCGCTGCTTCAAACACTAATCATGGGGAACCAGCCTTTCAAGGATGGTAATACTAACACCTCAACTCAACTTTACCTCTAGATACCATCCAACCCACTTGGCAAGTAGAATGATACAGTACTTCATAATTAAAACTTGAAAGGAAAAAAAAACAAGAAATTAGATTACCTTTATAAAATCACTAGTGGCAGGAATTCCCGCTTCTGAATTCCTGAAATTAATTACGATTGATGCTAATTAAATTAAAAATTAATTAAACAAATAATTCATAGAATTGAAAGAATTAATACCATTTAGAAGACAACTTGTCGTATGCTTCTTTCACTTCTTCAACAGAACTATACCGCTTTATCCCCAAAACTACGTTCGTTTACAAAAGAAACAATCAGAAATGCAATTGATAGTATACAGATACAAGGAGGACACAAGTAAATCAATACCGTCGTAATGAGAGGCAGGGAAGGATCGAGGAAGGACGACGAGCTGGTAGAAGACGGAAAGGGAAAATAGGAAGAGAGGGACGCTGTAGGCTTTGATCTTCGATGCCATTGACGACATCGCCGCTTCTGATGGCAGGGTGCTTCGCCGAACTGCAAACCGTTAAAGAAGTGAAAAATGGGAAGTGACAGCTAGAAAAAAGAATATACAGTATAGAATTTTTATATTTGAATATGAACGACGTAGTTGTGATTTTAAAAAATTCGAGTATGAGTGGGCCTTATAGTATGTAATTCTTTGACTTGATGGGCCTTTGAAAATTAATATTGGGCAAACAAGCCCAAACTTACAAAGCCATAACACACGGCCCAAACTACCATCCAGTGGCAAGAACCACTGCCAGTCCAAAAGCAATCAACCCACCTCACTCGAAGCTTTTATAGGCTCAGTTGGGTGGTCAAGGACTATGATGTTGATGCCACAAGCCCAAATTGTGAGCCACCATTTGCATGGCATTTTGGTCAAGTAAAATTAACACGCATCGTTCTCTGTCTCGTGCTTTTCTCGTCCGATATTTTTTTTTTATCATGGCTTGCGCCTGCCCCCATGCACACATACCTCCATGCCTGGTTTTTGTGCAATAATAAGCTCCTTTCGAGGATTGAACATCTATTACATGAAGGGAAAAACGAAAGGAGAAAAGTCCTGCTTTTGGTTAGCTAATTAATGGTTATCTGTTGAATAATCCAAGATTTTAATACTAGTAGTATATATATAGGGCTAAATTTCCATGAAATAATTAACTAGCTTCCATAACTATAGCTTATTTCCAATGCCAAGCTAACTACATATATACAAATAGCAAATGCACTAAGCCTACATATTATTGCCAAAGTGGTCTCAAGAATACCTTAACCCATGCTTAGTGCTTCTCCAATTCACCATTAATGATCCAGCTAGCTAATACTCAGCTTGCCAATTTCAAGATATGTTACAGGACTGACCTACCTTGCAAATGATGGTCAGATAATTAGAGTTCATTTGGGTGCGACAATGATTGGTTTTCAAAGTATTTTTTATTCGATATTCATCAAAATATTGTATTTTTTACATCAACACAGTAAAACGACCTGAAAATATAAAAAAAATTTAAATAAAGAAAAAAATAAAATTTAAATTTCTTTAAAAATGCATTTAAAATACAAAAATAAAATAAAATGCTAACCCTTAATCCACCATGGACAATAAAATATGATCAAGTTATCTCAATTCAATGAACCTTACAACTTGGAAATATCACAGGACATACATGACCTTTGAATAAATCAAGACGGACAAGATCATAGTTGCAAATGGGGTTAAACAGAGAAGCTCACTAGATAAAAAAAGCAGCCCCTAATTCGAATTTATCGAGTCCAAAACATGATCATAAGCAACTAAATCCAGTGAACCGTACAGTACATTTGGAGATGTCCGGATCGTACTCTCTGAATTAACCAAGACAAAGATACGATAATTTATTAATTAAATGTTGATTAAGTAGTTGATTCAGGTAACTGTAAAACAACAAGTGCTAGCTAGACCAGAAGCTTCGACCTAGTGAGATGAGAAGAACAATAAATAAAAATCAAAGTTGTCTACTAGATAAAAGGCAAGGACCATGTCTCTCACCAGATTTTCACGTGTAAGCATGTCTTCGATGCACACTACAAGTTTGTGATCTTACTTACAATTTTATGCAAAAACAAAACTATTGCAAACAACAACTGGGACAAAAACCTGGTCCATTGTTCTGATAATGGTGTTAGAATCCAAGATTAGTTTAGTAGAGCATTGTCTCCTAGTTATCTACCTCATTTTCGGCATGGAAATTTTGTTCAAAGAGGCCACACCGCCACAGGGACCTACGTGCGCAACATCCATGGGATAAGGTTATGATATTTTATTTTCTAGGGTTTGGCCAGCTATAATATTCCCATTAATTGGCTATTATATGATTGTGTTCTTTGGTGGGTCATATTAGCATAGAAATTATCAAGTATAGTAGCTTGATACTGGTCAGCGGAAAAAAAAAGAAAATCAAGCACAGTAGTGACAGTCCACTTACTCAAAATTTGCTCGCCAGTTACTGAGAAAAGAAACTTTTCAAAAGCATGCACTAGCCAGTTTAATTGGTAATCGATTTATTTGACCATATGATGGAGGCCTAAAACCCAACTTAGACATAAAGTGAATCTAGGGAAGAGGAAATCTCTGTATTATATGATTAAAGATTCGATAAAATGTTTTTTAAAAAAGTTCTATAGTCCTCAACGATCCTAGGATCTTCATTCTAATGGTATGCTATGCGGGTGGGCTACTCATGTAATTATATATGGGTTTACAGGTGTGTTTGAGGTGTGATAG
>Ga0307511_10002290_pt1 | contig 20013 bp, 18 predicted proteins | sample 13_EM_MG_FD_200266 | JGI IMG/M metagenome (GOLD analysis project Ga0307511, IMG submission 200266) | Populus trichocarpa ectomycorrhiza microbial communities from riparian zone in the Pacific Northwest, United States - 13_EM | ecosystem: Host-associated > Plants > Roots > Unclassified | place...
CGCCTTGCCGACCTCGTCGCGGAAGTTGTTGATGGCGGAGGTGGCCTTCTCGGCCCACTGCTGGATCGCCTCGGCCGCGGCGGCCGCCCGGCCCGCGGTGTACGCGGCGTTGGTGGCCATGCTCGCGGACCGACCGGCGATCACCGCGTCGGACTGCGCCGCGGAGGCGGACCGCGTGGCGTTGCTCGCCGCGACGTGCGCGCCGTGGGCGTAGCCGGCGGCGGCGTTGGCCGCGCCGACCGCACCGACCGCGTACTGCGCGGCCTGCTGGGCCGACTGGGCGGCCCGGGCAGCGGCGTCGTAGGCCGGCTTGACGTCGGCGATGGCGGCGTCAGCCGCCTTCTTGGCCCGGTCGGCGGCCTGGTCGGCCTCGGTTGCCTTGTCCCGCGCGGACTTCGCCAGTTCCTGGCTGAGCAAAAGCGCGTCAGTGGCGGCCGACATCGCCTGCCGGGCGTCGCAGTTGATCGCGGCGTACGGCTTGGCGATGACGTCGGCGGTGTGCGCCGGATCGATCACCATGGACGCCGACGCGCCGGCCGCGTCTGCGACCTGGGCCTGGAACACGGCCTGGTTGGCCTCCGAGACGGCGCCTTCGGCCTCGACCCGGGTCTGGTCGGCCGAGCTCTGGGCGACCATGGCGACATTGGCGGCCTGCATGGCCAACTGGTTGGCGTCGTCGGCGGCCCGACGCGCGGTCACCGCTTCCTGGTCGGCTGCGGCCGCGGCGGCACGGGAGCGGCGGGCGGCGGCGGACGCCGCGTCGGCCTCGGACTTGGCGGTCGCGGCGGCGGCACGGGCGCGTGCCGCCCACGCGGCGGACTCGTTGGCGGCGGCACGGGCCCGCTGAGCGTCGGCGGCGATGTCCCTGGTCGCCGCGTCGGCGTCCTTGCCCTCCTTGATCGCCTGCTCACGGGCGGCCTTGAGGGCGCTTTCGACCTGATCGGCCAGCGTCTGCTTGCCGAAGCAGACGCTGGTCGCCGTCTGCAGCTCCTTGGCGGTCCGGCCGGCCGCCTCGATCGCGCCGTCCTCGCGGACCTTGTCCCGAACCGCGTCGTTGTTCGCGGCGACGGCGGCGTTGCTCTTGGCCACCGCGTTGCTCGCGGCGCCCTGCGCGTTGATCCGGGCGGCACGGGCCTCGGCGGCGTGCTGACGGGCCTGCGCGGCGGCGGCCTCGGCCACGGCCTGCTGAGCCTTGGCCCGATCCCGGGCCCCGATCGCGATCTCCTGCTGCTTCTTGGCCGCGTCGGCCAGATCGGCCGCGGTCTGGGCCTGCCGCTCGGCTTCCTCACGCCACTTCTTGGCGTTGGCGGCGTGCTCCTCGGCCTTGTTGTCCGCGTCCAGCGCGCGGCTGTCGGCCAGCGTGGCCTCCGCGGCGTGCTGCGCGGTCTCGGTCGCCTTCGACGACGCCTCGACGGCCGCGCCGATCGCGATGGTGACCTTGGCCCAGTCCAGGCCGTTGGTCATGCCGGTGTTGATCAGGTCGACGGCGGCGTTCTGCACCGCGGCGGTGGTGCCACGGGCGGACAGCGCGGCCCGTGCCGCGGCCTCGGCCTGCTGCGTCGCCTGGGCCCGCAGCGAGTCGATCTCCGCGGTGCGGCCGAGCTGGCCGTGCTGGCGGCCCGGCTTGTCCTCCTGCACGATCTCGTCGGCGCGGTGCGCGAACGAGGCCGCCTGCTTCATCGCCAGCGTGGCGTCGTCCAGCGCCTGGGCCGCCGCCACCCAGTCCACCGCCACCGACGACCTGAAGAACCTGCCCGACCACGAGTTCATCTGGGAGCTCATCAAGCGCGCCACCGGCGCCAAGGTCAAGGCCGCCGCGCAGACCGCGTACGACAGCAAGGACGCGGCCGTGTGGAAGGACTTCATCTTCACCGGCGTGCACACCGCACACCAGGCCGACATCGACGAACAGAACCGCCAGGACGCCATCGAGACCGAGAAGCAGGTCCGGACCATCCTGGAGAACGCGCAGAAGGACGGCTACATGCCGACCCTGGCCGCCGCCCGCCCGCGCCGCCCTGGCCGGCACCGTGGCCGACCAGCACGCGTTCCTCAACACCGGCGCGCACGAGGCCGCCAAGCTCGACCTGGTCAAGCCGGCCAACAACCGGGTGATCGAGCTGCAGGGCGTGCGCTCCGGCCGCTGCCTGCAGGTGGCCGGCCTGTGGCAGAACCCGGGCGACGACGCCAACAAGGACGGCGCCGCCATGGAGCTGTGGGACTGCCTGCGCGGCGAGAAGCAGGTGTGGTCGCTGGTGGCCAAGGCCGACAACTCCTACGCGATCGTCAACCTCCAGTCCAAGAAGTGCCTGGACGTGCGGGGCGACCAGGTGATCCAGAACTCCTGCGGCGACAGCGCCAACCAGCGCTGGCAGTTCATCGAGAACACCGACGGCACCTTCCAGATCCGCAACGTCGGCACCGGCATGTACGCGACCACAAAGGACAGCGGCACCGCCAACGCCACGCTGATCGTCCAGTACACCAACACGAACTCGGTCGACCAGCGCTGGCGGATCATCGACCCCAGCCACGTCGAGGGCCTGGCCGACCTGACGCCCGGCACCATCGAGCTCAAGGGCGTGCAGTCCGGCCGATGCGTCCAGGTGGCCGGCCTGTGGCAGAACCCCGGTGACGACGCCAACCAGGACCTGGCCGGCATGGAGCTGTGGGACTGCCTGCGGGGCGTCAAGCAGATCTGGACCGTGATCCCGCTCGGCGACCACAAGTACTCGTTCAAGAACCAGCAGTCCGGCAAGTGCCTGGACGTGCGCTACGGCGACGTGGCCAACGGCACCCCGCTGATCCAGTACACCTGCCACGGCGGCCCGACCCAGCAGTTCGTGTTCTCCAAGGGGGACAACGGGTCGCTGGCCATGCAGAGCGTGCTCACCGGCAAGTTCGCGGACGCCTACAACCAGGGCGTGGCCAACGCGACCGGCCTCGTGCTGTTTCAGGGCAACGGCCAGAACAACCAGCGGTGGACGGTGGTCCAGCTGACCACCGCCTGATCTGACCGCGCACCAAAGTTGCCTCCCGGGCCGTCGGCGCAGGAGGCAACTTTTGTGTCCGAACACCATCCCCGCCGCGGTCCGGCACGGCATGCTGGACACCGTGGACGAACGCATCGAGATCGCCAGGACCATCCCGGCCAAGCCGGCCGAGATCTTCGCCGTGCTGGCCGACCCGCAGGGCCACGTGGCCATCGACGCCTCCGGCATGCTGATGGACGCCGAGGGCTCGCCGGTGACCGCGGCCGGCGACCGGTTCCTGGTGCACATGGACCGGGAGGGCCTCGGCGACCTGCCGATGGGCCGCTACGACGTGACCGTGGTTATCACCGAGTTCGAGCAGGACTGGGAGATCGCCTGGTCGATCGAGGGCACGGTCAAGCCGCCGATCGGCCACGTCTTCGGCTACCGGCTCGAGCCCGCCGGCGACGGCACGCTCGTGACCTCCTACTACGACTGGTCCGGCATCAGCGACGACTGGCGCAAGCTGGGCATCTTCCCGGTGATCGAGGAGAAGTCGCTGCGGGCCACCCTCGGCATCCTGGAGCGCACGGTCCGCCGCGGCTACCCCCGCGGCTGACCCCTCCCAAGATCAAGGCTCCAATCCTCTCGTTCAACGCCAGGAAAGACCCCTTCACTGCGCCCAACGCCAGGAAAGACCCCATCACCGCGCCCAACGCCAGGAAAGGGCCCTTCCTGGCGTGGGGGCCATGCCGCTGTCATGTTTGAGCGGTCTCGTTCGTCATCAGTGGTGACGGACGGAGGGATCTGACAGTGGACGAGTTTCTGGCCGAGCGGTTCGAGTCGCACCGGGATCGGCTGCGGGCGGTGGCCTATCGGATGCTGGGCTCGCTGACCGATGCCGAGGACGCGGTGCAGGAGTCGTGGCTGCGGCTGGCCCGGACGGACGCGGAGGCGGTGGCGAACCTGGGGGCGTGGCTGACGACCGTGGTCAGCCGGGTGTGCCTGGACATGCTGAAGTCCCGCAAGGTCCGCCGCGAGGAGTCGCTGGACACGCACGTGCCGGACCCGATCGTGGCGGCGGCCGAGCCGGATCCGGCCGAGGAGGCGGTGCTGGCCGACTCGGTGGGCCTGGCGCTGCTGGTCGTGCTGGAGACGTTGACACCCGCGGAGCGGCTGTCGTTCGTGCTGCACGACATGTTCGGCGTGCCGTTCGACCAGATCGCGCCGATCGTCCAGCGCAGCACGGCCAACGCCACCCAGCTGGCGAGCCGGGCCCGCCGCCGGGTCCGCGGCGCGGCGCTGCCGGACGCCGACCTGCCGGCGCAGCGCGAGGTGATCGAGGCGTTCATGGCGGCCTCCCGGGCCGGCGACTTCGACGCCCTGGTCGCGGTGCTCGACCCGGACGTGGTGTTGCGGGTCGACTTCGGCCCCGCCGGCCCCTCGAAGCTGGTGCGCGGCGCGGCCAACGTGGCCTCGCAGGCCCTGCTGTTCTCCCGGGGCGCCGCCAGTGTGCGGCCGGTCCTCATCAACGGCCAGGCCGGCGTTGTCCCCATGCCCGGCGGCCGGCCCTCGGCCGTGTTCTGCCCGACGGTCCGCGGCGGCCGGATCGTGGAGATCAACATCCTGGCCGACCCGGACCGGCTGGCCCGTCTGGACCTGCCGGAGCTGTGAACTCAGCGAATCTCCTGGACGGTCCAGGTGTTGCCGTCGGAATCGGCGAAGTCCAGGAAGCTGGCGTAGGACCGGCGTCGCGGGTCGACGCCGGGCGCGAAGTCGCCCTGCCAGTCGGCGGACGCCTTGTGTCGCAACGGACTGACCGGCACACCCGATCGACTGACTCCCGGTGGGCCGAGGTTCGCGAGGCCGCGCCGGTGCCTGGACTGTCGCCGGATTTCGGCCGCCGCCACCCGACGCAACCCGCCACCCGAGCCGGACGCGGCGGGCGAAATCCGGCTAAGGAAGGCACCGGTCACGAGCGGCCTCGCCCCGCGCGGAACGCGCGGCAAAAACACAGTGGCCATGGCCAATCTCCTCAGATGAGCGGTTCGCCACCGTCGATGGCCAGCGAGACGCCGGTCAGGAAGGTGGTGTCGAGGGCGAACAGGACGGCGCCGGCGATGTCGTCGACGGTGCCGATGCGGCGGGCCGGGCTGGTGGCCTCGCGGTTGGCGAACAGCGCGGACTTGGCCTCGTCGCCGAGGGCGTCGTAGGCGCCGGAGTCGATGGTGCCGGGCGAGACGGCGTTGACCCGGATCGGCGCGAGCTCGACGGCCAGGCCGCGCACGATGGCGTCGACGGCGGCGTTGGTGCCGCCGACGGCCAGCATGCCGGGGAACGCCTTGCGGGCCGAGGCCCCGGAGAAGAAGACGAACGAGCCGCCGGCGGGCATCTTCGGGGCGAAGTGCTTGGCCAGGAAGATCGGGCCGACCGCCTTGACCGCGAACGAGGCGAGAACGGCCTCGTGGGTCAGGGTTTCGGCGGCGCCGCGGGCCCGGGCCGAGGCGGTGGACACGACATGATCGACGGTGCCCAGCCGCGCGGCCAGGGCGGCGATGCTGGCCTCGTCGGCCAGGTCGACCTGCTCGGCGGTGATGGCGGGGTCCTCGTAGGCGGCGGCCAGCTTGTCCCTGTCCCGGCCGGCGACGACAACCCTGGCGCCGGCGGCGCGGACGGCCAGCGCGATGGCCCGGGCGATGCCGCTGCCGCGGCCGATGACCAGGACGGTGCGGTTCCGCAGAGACATGTCAGTTTTCCTTCTGGGTCAGTTCTTCGGGGTCGAGGCCACGGTCGATGCCATGCGGCACAACGGTCTGCCCGGGTTCAAGGGTCAGCTTCCGGTCGTCCAGCCAGACGTCCACGTTGTCCGGCTCGAACGATATCCAGCCGGACACGGCCTCGACCTCCGGCCACGCCTCGGGGTAGCCCCAGGCTGCCCTTTTGTGCGACCCGATGTCGTAGTAGCTGGCCAATCCCTTGTACGGGCAGAAGGTCTGCCCGTCGACCGGGGTCAGCGCCGACTGGTCGATGTCCTCGCGCGGCACGTACCAGCGAGGCGCGAAGCCCGACTCGTACAGGGCCAGCGGGTGGTGGGTGTCGGCGACGACGCGGTCGCCGTCCTTGACCACGAGGTGCCGCGAGGTCTTGCGGATGTCGACTCGGTGGTACATGTCGGCGGCGTGGCCGACGATGCGCTCGTCCTCCTCGTAGAAGGCGTCCATGGCCCGCCAGGCGAAGGCGACCCGGTCCCGCAGGACCGCGGCGTGCGCCGGCAGGTCGCTGAACTGCCACGCGGCGTGCGGCACGCCGTTCACACCGAACCAGGCGGTGGCGCCAAGATCCTTGTGGCCAGTGGTGCGGGTTTCCAGTGCCAACACGCCGGGAACCACGTCGGCTGCGGGGAAGTACGCGACCGGGTAGCGCCCCGGCTCGTGCAGCAGGACCACGTCCTCGCTGTCAGCGATCCACTCGCCGCCGAGCTGCACCCGCATCCGGCGACGCAGCGGCTCGGCGAACAAAAGGCGCTCCGGCATCGGCTCTTTGGTCAAGAAGTGCCCGACCGCCTTGGCCGCCAGGGGTCCTTGCTGCCATGCCAGTCCCATGACTTCGCCTCCTCCATTCCTAACCTCTTAAATCTACTTGACTGGTTAGACCCAACCATGCTCTGCTGTAACCTGTCAAGCATGGGTTTGGAGGTTAGGGTGAGCGAGACGGACGAGACGCTGCTGCTGGACCTGCTCAACACGACGCCGGTGGTGGAGGGCACGCAGCGGGACAACCTCGCGGACGCCGAGACCGGCCGGGAATGGCTGGTCGAGCACGGCCAAGAGGCCTCCGACGACGAGTGGCAGGCCGTCGTGGACGCGCGTGACGTGCTGCAGGACGTGGTCCGCGGCGACGCCACCGCCGCCGAGCTGGCGCCCTTCGTGACCGGCGTCGCCTACCGGGCGTCACTGGCCGGGGATGGCCTGGCCTGGGCCGCCGAACTGCCGCCGGGGCGGACCGCCGCCGCCCGCGCCGTACTCGCCTGGGACGCCCTGCGCACCGGCAGCCCGGGCCGGCTGCGGCCGTGCGCCAACTCGGAGTGCCGGCTGTTCCTGATCGACCACAGCAAGCCGAACAGCGCCCGGTGGTGCTCGATGGCACTGTGTGGCAACCGGATGAAGGCCCGCCGGCACTACCAGCGCAGCCGTCAGGGCTGAGGGAGGCGATCACCGTGGCGCGACTGCTGTCGCTGAACGTGGGCATGCCCAAGGACGTGCCCTGGCAAGGCCGGACCGTGCACACCGGCATCTTCAAACGCCCGGTCGAGGGCGCGCGCATGGCCCGCCGGCTCAACGTCGACGGGGACGGGCAGGGCGATCTGGGCGGGCACGGCGGCGAGCAGCGGGCCGTGATGGTGTACCAGCGGCAGTCCTACGACTACTGGCGGGGCGAGCTGGGCCGGGACGACCTGGAGTACGGCAACTTCGGCGAGAACTTCACCGTGGACGGGCTGCTCGACGACGAGGTGCACATCGGCGACCGGTACCGCATCGGCGACGCCGAGTTCGAGGTCAGCCAGCCCCGGGTGACCTGCTTCCGGGTCGCCCTGCGGCTCAACGAGCCGGAGATGCCCTCGCTGCTGGTCGCCCGGCACCGGCCCGGCTTCTACTTCCGGGTGATCAAGGAGGGCGAGGTGCGCGCCGGCGACGAGATCACCCGTGTCGCCGTCGGGCGGCACGAGATGAACGTCGCCGACATCGACGCCCTGCTGTACCTGCCGAAGCGGGACGTCGTGCAGCTGCGCAAGGCCGTCGACATCCCCGCGCTGAGCCCCGGTTGGCGGACGTCGTTCCAGGACCTGTTGGTCCCCAAGGCCGAGCCGGTTGTCGAGGGCTGGCCGGGATTCCGGCCGCTGCGGGTGACGCGGATCGTGCCGGAGAGCAGCACCATCGCCTCCATCCATCTGTCCACACCGGACGGTTCCAAGCTTCCTTGTCCACAACCGGGCCAGTTCCTGACGTTGCGCGCCGCCACCCAGGTGCGGAGCTACTCGCTGTCCGCGGTGTCCGACACCGAGTACCGGATCAGCGTCAAGCGTGACGGCGTCGTCAGCACCTTCCTGCACACGCAGCTGAGCGTCGGCGACACCCTGGACGTCGCCTCGCCCCGCGGCGACTTCACCTTACAGGACAACGACTCCCCGATCGTGCTGCTCTCCGCCGGCGTCGGCGTGACGCCTGTGCTGGCTATGCTGCGGGCCCTGGCCGACAGCAAGCGTGAGGTGTGGTGGCTGCACACCACCCGGTCCGCCGCGGAACACGCCTTCCGCGATGAGGCGCACGACCTGTTGGCCGGCTTGGAATCGCACGAACACGTCTACTACACCGCCGAAGGCAACCGCCTCAACCGCGACGCGTTGGCCAAGCTTTCCCTGCCCGCCAACGCTTCCGCCTACATGTGCGGCCCCGCCGGCTTCATGGACGACATGACCGCCGCACTGCACGAGCTCGGCGTCACCGACGTCCACTCCGAGCTCTTCGGCGCCCTGCCGGCGATCAACCCCGGCATCGTCGGCGCCGTGCCGACCACCCCGCACCAGCCCGACGGCCCGATCGGCACCGGCCCGCGGATCACCTTCGCCCGCAGCGGTCTCACCGTCCCGTGGCGGTCCGACTTCGACAACCTCCTGGAGCTGGCCGAAGCCTGCGACGTGCCGACCCGCTGGGCCTGCCGCACCGGGGTCTGCCACACCTGCGTGACTCCCCTGCTGTCCGGCGACATCCAGTACCAGCCCGATCCCCTGGAACCGCCGGCCGCCGGCTCGACGCTGGTGTGCTGCGCCCGCCCCGCCGACGACCTGGTGCTGGATCTATGACGTGAGCTTGAAACTCGGCAGGTCCTTCAGCGACATCTGCGCCTCGTAGGTGCGCCGCTCGTAGCCGGTGTGGCTGATCCGCCACACGCCGTCCTCGCGCCGGTAGCGGTCTCCATAGAAGGCGTGGCCGATGATGACGACGTCGTACTTGGCGATGATCACGGTGTCCTGGAACGCCCACGTCCCGGTGGCCTCGTCGCCGTCGATGTCGATCTCGGGCTGGCCGCAGGTGTGGGCGGTGACGACGTCCGGCCCGAGCCGCCTGCGCATGAACGCCGTGATCTCGTCACGCCCGCGCAGCGTCACCGGCTCCCCCTCCACGGGCGTGCCGTAGGCGGCCGTGGCGTCGGCGGTGAAGGTCTGCGAGAACTCGTCCCACAGCTTGCGGTCGACGCAGCGCAGGTAGCGGAACTTCAGCCGGCGGATCTCCTCCAGGGCAACCAGGTCCATGGCCCTCAGCATCCGCCAAGGACCGAGCTGATAGCAAGAACGTGTTCTAGTCTTCTACGTCTGCGGGGCCAGGTCGAGGCCGGCCACCAGGGTCTTGGCCACGCCGGTGATGACCTTGGTGGCGCCGGCGAAGCCGCCGGACAGGGGCTGTTGGCTCAGCGCCACCACGATGTAGCGCCGGTCGGCCCCGACCAGGCCGGTGGTGTGCACGTCCCAGGCCGGGCGGCAGCAGGCCCAGGCCTGCTTGGCCCACCACTGGCCGTCCGGCACCGCCAGGGTGATGCCGAAGTCCTGGTCCGTGCCGTCGGCGGCCTGGGCCGTGGCGGCGAGGTCGGAGAGCAGGGTGTCGCGCTGGCCGGCGGGCATCTTGGTCATCACGTACTGGTAGATCCGCACGACGTCGGCCGCGGTCATGGTGGTGTCGCCCCAGCGGCCGGGGTCGCGCGGCGGGACGGTGGCCTTGAGGCCCATGGCCCGGACCTCGCGGGTGACGACCGCCGGCCCGCCGTCGGCGGTCCAGAGCTGATTGGCGATCTGGTCGTCGCTGGTGGACAGCATGCCCTTGACCCTGGCCAGGTTGTCCCCCGCCAACCGGCCTGAGGCGGCGAGGTCGGTGGCGATGAGCAGCTTGGTCAGCGACTCGGCGGCGAACGGCGTGTTCTCGCCCGACCGGCTCACGAACGAGCCGGCGCGCAGGTCGTAGACGGCGGTGGCGAGCTGGACCTTGGCCGGCACCGAGGTGGTGGTGGCGACCGGCGGCGGGACCGCCGAGCTGGCGACCGGCTGCGGCGCAGCGGTCGGAACCGGTTTCTGGGCGGTGGCGACGCCCGCCGACCCCAGGCCCTGCACCACCACGACGACGGCGACGAGCGCGGCGACGGCGACACCGATGACCGTCACCGGCTCGGTCGGGTCCCGTCGTCGCTCTCTCACGGCCCTATGTACGCGGTCAAGCGCCGATCGGCTCATTCGAGGGAACTGCCACTGTGGACGTGGTCGGGTCGGAGATCAAATGGTTGTCGCGGCCGGCCAAGGAATTCCGAGGATCAGCCGAACGTCAGCCGGCGAGCGCGCACCCCCGGCTGCGTGAACACGACGAACACGTCGCGGATGCCCGGGGCCTCGCCGGTGACCGGCGCGGTGTGCGGGCCGATCGGCCCGGGCGGCACGGCCAGCACGCCGATCAACGGTCCCTTGGGATCGTCCAGGTGCAGCCCGACATGCAGCGGCGCCCGGCTCGGGTTGTCCGCGACCAGGCCCCAGGTGCGACAGCCGGCCAGGTCACAGCCCCTCAGCGCCAGCCAGGCCCGTTGCGCGGTCGCGGCCATCGCCGGGCCCTCGATCAGCGTCAGCCCCGCGGTCTCGTCGGACCTGGTGCACAGCAAGGACATTCCGGACAGCCGGCGGACCGGGATCTCCACGCCGACGGTCGCGAACCGCGCGGAGTGGCCGCCGACCAGCACCTCGTGCTCGGCCGTCTCCAGCACCCAGTCCTGGGTGGTGACGTCGAAGAACGACACGTCGTCGGCGGTGAGCTCGAACGTCACCGTCCGCGAACTCCCTGCCGGCACGGCGATCCTGGTGAAGTGCCGCAGCTGCCGGACCGGTTGGCGCACCCGCGAGGTGAGCTGGCGGGTGTAGAGCTGCACCACCTCCTCGCCGTCCCGGTAACCGGTGTTGTGCACGCCGACCGACACCGTGATGCGGCCGTCGATCTCCAGAGTCGGGGCGCACAGCACCGGCGGGTCGTAGCGGAAGGTCGTGTAGCTCAGGCCGTGTCCGAAGGGGAAGAGCGGTTCCGCGCGATGGTGCAGATACGTGTCGAAGGACGTGTCGTCGGCGCGGTACCAGGTCTGCGGCAGCCGGCCGGCGGGAGAACGCTCTCCGAACAGCACTTCCGCCACGGCCGTCGCGGTCTGTTCGGCCGGGACGCTCCACAGGATGCCGCCGACGTTGCCCTCCGCCCAGTCCAGCGCGTACGGGCGGCCGCTCAGCACCACCAGCACCGTGTTCGGGTTGGCCGCCCGCACAGCCCGCAGCGTCCGCTCCTGTTGCGCCGGCGGCAACAGGTTCTCCCGGTCCCGCGACCGGCCGTTGTCCCCGATCACCACCAGCGCGACGTCGGCGGCGGCCGCCGCCTCGGCGGCCTGGGTCGCGCCGTCGGACACCGTTTCCCAGATCATGTTGTCGATAACGACTAATCGTCCGTTGTAGACATATCGGAGGGTCACGGTGCCATCCCGGGCCGGCACGACATCGACCACCTGGCGGCAGCGGCCGTTGCTCAGCTCGAAGACGTGCCGGGACCATTCGACCGCGTTGAACACGGCGTCGTCCCCGGTGGGCATGGCCAGCAGGAGCTGGTCGCCGACGGCCACCAGGCAGCGGCGGCCGTCGGGCTCCCGGAGCAGCACCCGGTCGTGGCCGCCGGTCACCGTGACCGTCCCGCCGACCGCGGTGACCATGCTCCGCACCGCCGCCGGCAAGCCGCTGGACCGGCCCGGATGCACCACGGCGACGCGCATCCCCGGGCCGACCAGCAGCGGCACCAGGCTGTCGTTTCGAAGCAGCACAACGGCTTCGCGCGCGACGGCCAGCGCGAGGCCGTCGTGATCGCCGCCGGACGGCACGCCGACGTGTCCGTACAACGTGTCCAGCCGAGACCGCGCGGCGGCGATCTCGGCCTCGTCGACGCGACCGTCGGCGACCGCGGCCACGAGTTCGTCCAAGACTCGGCCGGATTCGATGAAGCCGTCCACACCGGACCTCACCGCCGCCACCGCGGATCCGCCGTCGCCGGCCAGGAACACCGGGGCACGGCCGTCGCTCCACGGCCGCAGCCCCTCCTCGATCAGCAGCCGGGTCAGCGTCGGCTGCTCCTCGAACAGCTGACCCGACAGCACCAGGCCGCGCGCGCCGCCGGTCTCGAAAACCGCCCGGTAGACCGGCAGTTCCTGCTCGTGCAGGGTCCGTGCGGTGTACCCCTGGCGGCGGCAGGAGTCCACGTGGAAGTCGGTGATCACCGGTGCGCACGCGCCGCTCATGCCGAACAGGTGCGCCGCCGCCAGCCGGGCCGCCAGCAGCGGATCCTCGGCGTAGCCGAGGTCGTTGCGGCCCAGCCGCGGATCCCGAATCGCCTGGTCCAGCCGCACGCCGACGACCTTGCCGGCATGCCGGTCGCCGAACGCGGCGCCGACCCGCCGGGCCAGTTCCGGGTCCCAGGTCGCGCCCAGCAGCAGTGGCGCGACGTCGGGTCGCGGCACCTCGATCGGCGGCCGGACCAGCCCGGCCAGCGCGTCGCTGTCAGCCATGAATTCCCTCACGCCACCCGAGCGACCATCGGTTTCCCCGATCGCGGGCCATCACCTTGGCAGCCGCCACCCGACCGGTCAAGCGTGATCATTGTGGTTGGTCTGGACCATTTTCCGCTGCTTCCAGCAAGATCTAGGACTTCGACAGTTTCGACGTGATCGTCCTTGCGTCTGCATGAATCCTCAACTAACTTCTCGGCGTGGCCACCATCCACGACGTCGCGCGGGCCGCCGGTGTGGCGCCGAGCACGGTGTCCTATGTGATCAGCGGCAAGCGGGCGGTGTCGCCCGCGACCCGAAGACGGGTGCAACAGCAGATCCGACTGCTCGGCTACCAGCCGCGCGGCAGCGGACTCGTCGCGCGCAGCAACCTGCTCGCACTGCTCGCGCCGCAGCGGCCCGGGGTGGAGGCCCCGACCCTCATGCGATTCACCGCGGCGGCCACCGCCGCCGCGAGCGCCTTCGGGCTGAACCTGTTGCTGCTGACCAAGGACGCCGACCCCGGCGAACTGGGCACGACGGTCGTCGGGTCGCTCGCCGACGGCCTCATCGCGCTGGACGTGACCGCCACCGACCGCCGGGTGCCGATGCTCACCGCGCTGGACCGGCCGACCGTGCTCGTCGGCGTGCCGGACCATCCCAATGCGATCACCTGTCTGGACCTCGACTTCGCCGCCGCGGCCGCGCTGTGCGTGGACCATCTGGCCGACCTCGGGCACCATTCCATCGGACTCGTCGGGCCCGAGCCGGCCGCGCACCGGCGGGGCGTCAGCCAGGCCATCCGCTTCCGGCAGGGGTTCCTGGACTCCGTCGCCCGGCGCGGGCTTCGCTTGTGCGTCCGGCCCTGCGGTCACGATCTTGAGGCCATTCGGTCCTGTCTGGACGGACTGCTGGCCGACGGCGTCACCGCCCTGGTGGTACAGAACGAGGTCGCCCTGACACCATTGGTGACCGAGCTGGCGGCGCGGGGACTCGTTGTGCCACAGGACATCTCGGTGATCGCCGTTGGTCCGCACGGCGGCGACCCGTGCACCCTGACCACCGTCGAGGTGCCGGCCGCCCGACTCGGCCAACTGGCCGTGGAAATGGTCGTCGGCCAACTGGACGGCTCGCCCGACCCTGTGATCCGCCTGCTGCCGCCCAGGCTGGCCGTGCGCGCCAGCACATCCGCTCCGTCCACTTCGGACTGATCCGTCGAAACTGTCGAATACCGGCTCCCGGTGAACCTTTTCTCGCGCGGTCCACGTATGCGAGACCGGGGCGTGGCCGAGGTGACAGGAGCACGTGATGAGGATCAGTTACGCGGCGGTTCCGCGAAAGTTTCGGGTCGCCGCCGTGTTGCTCGGGGTCGCCGCCGTGGCCGGCGGTGTGGTCGCCGTGGCTTCCCATGACGGCACCGCCAACGCCGCCGCCGCTGTGCCCACCGTGGTGTGCCCGTCGGTGCAGGACAAGCTGCCGGCCGTTCCCGCCGCCGCCCAGGCCGAGGTGACCCGGAACCTGAACCTGCTCGCCACCCAGATCACCGAGGCCGACCAGCGGCTGGCCAGCACCCAGGGCCAGGGCGGCCCCAACTTCGTGAACAACGCCATTCTCGGGCCGTTGAAGGACAAGCGGGTCTCGACCATCGACCGCATCGCCATCGCCATCGGCCGGCACGCCGCCAAGCCCACCGGCCTGGACGCGCTCGCCCCGTGCGCCCTGAGCACCTCGGGCGGTTCCACTTCAGGCGGCGCTTCCTCCGGCGGTTCCACTTCCAGCACCACCACTTCCGCCCCGGTCACCTCCGCCGCCGGCGTGCCCACCGTCAACTGCCCCTCCGTCGAGGACCAGCTCCCCGCCATTCCCGCCGCCGCCCAGGCTGGCGTGACCACCGAGCTCGCCAACCTGGCCAAGGAGATCACCGAGGCCGACAACCGCCTCGTCACCTCGCAGGGCCAGGGCGGCCCCAACTTCGTCAACAACGCCATTCTCGGCCCGCTCAAGGACAAGCGGATCGCTCTGCTGGACCGCATCGCCATCGACATCGGCCGGGTCACCGGCGCCAAGCCCACCGGCCTGGAGGCGCTCGCCCCCTGCACGCTCAACCAGTGATCCACTGACTCTCGGGGTCGGGTGGCCATGCGGTGGCCGCCCGACCCCGGTCCGGGTGATTCCGCGACCGAAAATACGTTCCGAAATGCGGAACACATCAACCGCGCCGCCATTTCGGGTGTCACCCTGAAGCGTGACGACAGAGCATGTCCACTCTCCCATAGTGACTTTCCCTCATGTTCAGACCGGAAACGGCTTCATCTTTCTTCCGTAAACCGCACGTCCAGCCGGTCACACGGCGGCCCGCATACGGATCCACACAGTGCACACTTTACGGTTGTTGACACTTCCGAAGGATTTGCCAGGATCAATTGCATTGATAGGCGGTCCTGTTTTCCCTCTCCTCCGGAAGGAGCAGTTCGATGCTCGTACGACGCGTCGCGGCGGCCCTGGCAGCCGCGGCCATCACGGTCGGGCTGGCCGTCACGCTGCCGGCCGCCGCCACCGCGAGGCCCGCCGGATTCGTGGTCAGCGAGGCGCAGTTCAACCAGATGTTCCCGAACAAGAACGCCTTCTACACCTTCCAGGGCCTGACCGACGCCACCGGCGCCTACCCGGCCTTCACCACCAGCGGCGACGACGCGACGCAGAAGCGCGAGGCCGCGGCCTTCCTGGCCAACGTGAGTCACGAGACCGGCGGCCTCCAGTTCATCGTCGAGCAGAACACCGCCAACTACGGCAGCTACTGCGACGCGAGCCAGTCCTACGGCTGCCCAGCCGGCCAGGCGGCGTACTACGGCCGCGGGCCGCTCCAGCTGAGCTGGAACACCAACTACAAGGCCGCCGGCGACGCGCTGGGCATCGACCTAATCGACAACCCGTGGCAGGTCGAACAGGACGCGACGGTGTCCTGGAAAGCGTCGCTGTGGTTCTGGAACACCCAGAACGGGGCCGGCAAGATGACCGCGCACGACGCCATGGCCAACGGCCCGGGCTTCGGCGAGACCATCCGCACCATTAACGGCGGACTAGAGTGCAACGGCCAGAACGTCGACCAGATGAACGACCGAATCAACCTCTACAAGCAATTCGCCGGCATTCTCGGCACCGACCCCGGCAGCAACCTCACCTGCTGACCCCGCATTTCGCCCTCATTTCAGGAGTCTGACACCACATGGCCATCATCAAGAAGGCGCTCGTCGCGCTGGCCGTCGCCGGCACGATTCCGCTCGCCGTCGCCGGCACCGCGTACGCCGACATCCCCTTCAACCAGCAAGTCAACGGCAACGCCACCTACTACGACAACGCCGGCTACGGCTCGTGCGGCACCCAGATCAACGCCGCCACCGACTACCTGGTCGCCGTCTCCCCCGCCTACTGGACCTCCGCGAACCCCAACAACGACCCCCTGTGCTCCGGCGTCTCGGTCCAGGTCACCTATAACGGCCAGACCGTTACCGTGCCGGTCAAGGACCAGTGCCCCGGCTGCGACTCCTCGCACATCGACCTGGGCAAGCCCGTCTTCGTGCAGCTCACCGGTAGCACCGACCTCGGCAACATCCCGGTCACCTGGCAGTTCGTCCACTCCTGATCCGCGCCGCGGACCCGGCGATCGGCCGGCAGGCAAGGGCTTGGCGGCCGACCCCTATCCCCACCCACCCGCGCCGCCAAGATCAAGGGACCGAACCTCGCGTCCAACGCCAGGAAGGGCCCCTTCACCGCACCCAGCGCCAGCCCGGCCGCCGTGCTACCTTGATTTCATTAGCCGTATGGCTAACGAACGTGAGGGAGTGGAGATGAGCGAGACGGTCCTGGTCACGGGGGGCACGGGCTACGTGGCGGGCTGGTGTGTGGCGGAGCTGCTCAAGCGGGGCTACACGGTGCGGACGACGGTGCGCAGCGCGGGGAAGGGCGAGCAGGTGCGCAGCGCGGTGGCGACGGAGGTGGACCCGGAGGACCGGCTGGGGTTCGCGATCGCCGACCTGACGGCGGACGACGGCTGGACGGAGGCGATGGCCGGCGTGGACTACGTGCTGCACGTGGCCTCACCGCTGGGCATCCAGAGCGCGGACGCGGAGGCGCTGATCGTCCCGGCCCGGGACGGCACGCTGAGGGTGCTGCGAGCGGCGACGGCGGCGGGGGTGAAGCGCGTGGTGATGACGTCGGCGGCGAACACGGCCAGCCCATCGTCCTATCGGGACAAAAGCGTGAGCGACGAGACGGTGTGGACGGACGTCAACGACCCGACGCTGCAACCGTATCGACGGTCGAAGACGGCGGCGGAGCGGGCGGCGTGGGACTTCATGGCCACCTACGACGGCCCGACGACGCTGGCCACGGTGTTGCCGGGCGCGGTGTTCGGCCCGGTGCTCAGCACCGGCACGATGGGCTCGGTGCAGATCATCGGCCGGCTGCTCAAGGGAATGCCGGGCACGCCCCGGATCGGCTTCGAGATCGTGGACGTCCGCGACCTCGCCGACGCGCACATCCGGGCAATGACCGCGCCGGAGGCCGCCGGGCAGCGTTTCCTGGCCACCGGCGAGTTCATGTGGATGCTGGACATGGCCCGCGCCCTGCGTGACGGTCTCGGCAAGGCCGGGGCCAAGGCGCCGACCCGCAATCTGCCGGACGTGGCGGTCCGCGGGCTCTCGCTGTTCGACCACACCCTGCGCGAGATCATGCCGGCGCTGGGCCGCCGCGCGGTGCACACCACGGCCAAGGCCGAGCGGGTCCTGGGCTGGAAGTCGCGGCCGGCGGCGGAAGCCGTCGTCGACTGCGGCCGAAGCCTGTTGGCCCACAACGCCGTCTAGACGTCCAGAATGCGCAAGCACAGCCCCCGCAGCAGATCCCGCAGCTCGTCGTCGGAAAGGTGCGTCATCCGGGGCACCACCGGCCCCACGTCGGTGGCCATGTAGTACGCCGCCTGCTGCTCGGCGGTCGGCTCGTCGCCGAACATCAGCCGCAGGCCGCGGGCCATCTGCGCGCGCAGCGCCTCGCCGATCCGCCCCTCCCGGCGCACCCCGGGGGCGATGCGGCTCAGCGGCGACATCGACCGGCTGGCCACCACCTGGTCCACGAACCCGTCGACCAGGAATTCCCGACGCGGCGCCCCTTCCAGCCGCTCGGCCCCGGCCAGCGTCTCGTCGAACGCCGCGATGCTGCCTTCCAGCAACGACTCCAGGATCGCCATCTTGGTGCGGAAGTAGTAGTAGACGTTGGCCTTCTGCACGCCCATGGTGTCGGCGATCAGCTGCAGCGAGGTCCCGTCGAACCCCCGCTCGGCGAACAGCCGGCGGGCCGTGTCCAACACCGCTTTCCTGGTCCGCTCGGCCTGCTCGGCCCTGCTCGACGCCATGACCCGATGTTAGACGAGGGGATCACTTGGCAACACAGTCGCTGCCCGCTGGCCGAGGACGGCGCAGCGGAGGTCGACGTCCTGGTCCAGCATTGGCGGGTGTCCTAAGAGGACGGTGCCGACGGCGACGAGGAAGACACGGGTGACGGCGTCGCTGCCTTTTTTGGTTTGGGGGGACTGGTAGAGGAGGTAGCGGGCAGCCTGCCATGAGGCCAGGCAGGGAGACTCGGTCAGGAGATCCAACGCCGCGGAGAACATGGCGGCACGGGAGGGGGCGTCGGCGGAGACGGCGTAGCAGGGGGAGCCGCCGGTCTCGATCTGGGAGACGTCGCGGCCGCGGGAGGCGAGGCGGGCCACAAGTTCAGCGCTGATGTGGGCGGCGGCGGTGTGGCGGACCAGGCGGTTGCCGGGCACGACGCGGCCGGTGGGGAGGGTGACGGGGTTGACGAGAACGTCTCCGGGGTTGCCCTCAACGGAAAAGCGGTCGTGAACGGCCTGGCCGTAGTGGATCATGAGGCGGAAGGCGGGAGTCTCGACGCCGCCGCGGTAGGTGCGGGTGGCGGGATCCCAAGCGGCGCCGTGGCGAAGGCGGCCGATGTAGCCGAGGCGGTCGTAGTTGAGGCCACCGTCCACAAGGGACGTGACAAAACGGCTGGCGTCGAGGGGAAGGCCCTGTCCGATCCGGCCGGGGGCCTTCAGGGCGAGCTCGTGCCGCCAGGTGATCAGGTCGGAGTGGACGGAGCGCAGGAGCGAAGGAGAGAGGCCGCCGGCCAGACGTGAGCGAGCGGCCTCGGCGGCAGACGCCTGCTCCAGGGCGAAGTCGCGGACGCGGCGGAGCTCCGACGGGTCGCAGGAGCGCAGGGCCAGGTCGGGGGTGGGGAAGCTGGCGGCGGTGATCACGCGTCGTCCAATCGGCCACGGACCCGCTCGGCGTCGGCCCCACGCTGCTGGTTCTCGTACAGGCCAAGGGCGGTCTCCCAGGTCTGGCGGGCCTGGGCGGTGTGCCCGAGCCGGGCCCGGCACTCGGCGAGCCGGTCGAGCGTGTCGGCCAGGTGGTAGGCGTGGCGGCCATCGAACAGGGCCAGGGCCCGCTCGTAGTGCTCGACGGCCAGGTCCAGGCGGCCGGCGCGCTGCTCGATGTGCCCGAGCCCGTCCAGGGCGGTGGCCTCGCCGTCGACGTTCCCGTTGCGGCGATAGAGTTCCAGTGCCGCCGCGTTGTGCCCGAGGGCACGGTCCAGGCGGCCCAGCTCGGCCTCGTAACGGCCCTGAAGCTCCAGGGCGTCGGCAATGTCCAAAGGGGAATCGACCGCCTGATAGGCCGTCATAGCAAGGGTTGCGTGCTCCAAGGCCTGCGCGATGTCACCAGAGCGTTCCCACGCCCGCGCGAGCGACCGGTGCGTGTGCCCCTCGCCCCAGCGATCACCCTGATACAGCAGCAAAGCCTGCCCCAGCAGGGCCAGGGCGTCCTCGACCGCGCCGGTCCGCACCAGGGCCGCCCCGAGCAGCCGGCGGCCCAGCGCCGACTGGGGGTCGTCCAGGCGATCGGACAGCGCGACCCGCCAGGTGCCGGCCTGGTCGCGCACAAGCCCTTGCTGCCAATGGAAACTGTGCATCACCCAGGCCAGCCGCCAGGCGTCGACATGACGTCCACGCTCGGCGACGAACCGCTGCATCGCGATCAGGCACGAATGCTCGGCCTCGAACCAGGCCAGCGCCGCCGCCCGGTCCTCGAAACGTTCGGTTGCCGGACCGACATCGATCGGCGTCCGGCGCGGGTCGAGCAGCCGGTCGGCGGCGTATCCATAACGCACGTAATAGCCGACGAACCGGTCCAGGGCGGCCTCGGCGTCGTCCAGCTGGTCCAAGGCGTACCGGCGGACCAGGTCGTGCAGCTGCCACCGGCCCGGCGCGTGCTCCTGCACGAGCGAAACCCGTTCCAGGGCACGGAGAATCGGCCGCGCATCAGGCAGCTCGGTCAGACACTCGATGGCCCGCACGCCGGCGTCCGCGCCGGGAATCAGCCCCAGCAGGGCG
>Ga0307511_10002291_pt1 | contig 20003 bp, 18 predicted proteins | sample 13_EM_MG_FD_200266 | JGI IMG/M metagenome (GOLD analysis project Ga0307511, IMG submission 200266) | Populus trichocarpa ectomycorrhiza microbial communities from riparian zone in the Pacific Northwest, United States - 13_EM | ecosystem: Host-associated > Plants > Roots > Unclassified | place...
ATCTCGTTTTTTTAAAAAAAAAAATAAAAAAAAAAAAGAATCTGATGGTTGTGATTGGTGCTGGGAACTTCATGTGCCACGGATGATAAATTTTTATCATGCATAGGCCGTACATTCCCACGTGTGGTGTTGGATTTAGGAGCATGGCCCACGTTTTTAACGGTTGGCATCAGTTTTTTAGAAAAATAAAAAAATAATCGCTATATAACGACTCCAGCACTCCTCAAATGACTTTTAGAGAGGGGAAAGTCAGCGGGGAAAAAAGAGAGATGCATGGCATCTGGATTTTGTCTTGTGATCTTGGTTTCCATCAGGATTTGTGGTCTTTAGCACTCTACAAACATTTGCCTCTGTGTGCTTTCTTTTAGAATCGTTTGGGCAAATGTCGCGTGAAGTGTCTTGTTTCAATTATTCTTTTTCCTGGTTTCATTGTCTAAATTTTCTTTGTTTTTTTTAAAATATATATATATATATTAATTATACTCTATTTTAAAGAGCATGAACGTGATCATATTTTTAAAACTGGTTAAAATTTAACTACAAAATAAAAAACAAACATGTATATGAATGCCAAAATAAAAGTAGTATAGAAATTTTAAAAATGATATTTGATGTTATAACAGTGGTTGTTTTTTACTTCGAAATATATCAAAATAATTTTTTTAATTTATTTTTTACACGAGCACATCAAAATATATCAAAATAATAGGAAAAATAACTAAAAAAATTAATTTGAAACAAAAATAATAATAATAATTCAAAAGCAGATTTGAACACGAACAATATCAATACTTTTCATAGTTTTTCCATTTTATTCAGTCCGGTCTTGTGTAGCAAAAATAAGAGCATTTTGTTTTTTCAAGTGTAGCTGCGTTAATAATATATAGATATAATTACTCTATATCATAGAAGCTAACAGGTTATAAAAAAATGGTTGCTTGCACAGCCTGCACCACCCCCACCAACACCATCTTGTCAATAACTACAGTCCACGAGCAAGTAGCACGTCGCTACCAGTAACTATAAACCTCTGTGCTTTTGTATTTAAGAATTGTCATTCTCCAAGTTTCTAAATCTTTAACCTCATCATCTCAAAGAAGATCGCTTTGTGTTTTCTGAATCCATTTTAAGGTGGGGTTTTTCAGTTTTTTTTTTCTAGAACACAAGAGTCAGAGAAACACTTTGTTTTTCAAAGCTCTGATAAGTTGTTTTTAGACCTTCTGAGTTGAACTGAAACTTTCCCATTTTTCTTTAGTTTTAGCAAGTTTCAAACTGGCAACAAGTTTTCAAAATCCAAGGTCCTTGTCTCTAGTTCATTTTTAATTTTCATGATTGCTCATGATGATAAACTATTGAAGTAGACAAGATTTTGAATATATGAACATATATTTCAAGTGGACTTAGTTTAATATTGCTAAAATTTTGGTGCAGAATATTTCAAGAACATGATATGCATACGAATGGATATCAAGCAATGAAGCTTGTAGCCGAGCCTTCCCACGTGCAAGCCCTTTCTGATCATCATTCTCGATCACACATACTGGTACTTGCCATGATTATTGATCTTCTTCATTCTTGAAAATTCGGGGCTTTGATCCTCAGATTTAGAGTCTAGAAGAAGGAACAAAGGGGTTTCTTGTTTTTGTTTCCCTTTTATTTTCGAATAAATCTTTTTATGAAATGGAACCTCCGGCGAGGCAGCAAATCTTCCGGCAGAAGAAGATGACTAAACAATTGACAGGAAAACGGGATGACACGCCGTTACATGCGGTGGTGAGAGATGGAAATTTGGAGTTAGTTATGGAAATGATAGCTGATAATCTTGGGGAAGCTGCAGAGTTGACTCTGTTGTTGTCGAAACAGAACCAATCAGGAGAAACTCCTTTGTATGTTGCTTCAGAGTGTGGTCATGTTTACATAGTGAAGGAGCTGATTAAGTACTATGACACCGGTTTAGCTGGTCTTAAAGCAAGAAATGGTTATGATGCTTTTCACATAGCTGCCAAGCAAGGTGATCTGGGTAAGTACCGTTTTCAATTCTTGAAATTCCTTGCTGGAATTCATATTTGGAGTGGGATTAACGTTGGGTTAATTGTGTGCTCTATTACTGTAATGCAGAAATTGTGGAAGTTCTTATGGAGGTCAATCCTGATCTTTCATTGACCTTTGATTCGTCAAATACTACAGCTCTGCACTCGGCTGCATCACAAGGGCATGTTGAAGTAGTGAATTTCCTGTTAGAGAAGTGTAGTGGCCTTGCTTTGATAGCTAAAAGTAATGGTAAAACTGCCTTGCATTCAGTGGCAAGGAATGGGCATTTAGAGATTTTGAAAGCCCTTTTGAGTAAAGAACCTGGACTTGCGAATAAGATTGATAAGAAAGGCCAGACGGCTCTCCATATGGCAGTTAAAGGGCAGAACGTGGAGCTTGTGGAGGAGCTGATCATGTCAGATCCTAGTTTGATGAACATGGTTGACAATAAAGGCAACAGTGCTTTGCATATTGCTAGCCGTAAGGGTAGAGATCAGGTATTCTAATTTACTTTCCATTCCTTTTAATAGTATGAAGCTTTTCTTTTCCTGTTGCTTTGGTTACCAAATGTGAACTGAAGCTCCTGGTCTGTTCGAGGAGAAATTGAGATTGATTTATAGCGACATAGAAAAAGGTTCTTCTATCTTTCCGAGGGAATAGTTTCTTCTTGTTCTTTGGCTTTTAGCTACGTCTCAACTTGAGACCAATGTCTTACTTTATTTAGTACCAGTATCTATGTTCCAGACCTAATATAGTCAGTATCTTCTGCAATACAAATGAATCAGCCTTTTTGTGATGTTATTGAATCTATATTTAGAGTAGAAGTCATCGTCATCTACCAAAGTTGCCAAAGGATCCTATCCTCTTTACAGAGTTGGGAAGTTTATGACGTTGGCGTTGCTGCTATTTGCAGATTGTTAGGAAGCTGCTTGACCAAAAGGGAATTGACAAAACAATTGTTAACAGATCCAGAGAAACTGCTTTTGATACTGCTGAGAAAACTGGGCACTCAGGAATCGCCTCCGTATTACAAGAGCATGGAGTCTTATCTGCCAAATCCATGAAGCCAAGTACAACTAACACTGCCAACCGAGAACTAAAGCAAACTGTGAGCGACATAAAGCATGAGGTTCACAACCAGCTCGAGACCACGCGGCTAACACGAAAACGTGTTCAAGGTATAGCCAAGAGGCTCAACAAAGTGCACACGGAAGGTCTCAACAATGCAATTAACTCAACCACAGTTGTAGCAGTCCTTATTGCCACTGTTGCGTTTGCTGCCATCTTCCAACTCCCTGGCCAGTTTGCTGATGACCCAGGTAATCTCGCTCCTGGACAATCTGCTGGAGAAGCAAAAATCGCTACCAAACCTGAGTTCATGATTTTCATCATATTTGACTCAATTGCTCTCTTTATATCATTGGCTGTAGTGGTTGTTCAAACCTCTATTGTAGTTATAGAGAGAAAGGCAAAAAAACAACTAATGTCAGTGATCAACAAGCTAATGTGGCTGGCCTGTGTGCTGATTTCCGTTGCATTTCTTGCACTGTCATATGTTGTTGTGGGAGATCATCAGAGGTGGCTGGCACTTAGTGTAACAGCCATAGGGACAGTGATCATGGTAACAACAATTGGGACGATGAGTTATTGGGTAATTGCACAGAGAATTGAGACTTCCAGATTACGGAGCATACGGAGGTCATCAACAAGCAGATCGCGGTCAGAGACATTGTCATTCATGGAAGAATCAGAGATTTTGGAAAATGACTATAAGAAACTCTATGCAATCTGAGACTTTGTCCTCTCTTTTTTAGGTCTTCCAAATAGATACTGTATTTTCCTCCTTGTATATATACTTTTTTTACTTGATTTCAGCCTTTCTCGCTGTCCACTGAATCAGGGAGCTGACAGATCTTCTGGAGATTTTGAAAGAAGAAGAGGGTGGTAACTTTTTCGTTTTGAAGTTTAGTTAATAAGAAACCAGTTAGTTGGTGACTCGGCTCTGTTTTCGTAAATGACCTCTGTACATTTTCCTGTGTCATTTTATCTTTCTTGCATTCAAAAACTAACTCTGACTCAGAGGTTGCAAAGAAGCTTTGGTACCTACGGATGAACTAATACAACCTCGTATGATATCGCCAACAACGGTTTGCTCTTTGGGACATTTACCATCTGTTCTAGCTCTAAACTTTCTGTGTGATGTTTTTTATTCACTAGCCACAGCACCATCCCTTAGCTCTAGCTCTAAACTTTCGCTGTGATGTTATCAGTTGCTCTCTTCAAGCATCACCACCCAATTCAATGCCACGAGAAAACTATAGGAGGCTCATTGCCCCCATTTCACTCTTAGAAAACTACGAGGAAAACAAACCACAGGTTGTCCTATCTTAAGCCTGGATGTGATAAGTGAATTTGTTTGTGTGGTCAAATATTTTTCTTCATTTTTATGTACCAGGACTGGAAGGGATTCTAGTCAATGCTAAACAGTTGCTGACTGCGAGCCCTCATTTTTCTTTTGATTACTAAACAGCTTCAGCCCATCCTCACTTCCTGGTCTGTCACAAGGGCATCCTGCTGTTGAGATCAGATCAGACACCTTACATAAGCAGCAGAGTTGTCAAGTGATGCTCCCATTCTTATTCTTTCCTCAGATTTTGCTGCATCTGTATAATCCTCGTACTTTTCCAAGCCTATGCTACGCTTTGCGGTGAATAGTTACCGAAATCCTTCTTTTGCTCAAATCATCTAAATGCAGTGGCCTAAAGGATGCCGGGAAATTCATACCAAACTCAAAGAACTAGTTTAAGATTTGTATAAAGCCTTATTAAATATGAAAGCATGATTTGGAAAATAAAGGATTTCAAAACTGGAAGGTTGCTTGACATGAACTTCCTCCATGATAAAATCGTTTAGAATACAATTTTAACCTCTATCTGAATGAGCTTAGAACTTTCAAAACAAGCAAATGCAAATACCATATAAATGGACTCTAATCTAGCAATCGGTGCATAGCTCCCATCTAAATCTATTGCCTTGTTGTCGTTAGTGGAGGTACTCCCCCATCGCAGTCATCAACTCCTTATGCGAGCTTTCCTCCTCAAATTCATCCATCAAGCCACGATTTTCCAACTTCTCCAAGTCTGAACTATCATCATCATTAGAAGTGATAGAGCTGTAATCTTTATCATCCAAAGTGGTAGCTTTTATTGCCTTTTTTTCAAATCTCTTCTTCTTGTCATTCTTCCACTTCTTCTTGGTAATGTGTCGATGACACTTAACAAGACTCGATTTCTTAATCTTTAAGCAAATCATAGCATCCATTTTGCTTCCGTCGCCCTTCTCGCTTCTTTCTTCTTTGAAGTCTTTTCTATTCCCGTACTTATTCTTTTTCTTCTTCTTCTTCAAGAACTCGGTAAATTGCCAGGTTATCAATGCAAAATATCTTCATCATCATCACTAATACTATCATTATTCTTTTTAATACTTAAAGAGGATTTTAAAGCAGTGGTATTTTTCTTGGTAGATCATCACACACTTCAAGTTCCATGACCCTCCCTTCATGACCTATGAGTGAATTGTGTATGCATCTCCCTTATGCCTTCACTTGATTTCATCTCAAGCAATCCATACTCTCTAGTGAGATAAGTCAATCTAGAACCCTTAACTTGACTAGTTCCTTCATGTGTAACCTCGAGTCATCTTGCAATTTTGTACCCGCGTAAACTCCATACTTGGCAAAGCATAAAAGAAGGCATTCATTTCCTTTGCATTACAATTATACTTCCCCTTTTTGCCAATCATTCCAATCGCTAATTGGTTTAGGGCAATGTTTCCTTCTAAACTGGTCTTGGTAGGTCTAGCATAACTGTTCTCTGCAATGTCTTCAAGACTCAAGAAAAGTACTCATCCTAACCTTTCAATATGCATAATATATCTCATAAAAAAAAGGTGCTTTAAGTGTCATGATATTAACTCTTAAGTAGTTAAACCAGAAATAAGAGCCTTTGCTCTGCTACCACAACGAGCTTCTCAAAATGCTCCATTGAATCTCCTTTAAAATTGTTGATGCTAGTATGATAAATCCTCGCAGAATGAATATCTTCTTGCACACGACGTAGTCAAGGTAGAGCACACATCTCACTTTCTTAAAGCAGATTCAAGCCTTCTGTGATTACAAGTTATATTATTGAAACTATATTGTTGTGACAACTTTAACCATTAGGTTTATGAAACTCATGTAGGATGTATTCACAGAATGCTTGTCATTTTCCGGGAAGAATATTTGGTAAAATGAGCGTTTCAAAATACCCTTTCCCTCTCCCTTTGTCCCTCGATTAGGTGATCAACTTTATCAATATCACCTAGAGATCATGACCCATAAATTGGCTCCATTGGAGTAGAATTCAAGGTGGTTTGGCTCATTGCAAGCCTTAGTGCATAATTCCAAATAGTCCACAGCAATTCATCATTAGGAAGAATGTCTTGAGAGAAGTATCTCACTTTTAGCTCAAGCCCACGCAAGGCCAGCTCAATCAAAAGGAAAGAGTGAAGAAGAAAAAGAAAATCCTCAAGCCTAATTAGATTGCAAATCTTGGATTCATCTCACTCTGAATAATTTCATAATTCATGCAAGTACAATGAAACTAGAGATCAGGCCTAGAATATTGATTTTAAAAGTAAATCCTCTATTAAAGAGGGGGGATGTCCTATTGTTCTTTCCAACAGGAACTACAGTGGATGATCTACATAAAAAACAACAATTGAAAAACCTGAAAATCACACTGCTATAACTGAGACCCACTTTGAAAAGTTCAACTTGACATGAGATATGGCATCTCAATGACCCCCTCTTATTGTGAATTTTAAGGACTTCTAAACTAATTATATGCGGCGTAGCCTAGGCGTCTCTTGATCCCCACGAGCTGCAATTACTGAAGCAGACAATGAACAGACTCCAACTTCACTTGAACTCTTTCTTGAACTAAACAACTGATGTGACCTTTTACAATGAGCAATTGCTTCCGCAATTGAACTCTCAAACTCTGAATTTGAACTGCCACTTCTCTTGAGCAACTGTAAGTCACAGAACCCATTTGAACTAAATGAAAAGGATGAAGATGAAGAAGACAAACCAGATGAAGATGTGGATGAAGATGAAAAGGATGAAGACTTGGTTGCAGAATGCCATTGAATTGCCCCAGAGAAAGACCTCCTTTGGCAACGAAAACCATCTTCAGCCATCTCTTTCTCAAAGCTTCTCTTGAGAGTGTTTGATATCCTGCATCTGTCATTATCAATATTCCCAAAAGGACTCTTCTTCGGTACTTTCATGTACTTATTCAAACAGTCCTGGCCGTTTGAAACAGTTTCATCTTCTGCATTGCATGCCGCTTTAGCACAGGACTCGTCTGTGCAACCAGACTTTTTAAACAAAGACTTTAGATATGCTCTTGAAGCCTTGAGTTTCAGACCAAGCGAGGATTGCTTTAGCTTCTTAGTCCAAGACTTCTTTTGATGATCTCCGAGGAAACAGTTAGCTTCAGTTGGCCATTCAAAGAAATATTCATCTGGGTTTAGTTCACTACTAACCCTGCAAGATTCTGATGGTGAGATATTGCAAGATTCCAATGGGGTATTGATGTCAGTGGAAGGTGCAGTGGAGCTAGTGGTGAAGGGAATGACATAGTTTTCTTCAAAGGCTGATTCTTTTTTACTGTTTAAGGTAGTGGTTGTGGGGTTTTGGAGGAGCTTTTGAACCATTAGCAAGCGAGGAGGGAGATGAAGAGGGAGGAGTTTTCCCTTGTAGAAGAGTTCATCAGCTGGGGATGTTGTGGCTTCTCTACCATGAGAAACTGAAGACATTTGGAACTCAAACTCTCTGTTCTGTGGTGGAGGAGAGCTAATGGAGTAACAAATGAAGTTCGAAGTGGAGCTCAATTCCATTTCAATGCAGTCATCATCTGCATGAATACACAAAGATTGGTTTGTGGCCATTTCATGTAGCATACTGTCTAAGAACTCTTTGTGTCTGTTTTTTTTAGTGAAAGATGCTTATGGGGAGGTGAGCTTGGTGGGGGGAGAAAGGGGGCAGAGCATCCTTTAAAGTGCGGCTGGTGCCAAGTTAGAAAATAAAATTTTATAGCAAGGAATTGTCAGGTTTTCTTCTTTTTTTATTTTTCCTCTTTGAGTATCTTGAATGGTTCCAAATAATAAAATGCAGAAAAGATTTTGGATTTTTACTTTAGTAGCTGATTGCATTGATGCTCCTCTTTCGGCATCAAAATTTATGTGGATCGTATGCGGTTATTCTTCCTCTTTAGGGAAAGGGGGGGTCACAGATGGTAGCTCTTTACTGGGAAAACTAGAGGTTACCTTGTATAAATTACACATTGTTGGTCCTTCATACTCGAATTCTACATTAAAATCACAGTGTTTCATCTTCGTAATGTTTATACTATGGTGTTAATGGAGCACAGACGGTAGGCAATGTTTCTGCATCTTATCCCTTAGCTTGCCGACTTTTTTCTTCTTTCGGCCTGATAGAAGTAGAACAATAGCATGAGTTCATATTCTTTGATGGAAGTGACCAATTTATTTTGACATTTAGTGAGCTTATGTAACGCTCGTACAATCTTATCAAATTCCAATAATGCGTGGATGGCCTTGCTGGCGCACCGCACCCCATGTATGTTCTTTTTAGCCATTCATGCATGAATCATCGACTGCTGTTACTGCTACAGAGGGTGAGAATCTACCGCTACAGGAGAAGATGTTGACAGTGGTCTTGTTTTTGTCTGAGAAAATGGTACTGTGCTGGCTAGAAACAGCAAATAGATCAAGACCCAGATGGAATCTTTAAAGTACAACTCTCGCATTATGTTTTGCGTTTTGGTCAGGATGGTGTATCTACTTGGGAATCCTCAATGGATCATGAACGCACTCCTTCATTCACAGAAACCCTATACTATTATTATTATTATTATTATTATGGTCTGCATATAAATTTGAGATCTCTTGTCAGAAAATATGAGACATGGATGTTCCTAAAGAAATCAAAATCCTTTCTTGACATGGGCAAGGTGGTAGGTTAGGTTTCTTGAGCGAGCTTGCTTGTACGAGAAAAGCAACTCTCTCCTTTAATTCTAAATTATAGCAGCAGACTTCCATGTCAACCCTCTTTTTTTCTTTTATTTTTTAAGTTATATCCAAGCTTTTCCTCGATCACTTTTTAATTAAACCTTTCAGATACTATATTTCCTCAATCACGTGATGCTCCTCTGACCTCCACATTCAAAGTTGTGTTTATGTCCTGGGCACATGTTCGCTCACCTTTTCTGAACGTGGCTCTTTCACAGTGATGAGACTAAGCTGTGAGGTGCAAATGTCATGATTGGTTAGCTGGAAATCAAAGATAAAGCCCAGTGGCATGTCACTTTTGGACACTGCCTTCCCAAGTGGATTTTCAGGTGCCGCTCAACTCCTCCTCTTTTGGGCAACAGACCCTCTTATTGTACCGTTAAAATTTCAATCCATCATGATTCAGGCGTTCCTCCTGCCAATGATTGTACCGTGAAAAAAGTGCAGTGAATCTCAAGGTCCACGTCCAGCCAACATCAACAGCCCCATTACTCGCCGGACTAGGCTGCAATGGCTGGCCATCCGCCTCTTTTTGAGGACCCTTGCGTCTCCCCATATATCAGCAGGAACAGGAAGTTGCAACTTCCAAGGACCCAATTTTCCCAACATCTTTTTCAATCAAGAACTGATGTTTTTCTTTAACAGGGTCGCTAAATAATACATAGCCATAGCAGATAGACCTCCACTGTAAAAAGAAGGAAAGAATCGTACGGATATTTCACTGTCATGATTACATTTGTTTAGGGTCTACTATCTACATTTCGGCATCAAGGGGGAGGATTTACATTCTTCCAGTGTGATATTTCAGTGCCTACTCTCAATTAACTCGAATCAGTAGAGAGTGTCGTTAGACATTCAGAAGTCATATAGCACTCACTTCCTATTAAAAGGGAAAAACAAGATTTCATTATCCGAAGTATATCAAATGACACCTTGTTATAAAATTATGATACTGACGAAATCCACTTGAAAGTAACCTCGGTCTATTCCTTGCTGGTCAGCTGCTTGGGATTTACTTCCTTTTCAAGCTCATCGAATTCCCACTCACCAATATCCTCTGTTGCGTATCCTTCCTCGTCCTTCCCGAGATCGGATCCTAACTTTTCCAGGTCTGCCTGTGTGACTACATTTCCTCTGTTAACAGGGGGTGATCCGCTTTCATTTGCTTCTTTCTTTCCTGGAGCCTCAAATGTCTGTTTGGAAGAAGAGGATGGATCTACACGGGGGCTATTACTGGACTGTGAGTGTGATTGTTGATTCTCAACTTCCAGGACTGGTCTCTGGATGGATTTAATTTCCTCTTTAATTTTTTCCACAGCACTAAATAGCTCTTTGACCCTGTCGTCGTTTTTCCTGAAGTGTACGTACCATTTCCCATTTTAAGTGGTTGATCAATGCATCGAATGATAGAGCATGTGTAAAGAGAAAGGTTACTGCACCTGTATACGCCTTCATAGTTGGTATAAAACTGCTTTTTCATCGCATCCACTGCATTTGTGATGGTTAAAATCTGGCAGGACAAAGAATGACATGGCTTTAATTAGATGAAACTTCAGTAGATCGGGAACAACGCAGGGAAGGAGATCGATCTAACAAGAAGAAATGCTAGAATGGAGAGAGGATTTTGAGGACAATAAATGTGGGAAAACAGTATTTATATGAACTAGAAAATAGGGAAATAAAACTGAGCATTTGATATTGAAACATAGAAGGAGTTTGTCAGATATTATCAAAGCAAACCCAATAAAACATCCATACCTTTGCTTCAAGCTCCAGAAATCCCTCTTCAAGATTTTTTCTATGGTTTATTGCTTTTGACCCTTCATCCTTTATGATAGGTGCTATTTCTGACCTGCTGCAGAATAACAGTTTGAGACTTCTCTGAACTAAGTGATAAAAATTCCAAAGAATCATCATAGCATAATACCCTTGACAAGAATGCAAGTCTGCCACGAGCCCTTTCATACGGATGACTGAAGGCCCCAACTGTTCCTGATGAGTGGTTCAATTTTTGCATGTCAACAACAATGTTTAAAACCAATTTCACAGCTAAATAGATTTAATGGAAATTATAAAACTATAGTTGAAGAAGTCATACAGGAGCAATGAATACATTAACAATACCTTGTAAGCAGAGAGGAGATGAACACTCAAATTCACAAAATGATCACCATATCTCTCCAAGTCGCCACTTGAACATGCATGTGCAGAAAATAATCAACAAGAAACAAATGACAAAGATTTGACACAACAGTATGGGAACTTTAGTCGTATGGGAAAAAATTAGGAAAAATTAATCAGATCATTTTGTTTTGGAGTGCGTCTATCCTACAAAAGCATAAGTATCAATCTCAATAGCAAATCAGTAGAGAGAATTTATACATACTTGACCTGATTCTCCTTCAGCTCTGTGTCTGTAGTCTGGAGAACCCAGGTAGCATCTAGAAAATTAATCCAAGAATTAACAACATCTGCCTCTGCCCGACAGGATGTAATCGACTTTGCTAGCTCATCTTCCTACGATTACAAAACATGCTCAATATGATATAATAAGAAGATTCCTCATTGGCTCTGTAATTTTCTTCTGGGAAATTCAAGTAGTTTAAAAGTTCTATCATGTACAAAATATGGTTCTTCTGACAAGGGAAGATCAGCAATACCTTGGCTTTCAGGTGCATCAGAATCTGATTGCTGGCTTCATCAAATTTCTCTCTCTCTTCCCTGGCATTGTGAATACGTGCCCGTGCTGAATTCAAGGAGGTATTGACCTACAATAAATGCCAGAAATGGTTAGAATCCCAGAAAAAATAGGATAGAGATCCTACAGAGTTGACGTCACAGAGTGAACCAATTCTCCCATTGACATTACCAATTCAACTCCACAGTTTAAACACACATAAGCAAGAATACAAGTTACGTATCCATGCTGAAGAAAGCACATCAGATAATCATGAATATGAAAGGTAAACTGCAACAAAGGGAATAAATGAGACTCCACTGAATAATTCCAAGAATGATGATATCATCCAGAACTGCATGACATTTTTATTAATAGACTAGCAAAAATATTCAGATGAAGGATACCTTCTTTAATTCAGCTTCAAGTTCATCTTTTTGCTTTTCCATTTCTCTAATCTCCACTGACAATTCCTAGAAAAATGCAATGTGACATGTTTAATAATATTCCTGGCAACAAAATAAATCAAACAATGACAAACTTTGTCCCAAGACATAGGTCATGCAAAACTTCATGGGAGATCATAAAATTCCTCAACAATATGAAAAGAAAAGGAAAAAAGAAAATCAGAATATTGTATATCCGAACTTTTCTCAGATATGGAATAATTGGATATCTTGTTTTACTATATTTTCTTGCTAAGAATAGAACTCTTAAAACTGAAGCAGGATTTTTGAAATGGAGATGCACAACTGTGAGTGCTATACAATCATAAAGTCCTTCTGAAATTAAACTTTTAAAAATTGAAATTAGGCTGCTTAAGCTCATGGTAGTAAGTGTTGGACAGTGAAGGATGCCCAAAAAATCAGTCTAGCTCTGTTGAAACTAATAAGATCCATATCAAAATAAAGAATGAAGGATTCCATAGAAAAGTGGAGGAATTGGAGAAGGCAACCATGGAGGTAAATAGAGGAATCGTTACATCTAAGATGAAGACTAATTGGATTGAGGGGACAAGGGAAACCATAAACAGTGAGAGCCAAAGAAGTAAAAGAACGGATCTAGAATCACTCCTGCATAGTCCTGAACAAAACGGAGGCAAGGATTCATGTTTCAAATTCCAGTGCCATGATGCGTAATAGTAATCTAATTTTTTTTTCTCTAGGATGACAGCTACTTAAGTTGAAAAGTTTTAAAAATTTTCAATCAATTTTCTTCATTTTAATAAAAAGTGACATTATTTCCTTGGAGGAAAGGTACCTTCTCAAGCTGACTAATCTCATCACCTTTAGCCACACGAAAGTTGAGTGCGTCTTCTTTCTGTGTCCTGCATAAACATTGAGAAAGAAATAAAAAATGAAACAATGAAAGACTGGCATTAATAAAAAGTAATAAACAATAGCAATAGGAAATTCCGGGAAGGTTAGAACCAAAGCATCAGAGAAAAGCCAATTATTATATATTTTCAAACTATCCATGTTCCTTTCAATTGTCAATAAGCATATTAGTAATGCACTGACCAATACCCCGAAAAATAAATCATTCTAATGTTCCATCACTAACCATTAAAAAGAAAACTATAGGAAAATAAACATGATGAAAATGCAATACAGGACAGCACTCTACTTATACATTGCATATTGACTTAACAGCATGTTAAAATCCATGAAGAGTTCATTTTTTCAGCAATAAGCAAACTTCCACTCACGGTCACAGTTGTGGGGAACACTTTCTATAAATTTAGAACCCAATGCACCCAACTTTGCAGAGTGACATTTCTTGTCCATCCTCCCCCTCCCCACAAAAGAAGCAGTAAAAGTGGATGCAAATACACAAAATGCAGAAACATAGATTATATCCCATTTGCCGACACATGCACAAGCACATGCATGAACATACTAAAAAAAAATTCTGAGATGCTAAATGAACCTTTGTTCTAAAATGCGCTTTTCAGCTTTTGAGGTCGAGTTAAGAAGAGATTCTGATAAAATTTTCAATTTATCAACCTGCAAAATAAGTGTATAGTGGATTATTAAGAATACAGCAGCAGGAGTTGACAGGCTAGAAATAAACTGAAACAAAACCCAGAAAATAAAAATAGAATTGAACTGTGCCAATTTGTATTATCTCTTCTATTCATAAACTAAAAATAGACGAGACTGCTAATGTGATTTAAAATTCTTTCAAAACAAAGCATTTTACAATCTCTTTGAGAAACAATAGGCATTGAGGATGAAATAAAAATGTTTAAACTCATCCTTTAATATCATTACAATTACCAATAGAAATTGTGTTTGTCTAAAGGATTTTTGGAAAATTGTGGTATTTTTCACCTTGTTGATTTGTGTTGAAAAAACTGCTTCAAGAAACAATATGAAATCCAGTGAAAGTTCCATGACCAGAGGAAGTGCCACGAGGGATTAGGTAACATTTCTGATTCGCTATCTTCTGTTTCTAGTAAATTTTTCTATAGTTAAGATTATTCATATGCATAATAGGCCATTTGAGATATTAGATTGGTCCTAAAACTATCAACAGTAACAGAATATTAACACTAGGTAAGAAATAAAAATCTCAGTTAGGATTTGCATGACATTCCTGCCTCATCTATGCCAAACATGCTCGACATATAATAGGCTTGCCTCTGGGTGTTTAGACAGACAGGTTTGTAAAGCTATGATTTCAGCTTCAAACTTCACAGGTTGCAGAAAGGTAGCAGTAAGTTCTAACACTGCAGCAGCTATTAAGTAACAGAAGACCATGCAGAAGCAACTTAAATGAATGAAACATGCTGAATTATCACTTGGTAAGAGGTTACCAAGGAACATTGCTTAGCCTAGAAAATAGTGTCCTCAAGCATTTCTTGTGTCCTTCAGATGCGTAGGTGTAAGTACTTTCAACTCCTATTTTTTTTTTACTCTAGGGGTAAGAGAAGGGCCAAACACTCAACAACCAATGCGAACTCTTTGCTCTCTATCAATGGCTGTACTTTCAACTCCTCTAATGAAAGATATCTTGGGGATAAGCACATAAAATTATTGCTAGCAAGCATTAGAAGTTATGAGATCTGTTTGCAGAATATGCCTCCATAAAAGCACTTAAAGAACAGCTTGGTTCAGTCTCTGGTGCATACCAGGAACCATTTGACAGTTTGTTCCTAGAAAAACCTCTCTGAAAACTAAATGTTATTCTGAAAGGAAATAAAAGGCCCAGTCAGGTTAGATCTATCACTAAGAATCCATACCTTCTCCACATGCATTTCTGGAGAATCCCCATTTCTCAAAGATTTCTTCTTTAGTAATAGTGCCTCCAATGTGGAACATAGTTGAATTTGTCCAAGTTTTTCTTCTACAGCCTGAGCAAAAATTGAACGTCAGTTTCTGTGATCAAGGACGTAAATTCTAAAATCAAATTCAGAAACTGTCTGAAGATGTAATAAGCATTAAGATACCCACTCTTTTAGAATCTTGCACGTTTGTGAAGATCTAAACTTGGGATAAGAAAGCATGAAAAGATTTTGGAGAAGAAAAAAAATCAATTAAAGTCAGTCCTGAAGTTACAGTTACGTTTTTTAGTGAAAACCCAGAACCTTAAAATTACAAAAATCTTTAAGCTTTCTTCACACAACTACTTGTATCAGACTAGTGTACAACAAATGACATGCGGAATCTGTTTGTACATGGAAAATTGTGAATGTAGGATCAGCCTACCTCCATTGTCAAAGCAGTTGTTTCTTCAGAAGAGTTTCCACTCGCTTCATTGGAAAGCTGATTGAGTGCCTTTGATTTCTCAAGTTTCTCCATTATGTTGTGGGCTTCAGCATCTATTCTGAGTGCAGAGAACATAATATAAAACATTAATAAAAAAATCATTTCTAAATGAAATCAATGCAAGGAACCAATGCAATTATGATTTGTAAATGAAGCTTAACTTCCAACAGATTAAACATGCAGAAAAATGACCAGGGACCCATACTCTATGCCCATATATTTGTATAGATATTGTATATAGAAAATAACTTTAAATGAATACTGATCAGAAAATGAAAGACCAAGCACACGGATAAATGAACAGTGATCCACATTAACATACAACTCTTTCTTGGAAATAGGACATATAAGTTCAAACTTGGTCAAAAATGTTATCAAGTCAAAAAAGTTACTTCAAAAGTTCGCTTTCCTAGTTGAAGCTGAGTCTACTCGAAAGTAATGATTGTTTATAGCCTCAAATTTCATAAGTGAAGACAGATGAACAGATTTCAAGCTCCACGATGCAAATGATTTGTGAGTTTTAATAAGGATAATAATAAATAAAAAAAAAGAGGAAATTTTAATCCACAATGCAAATGACTCATTCAAAACTTCTCTTACAATAAATTTGAAAAAAATAATTAAATCAACAAAATAAAACTTAAAAAGCACAGTAAACTTATGCTCGGTGCTAACAATACCAACAAAAAAAAAAGAAGAGCACCGCCGATATTTCTTTGTGCTTTGCCAACTCCAAAGTATATTAGTAAACATATAAGAAATTAAATATGGATGGATGCATAAATCTGAAGGGTAAGAAGAGTGGGGAAGAGGAGAGTTGGGATCTTTCCAAAGTTGAGATAGCAGGTTTCGATCATAACTGTCTGAAAGATGAGACATTATTCATAATCACTTTCTGCCTAACATGTGAATAAAGGTGTGTGTGGAAGGGCGAGGAAGCCAAGGGTATGACACCCAACCCAATTCACAATATCAGCTTCTGCAATAGACAATGAAAGAATCTAGAAAGTTTTTATTTTTGAAGACTCACATTCAAATCTAAGATACAACATCCTGAATTACCTTGCAATATCAGCATTTATTTTCAGCCCTGAAATTGCACTTTGAGCATATTGGAGCAACTCCTCTCGCTTTACCTAGACAGAGAGAAAAGGGGGAGGGAGTCATGTTGATCATAAAATTTCACTTGGAAATCTGCAACCTATTAATTGAACTTCTTTATAGAACAAAAGGTATCCCTAACTTTATCCAAGCATATATTATATAGAAAAGCCAAAGGTTATGCTGGATCATCTTATACTAACAAATAAAAAACGATGAGGGTGTCTGCAGAATTAAACAGGAGATAATTGTACCCTTATCATAATCACTTCAGAAAAGAAATCCAAGGAATAAGCTGCTATTTCCTGATGAGTAAAACTCGAGAATTAAAGTAAAAGGAACAACCTTGCTACAAAAGGATGATAAGTTGTAAAGAATACATAGACCAAAAAAAAAGGTAGAATAAGTAGTTAAAGATCTCTAAAACTTTCAAAATTATGAGAAGAAAGTTAAAATAAATCATCGACAAAGCCACCAGGCGGGATTAAGCCTACGCAAGGAAGCTCACTTTCTTAGAAAGTTTAGCTGTCTGTCACTCTGTATCCTCTCTCCGAAAATAATGCTGGAGAGACAGAGGAATTGAGTTTCAAACTAAACATCCTCCCTTACCAAGGTAATGCCTAAAATACTGATCTCCCTTGAATGAAGCCAACTTTAGATGATTAAAAAGTGAACCAAAGGAACTTCATATTGATGGATACAATTTAAACCCGTCATTATAATCAATGGAGCAGATACTTGCAAGGAAAAAGATAGAAGAAGCAAACAATACATCCGTTAACTTGTAACAATGGGAGCAATGGGATGTAAAACATACGTGCTCTATTTATTACTTATCAGCAAATTTTCCATATTTTCATGATTGTGGCGCGGAACTTGATAAAAAAGTCCTTCATGAACTCAATTCAAGATAATGATGAAATGAGTATGCAACTCTTAACATAAAACAAACGAACATTTACAAGAGTATAATAAAGTCTTGTGTGTATATGGACTTATACCAGTACTTCATCCTCATAGGTGGTGAATGCTGTTGCCAAATCTTGTATGCTGCTCATCACTGCCTTGTGTACTTCCTTCCCTCCTGCAAGACACAGCCTGTATATAAACCAAACCAAAAGGATGTTTACATGAAGTTCTATGCATAACACTGAAAATGAAAGGGCATTTAAAGCGCATTTTCTCTTCATTGTGACAACTTGACTGACTCAACAAGCCATAGCCCTAAGCTAGCTGCATTCAGCTTTTCTCCACATTAACAAAATGAAATTTCAAGCAACTACTTAAACAAGACATAAATAGAAAATTACGAGAGTGGGAGGAATCACCCAAATATCTCCAAAAGCAATGAAACTTCTTCCTCATTCGGCGCTTCAAGAATCTGAGTCATACAAAACAGTTAACCTGCGGTTAAACTCAATGGATCAGCAAATACAAAGCCCGGCTTAATAAATGTAAACCAAAATGACACTAAGATTTAAAGCAAAAGATTGACAAGTTCCAAAGGCATTAAATTTGTCCTTTTACATAGCAAATTAATAGCACAATATACCCTGATCACCTTTTGTGCCAACCAACAACTATATGTCATGTTTATACAGCAGAAACAACAATAGGATTACGAACAAACAAACCGAGTGCTTACCATGGACAATGTAATCCCTTCAAGAGCTTGACTATAAAGAAAAACCTCTCGAAAATCCATCGTCCCAAGATCAGGATCCACATAATAAACCTGTGCAAAGTTATGTAACAATCTTGAAAATAAGAAACCAATCACAACTTCAATAGAAAAAATAAATACTAAATATTTTGGGAAAAAAGTAAAAGTAAAAATAAAAATAACCATCAAACTTCTATGGACACAAGTTTTATACATTCACAGCATGCCAATGGACAGACAGGATTTCTCCATGCAACAATTAAATTTTAAATTTCAAAAGAAATGAGATGAATGCTAACTATATAGGAAGATGCTCACAATGGTAGGTTTTTTAGGAGAATCCTTGAAGGAGTCATCAGCATGATGTTCATAAGTAGGAGATGAAGAAAACATTCTTTCTCTATCAGTTTCTTTAAGAGCAACAAGCCATCTTCTCAATAACTGCACTCTCTCTTCACCTCTACATGACACAGATACATCCTCTAATCTTTTTGCTGTTAGCCTCAAACTCTGCAAACTCCTTGATGACGCCCCCTACACCATCCAAAATCAAATATTAATTAATACACATCCAATTAAAAAAAAATTAAACAAACATGAATAATTATATATTACAATGCGGTCTTGGATTATTTTGGCTCCTTCAGAAACGGCATTACCGGCGTGAAGGACGACGGAGTCTGCATAACTACGGACGGTGCGTGTAATGTTAGTCTTTCCACCGACTTCTACCGCTCTGTTAACGGCGGTTCTTATCCACGACATTACTATTTACAACGTGATGGTGTTTTTGCTGCGTTCGGATTGGTGATGATGATAGTGTTATTACAATTGGATTTGTAATTTGGGGTTAGCAGCAAGGAAAATGAAGGAGAAGGGAAGGAGTCAAGGGAGTTTTGCGCGTCTTTGGTTCGAGTCTTTTGCCTCTCCTTTCGGTTTGCTTGGTTTTAATTTACTATATTGTCCTTTCCCACAGACTTTGACTTTCATTTTCTATTTCTGTTAATGAAAAACTATTTATTTATTTATTTATTTATTTATTTTTATATTCCTGAAGAATGCATGTAGCTGTGCAAAGTTATGGCTCCGCTTATTGGTGGCTGCTTGGCCGCACCTTTCTCGTCCCTCATGTGCTGTGACTGTGACGGAGTACGAGCACACGTAATAATCTTTAATTAAATGATTAAGACACGATGGTAGACTTTTTTTTTTATTGTGATTAAAAAAAAATTAAACTTCTTATTGATATGATAAAGAAATCTCTCCTCATGAAGAATATATAATGTGTTATGAGATATGTTTACGAGAGTAAAAGAGTATTTAGACTATAATAGTGTTTATTTATTTTAGTGTTTTTTACTTGAAAATATATTAAAATAATAATTCTTGATGTCAATACCGTCAAAGAATCAATTTAACCCAAAAACTTAAGCTGTTAGGTGAAGTTGATGGTGAGATTCGAATTCGTGACCACTTGGTGATTAAGACTCTGATACCACGACAAAGAACCAATTCAACCCAAAAGCTTTAGCTGTTAGGCGAAATCCCAGGATATGATTTATATTATTCTCTAACAAGCACATCAAAACAATCCAAAAATATATAAAAAAAAATTCATGAAATA
>Ga0307511_10002292_pt1 | contig 19997 bp, 15 predicted proteins | sample 13_EM_MG_FD_200266 | JGI IMG/M metagenome (GOLD analysis project Ga0307511, IMG submission 200266) | Populus trichocarpa ectomycorrhiza microbial communities from riparian zone in the Pacific Northwest, United States - 13_EM | ecosystem: Host-associated > Plants > Roots > Unclassified | place...
CGACATGCGGTGGCGGTGGCGGTGGCAGCGGTTGAGTTGAAGGAGCTTGAACTGGAGCAGGCGACTGTCGTTGTTGAGCCTTTGCAGCTGAATGGGGAGCGGAGGGTTGCGGAGAAACCAGTGTTACTGAGCCAACAACAGGAGGGGCACTCATGCTCGACACAGATAGAGGAGGCAAAGCTGGAACTGAGGGAGGGGCCGGAATACTTCTCACCGGCGCAGAGCCTGAACCACGGTCTCCGGAAGATGGTGGTGTGTCGTATCCATTTTTCCGAGTAGGGGTATGGGGTTGCTCGACAGTAGACAGAGAAGCTTCCCGTTGTTCCCGCGTCAACTTTTCTTCGAAAGCCCGGATAAGGCGATCCGCTCGCTCACGGTCGAGACGCTCGTTTTCTTGCAGTTGACGTTGATGCTCCTCAGCGGCCTTGCGAGCCTTCTCCCGAATAATTTCTAGCATGGCTTTCTCCGCACGTTCTCTCTCCCGTTGCTCTCGTTCGATACGGTCTCTCTCTGCACGTTCTCGTTCAAGGCGGCGTTTTGCCTCACGCTGTGCTTCCACCTGAGCTTTGTGTTCAATCTCTCTTCGGAGGGCTTCCTCCTTTTCCTTCTCTTGTTTAATCATTTCATCCAGCTCTTTTTGTTTACGAAGAGCTTCCTCCCGGTGTTTACGCAATGTTTCTTCTCTTTCTTGTTGTATGCGGAGCTGTTCTTCCTTCTCTTTTTTTAACATTTCTTCGTATTGTCTTCTCTCCACTTGTTCTCTGGCTCTGCGAGCCATTTCTTCCCGCTGCTTACGCATTACCTCTTCTTTATATTTTCGCAGCTCCTCCTCCCGCTGCCGCCGTGCATGCTCCTCGCGCTCCATTTTAATACGTTCCACAAGCTCTTTCTCGCGTTGGAGGCGTTCCTGCTCATCCTGCTCTTCCTGCTCCCTTTGTTTACGTTCCTCTTCCTCTTGCTCCCGCTGATGTGCCTCCAGTTTTGCACGAATAATAGCAGCTTGTTTTTCCCGACGAACCTTCTCCTCACGCTCCCGTTTGGCCTGTTCCTCCCGGAGACCCCTCTGGCGTTCTTCATTCTCCTTACGTGCGGCTTCGAGTCGTGCAAGACGAGCTTCCCGTTCGATCCTACGCTTCTCACGTTCCTGGCGTCTGATTTGCTCAGCCTGTTGCCGCTCAGCTTCCTCTCGTTCAGCTTGCTCCTTGGCTAACCGCTCACGCTCGGAGGCTTCCGCAGCAGCTTGTTCGCGGATTTGCTGCAGGATGGCTTCAAGCTCGAGTTCTTCTTTTAGGATACGTGCTTGTTCACTCTGCTTAGCTTCCTCGCGAGCAAGCCGATGGCGGTGTTCGATAGTGGAACGTTCCCTGACAATACTTTCCATGGCTGTACGATCGGCTTCAGCCGTATTTGCAGGTGCTGATTCGGGCTCCATGTGAGCATGCTGATGGTGGTGTTGTTGATCCTCCTCTGGTTGAGGCATTTCCGGTCGTGCATCGGAGGCATAATTCACATCATTCAATTCGTCTTCATCCTCGGGATATGATTCGTGCTGGGTAGCTTGATGACCCTCCACAATTGGTTGATACTGCATGGACGGGGGATCTGCCTTGCCGTTAGTGTTGGCAGGGTAGCTGTCTACAGATGAGCTGCTCTTTGAGGAACTATTGCTCAAAGAAGGAGCCTTTTGACGCAACATGCGTTCGACATATGGTGACTGCGGCAATGGCTTATGCTGCGGAGCCCCTACCACAACCCTTCGCTTTGCAGCAGCGGCAGCAGCAGCGGCAGCAGCAGCCGTTGCAGGGGATGGTGCCGTATCCCTCCCTCTTCCTGATGAAGGTCGTTGAGGAGTAGTATTTTTGAAAAGAGGCTGCCGAGGACCTGGCACCGCCTTAGCACCTTTACTATTCAATTGCCCTACCAACGGCACTGATGCTTGACCTCCGGGAGGAGGAGCAATCACTTTTGCTTTACGTCCACCTGCTACCTCTTTCTGTCCGCATTCTGCTGTCGCCCCTCTTGCTGTCTCATCCCCCGCTGGCAGCACATTGGACCTCCCTGCCACACTGCTAGCTGCCTCTACCGGCCGATCCCTCTTACCAAGGGTTTTGCTAATACCATGTGCAGCCACCATCCTAGCCCCGTAGGGTATTTCCACCAATATATCCCAGTATATCCACCACACAACACCAACCCCCGCCGCTGTTACCGCAGATAGGAGAATTGTTCCAGCACTGAAGCCTGTTGCATCGTTGAAATCATCTATAGCGTCTTCGAAGATTTCGATGATATCCGGAAGGGTGACATTGCTCAGGAACTTGAACAGTATGAAGGTGAAGAGGCAGGCGAGATAGCCATACAAAAAGGAGCGTTGGAGTGGAGTTAGCGACGGAGAGGTAAATAAGGACAGCGATGCCGGTGGAGGTGATGGCGGGGCAGCGTCTTTGCAGTGATGACCAGCATCTGTGTTTAGGATTGTTCTAGGCGGACGACGGCCCCGGGGGGGTGCGGGGCGGGGCGTAGGCCCCCCCATGGGTGTTTGCGCGAGTCGTTGTGGGTTGGTGGTGGTGGATGGTGACCCCCTACTGAGTGTGAGGTGTCGGTATCGGCTGGTATTTGACGTTGTTTGAACAGGACCTCTGCTTTCGGACGACTCTGGTACTTAGTGCTATGGCCGGATGCGAGATGGCGAGATACTTCTGGCAATCAATTAGAGTTTCACAGATCCGTGGAAGCGGTAGCGATTGATCTTGCGTGCGCTCGGTCGATACCGTGTTCTGGATGAATTCGGGTCAAGGCGTTAAATCTCCGACCGACGCACCCTGCAATTGGCCAGGAAGGATGTCGAGCACGCAAGAGAATCGACCAACCGGGGAATTGAGTTGGTTTGGGATTTGCGACGAGGATAAGTGGTGAGGAGGTGGATCACACTCCCCTCTTGATTGGGTCTTTGTTTGGCTGAGTGTGTTTGTTTATCGTGTTAGCGTTAACGTTGTTGACGTTGCCAAACTTTAGTTGACGTTAGCTAGCGCTGTACATGTATTTGCGATATGCGACATTCAGAACCCGGCGCGATAGTGGAGCGAGAAACAGAGAGATGTCAAAGCGCTGCGGGAGCTATGTATTTACGTATCGGATGGTGATTGTACGTAATAGTCTCAAATATCAACGTCTTTTCGGCTCCGCGCGTGGGCACTGGGAATGATCAGCCTGGGCGGCACGGTGCAATTGAGTGATCTGCTGGCGTAGTACCGGTATTGTAGGAAGCGGGCGGAAGTCTAGTCTGGTAGCTCAAGCGCAACAATATCAATTTCATGAAGCTACGCGAGGTACCTTCCGGAGAGTTTTGTATATACTAGCCTGTACCCCTACGCATACCAGCTGTGGAGAGTTTGTTAATCTACGGTATCACAGAGGCCTCCTTGCCTGTCAACCAATACCAATGCCTTGTTCACAATCCAGGTGGGATGTGAATAATATTACCCCTGAACTTGGGTCTTAATTGGGCTGCGGCGTCGATAGGCGCGAGTTGGCAACTTTGATATGATATCTAGGGGCACAAGACAAGAGATACGTGATAGTAGTGACATACACCCCTCATTTAAAATACGGGTTTCGGTAGGTACAGTACATGGGACAGAAGGTATGTATGCACCTGCATTGAGTGTACGAAGGTGTTTTGCGATCGTCTGCATCGGCTATGCCCATGTCTTTGATCCAGAGTTGAGTTCCTTCGTAGCGGATCAATAGCGTGGCCGTAAGGCGTTGCTGGGGCGACGAGGACATGAGTTTATTTTAGGCATGCCAAGCAACATCCTCGCGAGAGCCGCAGTGTTGAGTTTCACAAGAGACAACGAAGAGAATCTGATAAGATTGATTGCCAAACGAGGCTCGCCAAGCCTGGAGATAGGCCCTAATTAGGCAAGGCCCGAGCCGACAGAGGACAAGGGTGCACAGCCCCCAGAATATGCTAGGATCATAGGAGTCATCACTTTGCCTTGTTTGGGAGGACAAGCGAGATATGAGAGGACTGCGAAACATAGACTGGATGACGCGTACGCTACGCCCGGAAATCCATTGCGCAAAGGGGGGCTAAGCAGCCCTGAGTTGCTCGTGGGCAACTGGGTCCCTGGTGGTGGGGCTGTACGGCAGCCTGGCAAGATGTGTGTGTAAAGAGTCATGCCATAATATGGGAGGGCACATCCTAGAAAGAGGCCATAAGCTTGCACCGAATAAGCTTCTTCCCGAGGACGCCCAAGCCGTTGTTGCGTTCGACTCATATTTGACGTTTTGTGTCGCTCGTTTTTGTTTGTGTTGGAGAATATCTCTCTGCGAAGTTAAGCAAGGCCCGTTAACTGCTAAGTATACCCAAGACGAAGCACGGACGCGCAAGACCGACGAGGTCAAGACGACCGAGGCAGATTACGAACATTGATCATAAGAAAGGGAGGAATACTCGAGCTTAAGCCTTATACCAGCTAGCTTGTCGAAGCTGAGAGTCGACAGAAAGTACACACTAGTTAGGACTCCCACCACTCATTACGTATTATATCAAAAACAAAAACAGGACCGAGACACATACTCGATGACCGACGCGGACGGTTATTTCTCCCCGCGAGACCACCCTCAGGAGATGGTTGTGGACCCGAGTCTTCCGCAGAAGGTGTTGGAAGAGGAAGAAGCTGCTGCGCTTGCAGCGGCTACTGCGGCGAGTTTAAGTGGTAGCAATGTTGGTCGGCCTGAGGATGGGGCCGTAATGGGGGCGGATGAGTTTGGGGTTGAGATGGGCGCTGGTGCGGTTGGGGGAGAAGGGATAGGTGGAATGGGGGATAGTCCACCGAGGTATACGTTTGCGCCGGACGAGGAGGAAATGGTTGCTGATGGGTTTAGGGGTGGGATGAGGATGAGTGGGATAGGGATAGGTGGGTACGGAGGTATGGGGGGTATGGGCGGGATGGATATAGGAGGAATTGGGATGGGGATGGGGATGGGGATGGGAATGGGGATGGTAATGCCGGAGACGTTGCCGATGCAGCAACCACAATTTCAATTACCCCAGCTGCCGGAGGTTCCGCAACCTTCACCACCGCCCCCGGTAGCTTCTCTGCCATTGATGCAGTCCCTACAAACCCCACAGTCAATGTCAGATCATCCACCTGTCAATGAAGATGGCGAAGAGTCAACATGTCCAGACTGTGGTGACTTGGAAGGTCGGTGTAGGTGTCACAGAAGGGGCCGACGAAGGGGCACGAGGTCACGCCACCACCGGCAACGTTCTGTAGGGGGAGGAGGGTGTTGCAGTCATGAGGGGAGGGGTGAACGCGGGCACAAGTTTAGACGTTGCATTATGGGTGTAGTCTGGGGAGTAGTCATTTCGATGGTGGTGTGGGGTGCATGGACTATGTATCACGGTTTCAGGCATCGTGGACCTCCGGGACCTTCGTTTCTGGGGTGGGTTAGAAAGGTAGGTGCCTCATTTCTATTCGATGCTCTGCTACTTTGAAGAACTTGGCTAATCCTCGTATGGTTAGGAACATCATAAGGATAAATTTCAATGCCACCGCGCCTCATACCCCTACGTGGGACAAAATATTTTCCGGTTTCCCATTGGCAATGCTTCGGATGCTGCACCGCCATTTTACCTTCATCAACGCCCACTGAATCCCTCTCACCCATGGCGACGGCATCATGGCAGTAAGTTTGCTGGGGAGGTTGTGGTTGCGGGATATACACCCGTGCAACCGGAGGATGAGGGGATGGTGAAGGTTGAGTTTGATATTTGGATGGGTAGGGAGCGGATGAAGCAAGCGTTGAAACTAGAGAAGGGGAAGGATGGGAATGGGGTTACCATTTACGTGAGTTCCTCGTTTCTATTTTAGGCGGATCTATTGGTATGAATATTCTTTTACTAATTCTCGTTCCTTATAGACGGACTACAAAGCACCGAAATGGGATGATTGGAGCCACCTAGGGCACCCAAGGGCCCCCCGGGGGCCCCCTGCATGTGCGACTGTTAGGGTCTTGGTCTCTATTCCCCGTGGCATTACCGACGGGGCACAAAATGCGGCTACCATGGTCCTTCGGAAGTTAGACATCGACGTACAGTCGCTGTGTATCACTATCGACCACGCTTCATTGGATCTCGTTGTGGAGGGAGATACTACCCTGCAGAGCTTCTGTGGCGATATCACTTTGGCTGGCACAAGGGACGACGGTCCGCCTCCTAATATAGATGAAAGAGGTCAGCTCCCGTGGATTCTTTCAGGACCACCCCCACATCCGGGATATCCCGGGGGAAAGATTAATACGCAGGCCGCCCCTGACGGATCAGTTGGATTCCGCACTAAGTCACTTATGGCAAGGACATTGACAGGACGGATCCACGCCGTGCCCATGCGAGGAGCCCCAGGAGTCATCGAGGCTGAGAATTCCGAGTTGGAAACTACTAGTGGACATATCCGCGTAGCTGTGGTTCCTCAGGTTGCACCCAGTGAACATTCTGGGCCTACGAATATGACTATCCGCACAGTTTCTGGGGATGTTTTACTTGATAGGTCCCCGGCTGTGCATGGCACTGTGGCTCTTGATAAGTTCCGGAGCACAAGCACATATATCTGGACTACTACTGGACTGATTGTTGGTGAGACGCTTCTCACGGAAGGGTCCTTGCTGGACGCCAAGTCTTTCAGCGGGGATATCGATCTCTTCCATGTCAGCGTCCCAGATGGAACACCATCAAACCCACCCCTCCTTAAGACAGAAACGAAAAGCGGCTCGACGAGAGTGAAGGTCTTGCCTGTTGGGGCGCAGGGCGAATATTCTCCCCATTCCCCTGGGGGCGGCGATGATGACGAAGCCATGGCTAGGGAAATGAGGAACCAAGGTACGCAAGGCAAATTTATCGTCAGAGGGAAGCACACCTCCGTCTCTGGTCGGGTCGACGCAGTATACTATCCCACCTGGGAAGGTGGCTTCATTGGGCGCTCGCTTTCGGGAGAGGTGCATCCTACTGGGACAGGCGTTCTCCTCATTCCATTTAATGACAACTCTTACGAACCGGAACACTGGAACGAAATATCCTCGGAAGATGACGATATGCCCACTCCCGATCCTACAGTCTGGAAAATTATCCGCGCGAGGAAGGGACAGAAAGGGGTGGGTGGGATGGTGGAGATCCAGAGTGTCACTGGGAATGTGGAGTTTTTTGTGGGTAAGAGGAGAGAGTGGTGGGAGTTGTTGAGAGCGGCAAAGGAGAAGGGGAAGGAGTGGTTGAGGAAGGTCGGGTGTGTTTTGGGGGAGGAGAAGGTGCAGGTGGCTAGTGTGGGGGTACAGACTGAGGAGGTTGAAGGGGAGGAGGTGAAAGGGGAAGAGGAAGAGAGTAAGATTGAGGCGGTGAAACAGGATGATGGAAAGCTCGATGAAGTGAAACAGGAGGAGGGGAAGTCTGAGGAGGTGAAGCAAACAGAGGAGAAGACATTAGTAGAGACAGAAGAAGGGATGGGAAAGCCATCGGAGATTGAGCCTAGTACTGCAGGCGCGGATCCCAAGGAGGAGGAGGTGGTGGTGAAGGTGGAGGAGGAGGAAGAGAAGAAGAGCAGTATAAGGAGAAGGCTGACCCGCAGGGCGAGGACTGATTTGTGACGTGATCTTGAGGAGAAAAAAGTAACGGGGTGTTCTCACCATGGCTAGGCCAAGGCTCATCCCGGGGTTTTAACAGACATTTTGGAGTTTTGTCATCTGGTTTATATCGTTGTTTTTTGCTTGTTTTTTTAGCTGGGATATATTTATGTGGGATAACCTTGTGTCTCTTACTTCTTCTTTCCTAGCCTCGTTTGCAGTTTGTGTATTTAGTTTTTTTCTTTTTTTTCTCCTTTTGTGGGTTGGTATTACTACCTAGTGGTGTGTGGAGTTTTGTTTCTGGTGTCTGGAATATATAATATAAGCTTCACAGGACAGAGGATAACAATAGTGAACTCTAATATCTGTCAAAAATCAAGAATAATTGAAGAAATAGGGATGTGCAATATAAAAAATATCTGATATATCATCCGTCTACCTTCCCATCCAACCCCCCATCCCGGATGAGACTGGGTTTACCGATTGATCAAGGACTAAATTATAGAGCGCTAAGCTCCAAGGGGCTTTAGGGGGATGAGAGTCCTGTGCCCAGACTTTCTCATATGGGGATCAGACGACATGTAGCATTGAATATTGGATTATGGGAGTTATACCAGGAGAAATTGAATGCTTATAGTGGCAATACTTTCCTGTGCTATAGGTTTTGCTACTTACAGTCTCCCCATTAAATAAGTAAGTACAAAGTCAGTCTATTAAGCCAATTAAGCTTGGGTATGTCAAAAGTTGGAAATATGGGCGATGTAGGGGTGTGGGGGTGTTCTGGGCTTTATATCAATGGGTGTTGAACGTGCGGTCGAGCGCTTATGGGCTTAAAAAAGGCCGCAGAGATACCCCGGGCAAGCCAGGGCGGAATGGAATAGGAGCCATTTAGCCTCGAGTGAAATGAGCTTTTACTTTGCTGCGAAAGGCTATTCTGCTAAGTAGGAGTAAGGTATTATCGTGGCCTATTTCTTATAATCAGTTAAGAGTAGTTGTCAAGGCCGACAGCAAGCACCACTCCAAGGAAATAAATAGAAAATGAAAATGAAAATAAGTCCACCAAAAAGCAGCAGCAACAAATTAGCCATTCCCTGCTTCCCGCCCTGCGAGTAGAGGTAATGGCTAATAGTGAGCATATTTCCCTCAGCACTTTTTTGTGTGCTGCCACCCGCTTTCGGTGGAACGGCCCTTTGGATCACTCCGGGATTCGAACCCGCGTCTATTCGGGCACAAGAAGGTGTAGTCAACTCCCTGAGTCGACCACCAACTGCACCATCACCAAGACTTGGGTTGAAAGAGGGAGGGCAGGTTGGGTACTTATACTGATAGAGCTACGGGATTATTTTGAAAGGCACGAATTCTGGTCATGGGACTACGGCATAGCTCCTATTACCAGCTACCGTACAGGAATATCGGCCTAGACGACGAGGTAGCATATCGGTATAGGTATAGGAAGGCCTCCACCCATCCATCCATCCATAGCACACTAGCGCTCTTCTCACTCATAACACAACTCTATTCAGCCCCCTAGAATTGATTGAGTATTCTAGTACTTGTATATAAATACCATGCCTCAAACATCCAATGTATGGATGAGTCAGTTCCATGCGGCAGAAGCTCGAGGCCCAGATCTAGAACCAACTAACGCACCACGATCCACCACTACCAGTGATACTTAGTAACCCTGTTATGGGACAAACTAATCGAACGTGAGAATTTTGGTCAGACACCAAGCCTGGTCAAACAGACTCTATAACTACGACACATCTTCTATATCTGCATAGCTCCATTATTACATCCTTTACAAGGATGTTAGCCTCAAATAGTTCAGTCTGCATCTATAGCCTCCTCATGTGTGTGATCCTGCCTGGCCCTATGTAATAAGACGTGTACAGATTGGAGTGTATCCTTACATACAGTATCTCCTAACTCGGCTTGGAATCTTAGTTCATTGTCACACGACCGTAATATCCTAAACATAATACTTTCGTAGTCACAATCCGACCCTCTGACAGCAGTACTGTATATAGGTAGCCTCGTTCGAATTCTGGCGATAAATCAACCTCACCAATACTGTAGGCTCTCCATCCGAGTGGCTTGGCAACTAGGCCGTACTTATCTCGGAAGGTAGACTGTTATATTGGTGAGGCCCACATGACTTCAGGGTAAATTTCTCCCCGATTCTTCGAGGGTCACGAGAACACAACATTCATGAAGAGATATGGGATAACGATAAGGCGAATTTCTATCTCACTACGGCTTGCTACCCTAACGACCTAGATCTACAATCACATGGGCACTTGAAGAACAACGACGTATCCCATCTTATTAAACCACCTGGAACACTCACGAGCAACCACGAATCCCAGTCTCCTACCTTTCGAGAGATCTTCAAAACTAACAGTAACCAGACTAGTCAATGGCCCACTCCGGCACCCGAAGTACCTACCCTCCCTACTACCCCAACGCAGAGGAATGACCGTCTACCATACTAACCACTTACTCCCCACTGCAGCTACAATCCCTTCCAGGTCCTCCTCCCTCCGCTCCGCCATCAATATAAGCGACCTCCCCAATGACATCCTCCCACCTCCAATCCCACCCAAACTCCCCCGCAACTTCAATATCACCTCCAACCCCCGAAACACTACTTCAACTACCACCACTACTACCTCTACTTCCTCCAACGACTCCAAAGAACCCTCCACCGTCCCCACCCATGAGCAAAAAGCCCTCGCGGTCGACTACCAACAAGCCCTCAGCACCATGCACAAACTCGAATTCCAGCTCGAACTGGCCGACGCGGAATTCGACCGGGCAGCGATTAGGTTGCTGTATTTGAAAGCGGAGGCGTTGGAAGCGGCGAGGAGGGTGACGATGTTGGATGAGAAGATCAAGGAGGACGTGGAGTGGAGGATGAAGGGGTGTAAGATCTCGATGGATAAGGCTTAGGGATGATAGGCCTATGAACAGGATGGGAAAAGTAGCGAGATATCTAGTGAATTTAAAGCACCAAGTGGGTTGGAAAAGGATGTCGGATTAAGAAGTCGGGTTTGGACTCCTTTATGGAGTGTTGACAATTTTTGTATGGATGCAGGAGTGAGACATACATTGCATTTTCATGCAGGGTAGGAGATTTTTTACCACCAAGCTGTTCATGATAAAACAGCCGCTAGGGCAGAAACCCCCATTCTGACCAAACGGTACACTATCAAAACAACCCATTCACGACTGCAAAATCAGAATTAATGAATTTCTTTATTTTTTGCGGCAGATTGAGAGCGGGAGGTTCAGGGTAGCATAAATCAAGAAAAATTAGCGAATTCTCAAATAGAATTATTTTGCAGCGGCGAGTGGCTTGTTTGATAGCATCCCGTTTCACTATATTGTAGGCTGCTGCTATAAAAGCTGTTTTAACATGAATATAGATGCTTGGTAAGAGCCTCCTACCGGTAGTGCTTATAGGCTCACCTGCCTGATATTCGGTGGGGTGTGGGGGGCGACGGGGAGGTCATATCGTAAACTGGAGGTATTGGCTATTAGGTTGATTTTGGCAGGACATGAGGGCTCCCATGTTGAGTTGTTCCATCAAGGCAAGTTTCCACTTGCCACAATACAATGTTTTATGCTAATGATTCCTCAAGAACGCTTGGCTACACTTGTTGGAGTTGCTTCAGATATTCTCCCTGACAACAGCCCTATCACTGGGTTTTGGCGTTCCCTTTTTCAGAGCAACCCAAATTATCCCATTATTAATCTAGAATGGATTCACCTCAACCAAAATGTAAATTGGATGGGTTCGGGTATTTATGAGCATTCTGTGTTTATTGGACCGATCTGCCATAAGTTCTGGTAAATGTTCAATGGCAGACATCTTGGTTACCTCTCCGAAGATGCCTGGTGTAGTGCATGGTGAATCTGGAGCTTCAACTTGGTAGAACTCCGCTGTCTCAGTCCACAGCGCAAGCAACCTCTTCCCGTGTAGCCGCTAGGACAAAACGTGATCACTGTTTGCCGGTGGTTATTGTACGCTCACAATTGGCCAGCTACCGGGCCCCGCAGTGCCTCCAGCCACCCCGGCTATATTCACAACTATGGAAGCAAATACACTCTAACAACATGTTACCCTCACACCCCGCCAAGATGAATTCAATACTAGATACCCAATATGGCCCCCGTCAGGCCCGATCCCTCCATAGGGCCCCATGACCACGAGAAGGCCTTTAGCTAGCATGCATATTCATGTTAAAACAGCTTCTAGAGCAGCAACCTGCAATACAGTAACACCGTCTGCTATCAAAACAAGCCGCTCACCGCTGCAAAATGAGCTAATTTGAGAATTAAGTAAATTTCCTGATTTATGCTATCCTGAACCCCCACCATCCGCTACTATACCCGCTTCCCAAGCATCCTCCACTACCACTGAAAGGTCTCTGATAGCTCTGCGATCGATCAACTCCCTGATAGCTTTTCGTACAATCTCAGAACTCGGCAATAATAATACAATTATGACCCTGTATTGATCTTTTTAAATTAATTTCATTTGCGTCCATGAGTTGCCACGTGACCCCATCCACGGATTGTTTGGTTGGCAACCAGAACTTGTGTCCACTGGCGGGGCTCAACGATCTCCTCCTGAAGTCAGCTGCAGTCAATCCTATTCAGGCAAAATATCTCAAGTATGGAAGCGGCTGCTCGATACTCTCTGCGGTCCATGGCTACTGCTGTGAGATCCGCCCTCCGCCTTCGAAGGACGGCATCGACGGACGTCAACCGCGAGCCTCGTGTTGACGATGTTGACGACGAACTTGTCTATAGTCCTTCTGTGCAAGATGTTCTCGAAGTAAAAGAGATAATACGGGAAGCCTCAAAATTGCCGTTGGAGCTCATCGATGAAGTCATCGATTTTGCAGAATATTGGGCCTGTAGCACCATAAAAACATTGTCCCCGCAAATTGCGGAAGGCACAGGTTGCCATTCTGACCATCGCCAGTCGAAGGGTAATTTGTTGGTTGTGGGTATTCCATGAATGTTCGAACATTCACAACTTCTGTCTCTCTTAGTCTCGACTATATCATGCCGTCACCTCAGTTGTTAGATCCTGCGCTGATTAAAGTACCTAAGTAGCTACGGTCCTTGCCTCTGGGCTATGTACCTGCAAGTGGTTACCTTAATACCGAGAGCCACCGGAGAACATATCAGTACAAGGTTGCGAAGCCCCTATTCCCAGCTTCCGACCTCAGCTTTCTCGAGCCAGTCACTACTTCAGTCCTAGAGCAGTGGGCAGCACACGCGATGCCCCGTGGCAAGAACCCTTGCCGTAAAATTGTCTTCACAATAAACAGTATGGATCAAGGGTGGGGCGGCAGGCCCGAGCACCATGGCACATATCAAGACAGTTATACCTGGTTTGATGTCTGGCTGGAGCGATTTACTGCCTTGAAGTGCAATGAATCCGAAGACACGATTGAGACTGAGGATCAAAGAGCTATATCTTATGCCACTCAGGGCCAGCATGATGGCGGTTGGCTGACACGGCCAGAGGGGAGAGTGGAGTGGATTGCATCAAGTATCCCACTCACCAGAGTTCAACCTTCTACCAGTGTTGGCTGGGTAAACACAATGCCCATTGAACACTCGGACTCAGGCAACTTTAACCCGCCCAGCAACGCCCCCTCATCTCCGGGGGATTTCCTAAAATACAACTTGTTAACAATTATACCTCAAACTCTGACAGATTCGAAATATCTGAAACTCGATCATCCCTTCCTGCCGCCAGCAACTCGCTTACAAACAAACGTGATGGGGAGGCGGGAGAACAAGGTGCATGTTATAACCTGGTCATTCGACGATAATGTGAAGCCAGGCTCTGCGAAGGGTGATGAATTAGAACACCGGGGCCAAGGAAGGGAGAGTATGACTGGGGAATTCGTGAGGAGTTTGAAATTGGGGGATATTGTCACTGTTTGGGCGAGGGCGAGGTTTCCGGGGTGGAGCAACAATGTTGAGCAGGTGGCGATGGATATTTACTGGGCTGTTTAAGATCGAATAGGATTGTTTTTATAACTCGACGTCAGCGTACGGCATATATATAGTATTCAAATTCATTCATTATAACGTGAGTTTAGTAGAGACACACATTCATGATGGTATTATCCAAATATTCATTCGATTTAATCAAACAGTGTGAAGTACAGCAGAATCTGCCTTGCTGCATTCCAGGCAAATGGGGTGGGCAGCTTTCTGAGGGTAACCCCGCTGCTGTAATGAGTGAAAAAAGGCAATGTAGGTATAGAGGATATAACTATAGAAGTTTGGCTGCAACATCAGGAGAGATTGGCGCAGAGGGCCCGCGGTACATATGAGGCGGTATAGTCGAATTTATATCCGAGCGGAGAATACTAAAACCCTGTAAATTCACCCAGACTGTAGTAACCTTCTCAAGCCCCTGCAGCTACAACTGTGCACCCCTGCGTTCCGCCTCAAAGACCTGGTGCATCATTATTGGTACATTAAGGAGGTGAGCACAAAGCACAACACTCAACCGTGAGGACGGCACACATCACCTTCCACTACCCAAGATATGAACAACAGCAGAACGAGCTTCTCTCAGCCCCAGTGAGCTCATGGGGCCGCTAGACCGACCGATCTGGAGGAAAGAGGAAAGGGGCGAGGAGCCCTGGGACACGGTGGAAGCTTTTTTCCACTACCAAATATAGAGAATTAGCTAATTGGGAGGACCAAGTGAGAGAGAGGGTGGAGGCGACGCAGGCGGGGACAGCACGGTTTTGTAATTCATCCATCTCCTTCATATTGTGTATATAGATCGCCTGAGGCGGCAAATTAGCTTGCCAACCTTTTGAATCCACCCAGGTTTCCGGGTAGCCCGTCATATGTATGGATGTGCATACAAGTACTTTTTTTTTTAAATTTTTTTTTAAAAAAAAACTCCCAACCACTCTAGGAGTATAGAGCTGTATACCATGGAGTAGGGATTATAAAATAATTTCTGTATAACTAACAAGGTGCCAGGGGGGGGGGGCTCAAAAATCTAGAGCTGTACAGGAGTCATCCGAGGTGTTACCCTGAACTCCCTCGGATCAAACTCATCCTCCACAAGAGTACATGTCGTAACTAAGAGTACACTCCTCCTAATCGCTCTAGGAGCATAGTGCTGTATGCAATGGGGTGGGGATGATAAAATAATTTCAGTATAACTAACAAGGTGCTAGGGGGACCCCTCAAAAAATCTAGAGTTGTACAGGAACCATCCGAGGTGTTACCCTGAACTCCCTCGGATCAAACTCATCCTCTACAAGAGCACATGTCGTAACTAAGAATACACTCACTTACCTCTGATTATGAATACCAGTCTAGCCGCAAACTCTGCAGCAGATATACCATTAGCAAAGTGAAAGCTGCTCTGAGTGCGATTTTGAAGAAACATGTTCCATAGATTCTTGGGATGCGGAGGGCCAGTGAATATATTACGATATGTCGTACGTTACGGGCGTGGTAACTTCTTCCAGTGTTATGGGAAGAGGGAAATTGATCACCAGGAGTTTGTCAGAAGGTATATACCTTCTTTCTAGGGATACGGAGTACGAATAATGAGTTTTGAATAAAAATATAAAAAATAGGGATACGGAGTTCTAGTCTTGTAGAAATGGCTAGTTAACTATGAATATACTTATTTAGTTCATTGATTTTGGGTCAAGGTGTTGTTCCCATTGTTTTTCGAGAGCATTGATTGTATACAGGTTGTTGAAATCATATTTACTTCGACAATTACAACCCAAACTTGTGGCCCCAATTCATCTTAATGCACCACAAAAACGGCTAACTTTTTTTTCTTTTGGGGAGGGTTTATACACCCCATGACAAATCCATATCTCACCCACACCCCATAGCGAAGGTAGCCTACCCAAAGACAAGAGAACATTACTAAAAATTCACAAAAGTCCAGAAACAAAAGAAAAAAATAGCCCCCCCTTTTCCCCGAGATTCCTTGTTTTAGCCCTCACAGTTACCACCTGGTAGCTTGCACCCACTCTTGAAACCAATCAAACGACTTCTCCCACAAATTGAGTAGACTCGCCACTAATCCCACATCCTCCCCTCTCCTATGATACCCTGTCGTGCTAACTGCCGCTCCAGTTGGCGTGCGTCTACCAAACAACACACCGCCTTCTCCTTCATCGTCCTCACCCTCATCGCTCCTTCCACCCAGGCCAGAATCATAGGGACCCCTCCTCAATGCCGTCCCCGACCACTCAGTTGCATGCGGATTCTGTGTATAGCCCGTTGGGTGGGTTTCGGTAGAACTAACATAGAGATTATGCGCAGAATATGGATTATCCCCTGGAATCCCATGCCCCAGGTGGGTATGACCGGCATGTACGTGGGCAATATTGTATTCGGTAAGTCGTCGCTCTCTTGATGGCGCAAAGCAACCAGTCGGTGGTGGTGGATTTGCAAGCATCACGATCCTTCCAGCGGTAACACCTGGCCCAGGAACATGGAGGGGGGGAGCTGAGTTTGGTTTTGGTGGGGGAGGAATAGAAATATCTTGTGGAAGCCGGTTTGGCTGCGGGTTGGGGGTTTGCTGGTGAGGCGGGTGGTGGTGTGCTGTGACCGTGTGAACAAGATCCTCAGCCGCGACCCGCCCTGGCTGGTGGGGGTGGATTGGGTTAGGAATTGGATTCGGCTCGTGGAAGACATGCTTCGGAGGCTCCTCCTTTTGGAAGGCATGTGGGAAGATGGCTGCAGGGGAGAAGTCGAGATGGGATTCTGTTGCCAGTGGAGACCCTGGAGTAACAGGTGCAGACCCAGAGGAAGTTGTCAACGGAGAAACTGTGGGTTGGATAGGAATTTCCGTTGATAATTGGGTTTCGTCAACCTGTTCCAGTGGGGCAGTATCGAAGGTAGAGGTCTCTGTATTAACAGGCTTTGTTTCCTCGTGCTCTACCATTGACTTATGAACAGGGATCTCCCCCTTCTCTGGAAGTGCCTCGGGTCCCTTCTTATCCTTCATTTCCCCAGGACCTTCCTCCTTTGATTTCAATTCAACTATTGGGTTCGGCCCTGAGCCAACAGACTCAATTGATTCCGGCCCAACTAGCTTTGCATCCTCCCCCAGAATATCTTTTGGGCTCGTCTGTTGGCCACCTTCCTCAGCTGCAGGATCTGCAATAGACTGACTAGCAGCCCTATTGTTCTTATTCTTCTTTTTATTCTTTTTCTGTTTTCCTTTACGCTGTCCTCCTAGGGTGGCTTCCCCGGCAGCCTCCCCCACGTGGGGGACATTTGTAACTGGCTTTGCCTCTTCCACCTGTGTGGACTGCATGGTATTTGATGTGTCCCCGGAGGCAGCTGTCATGGCTTAGCAGTGGATATAAATTGTAGAGATGGAAAATGTTCTAGAACTGCGGATGAGGATGTGTGGGGGAAGGTCCCCCCTCTGAAAAGACAACCCACCTGACTGACGTCATAGCGACAAGTGCAGCGCTATAACGCTACTTCATCAAGTGCTTCCGAATGTGGAACAAAGATACAAGAAGATGGCCCATTAGAGTTGAGGCCCAGAAACTACTTATATGCATCTGTCTGCATGCAGGGTAGGTGCATACTTACTGCATACTAGACAACAAACATATATGTACATATGCACCATTTGATGGAGGGAGACTACCATTGATATACTGTACGTATGAAACGCAAAAGAAACTTTGGGAAGTTTGAGATATAATATATGTATTTGAATAGAACTAGCTTATACTCGTCCATGATTCACCTCATCCCGGTGCATACGCCACACCCACCATGCATTAAGGCCCAATAAATCACCTCGCCGCGCCACACCTGAACGTCGTCACCAAAGTACCAAGCCTCTACCTACCAGGCTAAGCTCAAACACCCGCTTGCTACATCTCTTCCCACCTCACTCTTGCTTCTTCTCGACCCCAAAAGATTCGCTCCATCACCAAACTATACCCCGATATATATCACTCCAGCCTCGTGTTTTCACAGCAGTTAGTCTTCGAAATCTACACAGCCGAAAAACTCCTCATACGATCATCCGATTCTACCCCTGCGGCAGCTGCTAGCGTGCAGGAACACCGATAAGCTCAGCAGGAACACTGCATCCGAGTTTAGAGCAAAGAAGCTATGTCGGGCTCGGATAATTCTAAACCTTCGTCGAGCGTCAAGTTGGTGTTGTTGGGGGAGGCTGCTGTGGGGAAGGTACGTTGCCAGAAGCTGTCCCTGGCATGAGCGGTGATGGGGTTGAATAGGATGCATATTACCTAGGCGATTAAGTGCTGATAGAGTGGATGCAGTCGTCACTGGTCCTCCGGTTTGTCAACAATGATTTCCAGGAGAATAAGGAGCCAACTATTGGAGGTTCGTTACCCGACCCAGATCCCTCCTTTGGAGTCTGTGACTAACATTCCTCGGACTCACAGCCGCCTTCTTAACACAAAAATGCAACCTCCCCTCCCGAACCATCAAATTTGAGATCTGGTAAGACCCCTTCCCCACCTTCCCCTCCTCCCATCAACCACTTCTACGGCAAAGCACTTACACCTCTTCTTCTCCTCTAGGGATACCGCGGGTCAAGAACGTTTCGCCTCCCTCGCTCCCATGTACTACCGGAACGCCCAATCCGCCCTCGTAGTCTACGACCTCACGAAGCCCACCTCCCTTACTAAAGCCAAACACTGGGTCGCCGAGCTCCAACGCCAAGCATCCCCCGGGATCGTCATCGCCCTCGTCGGCAACAAACTAGATCTTGGCGCTACCACCGGCGACAACGGAAACTCCCTGAGAGCTATCAGCACAGAAGACGCAAAGGGTTATGCTGAGGATGAGGGATTGCTGTTCTTTGAGACGAGTGCAAAGACGGGTGAGGGGGTCAAAGATGTCTTTGAGGCTATTGCAGGAGCAATCCCAGAGAGTACGTTGAAGAGTAGGGGGGCTGCGGGGGCGGGGATTGGAGGTGGCAGACGAGAGGCGGGGGAAGGGGGACTAGGGGGGGCGGTGGACCTAGCGAGGGAAGGAGTGGGCGCGAAGGAGGGGTGTGCTTGCTAAGATATAGACATGTGGGGCCAGAAGAGGGGGGATGGCAGCTGTTGCGGAGGGAAGGAGGTATGCTGAAGATGACCCGGGTTACAGACCCGCCTATCGGTAGTGAGGTAGCGCAGAGCGAAGTACAGGCGACGGAAAAGTCAGCGAGACATTGTATTTGATGGTATCTCTCTATTACCTTTTATGTTGTCTGACCTTTTTTGGTGTTCTTCTGATGTATCCTTACGAGGTCATGATGGGTTTTGATATGATAGTACAACTCTAGGTACACGACAGGCTACTTTAAGGCAGGTGTAGGTAATAATACATGTATTTATCTATCCTTTTTTTCTCTTCTTTTCCATTGAAATACTCCCATTGGTAGAGGGATGGAGAAGTGGTTATGAATTATGTTTCTTATTTTCCCATACAAATTCTGGTGGCCCTGGTTTCTTATATCGCGGCTTCATTGTAAGCAAGCAGTCAAGGCTCTTCGCACCACATCACGCCATGTGCATTGCATGCAAACCCCGTACACCGGTCCTCCAGGTTACGGTACAATCGCTGGACGGTTCTCATCCTCGCAGGTCGACCCACAAGCCTATGTCAAAACCAACAAAAGGCTTCAGAGCGTGGCGAATATATTAATATCCATGATATCAACGGTGTGGATCCGAGGGAATACAATGTAATGATTCCGGATGTGGGGCAACGAAAGATTGCGAGGTGAAGTTGTCGAGATGGTGGGCATCAAGTATCTTGTGGAAGCAACTGTGGAAGAAGCCAATAAGGTGGTAGGAATCGGTGATTGCTATCTACTCGGGCGGGGGGAGTTGCGGACGATATTCCCAACAGTTGCTTGTGATGATGTTCGGGTTTTTTCATCATAGACATACCTTTCCATTCAGCTAATAAGAAGACATGCTACCTACTTTGTTAAGACAGGTGACCTCTTTGGTATTATGGAAGGTAGGATTGGGCCGGCTCATATCAAGACCGCTGGACGTTAGCCACTCAGTTTACGACTATTCCTTTGCGGTCTCGGTATGGAAATATCCATGACCTTTTCTCAAATGAATGATTCCAACAATGCCAGAGTAAAACTGTTTTTCGGTAGGGGTTGGGAGGTAGTTTAAGTCAGGAGGTGAGAAGCGGAAGAGACTACTAGAGGGATAGGTTTTTTTCTTTGGCAGTTCGAGAAATATCTGTATCTGTATTTGTATCACGAAGGTGAACGACTAGCGTTCCCATCCCCAGCAACTAACGATAGTTGCAGAAACAACGGAAGAATAATGGGGCGTAAATATGAGAACGTT
>Ga0307511_10002293_pt1 | contig 19992 bp, 11 predicted proteins | sample 13_EM_MG_FD_200266 | JGI IMG/M metagenome (GOLD analysis project Ga0307511, IMG submission 200266) | Populus trichocarpa ectomycorrhiza microbial communities from riparian zone in the Pacific Northwest, United States - 13_EM | ecosystem: Host-associated > Plants > Roots > Unclassified | place...
AAAATTAATTTAATATTTTTTCAAATTAAACACAATTACAAATGCAATGACAAACACACACTAATACTATTACTTAATTTATTAGCAAATAAACAATGTGATGATTTGATTTTTTTTTTAAAAAAAATTGATGATTGGTTTTTTCTAAGATAAATAGCAATAGATATTAAATCAGATTTTTTTTTTAGATTAACGTGGATGTCCGGGCCAGTTTGGGCGCAACTCGACTAATTTTACGGGCCCTGAAGTTAATGGCTATGAACAAACTTCTTGGTCCCAAATTCTTACCACTAAAACACCTACTATATAATTATATTAAATCAGATTTTGTTTTGACTTGCTTTGGGTGTACATTATTAAACTAATCCTTGCTAAAAATACCACAACATTATTTTACAAACCTATATATTATTGTTTTTTAAAAGTATTTTTTATTTGAAAGTATTTTAAAATAATATTTTTTATTTTTTAAAATTTATTTTTAATATTAATATATTAAAATATCTAAAAACATCTAAAAAAAACTAATTTAAAAAAAATTCAAATTTCTTTAAAAGTATTTTTACACTACAGAAACAAACGGCAACTTAGAATGGTGACAGATCCAACTGCTCAAAGACGTTCAAACTTCGGTAGCAACTCAAACAACAACACACTCTCCTTCTCATGCTCTTGCCCTTCCCAAAGCCAGTACCCTGGTCGTCACCTTGCAAGCAGGCTTGTACAATAGGCATTACCGATGTTTTCTCCGTGCCCCGCGACTTTAACCTTGCACTTCTTGATCATCTTGTTGCCGAGCCAGGGCTCACCAACATTAGTTGTTGCAATGAGCTCAATGCAGGGTATGCAGCTGATGGACATGGAAGGTCACGACGTGTATGTGCTTGTGTTGTTGCAAGGAGCTGCATGTGAGCACAGCCTTTTGTTCTGAAATTGTGGAATCCGCAGATGCATACATATTTGTCGTCCCTATCTTCAATGACTACAGCTCCGTTGGATACTCACTCCTCCTCGAGACATAGAAGCCAATCATTGTGCAGCCTGATAGTGTTGTAGATGCTCATGGACCTGCTTTCGGGTCTGTACCAATGGAGGACTTTCTTTTCCTGCACTTGCCAAAAGGCTTCACAGGAATACAACTGCATATAAAAACTACAGGAGGGGCATCCTCTCAAACGTAAGCCAAATTATATACTCTCTCAACACATACAGAAAATGTCTCAGGGAGCACAGCTGTGGTTGCTGAGACAGGAGACTCCTGGTTTCATTGCCAGAAACTCAAGTTACCAGAAGGACGTGTGTACTGTATAGGATCAAAAGGCCTAATGTCATTTATCTTAATTTCGACTTTTCTGAGACATAAAAAAGGTATAAAACTTGGTGTTGTGGGTATGAATTTCAGATTCAATATGGTTCAATAGGGTGGTCTGTAGGTGCAACACCTGGCTATGCACAGTCCCTGCCATATAATAGGGTGATTGCTTGCATTGTCGATGGGAGCTTTCAGGTGAGCACTTAATACTGTTGTCATTCAATCCATCAGTAACTGGCATGCAAATTTATATTGTCCTATCTATAAATGTAATCCCTTTGAAGAATTACTTTATAAGGTTACTGGCCGTACAGCTGATAGCGATCCGATTTGCAGATGACAACACAAGCTGTGTCGACTATGCTGCGGTGTGGACAAAAGAGTACCATCTTCGTTATAAACAATGGTGGATACACCATAGAAGTTGAAATCCATGATGGACCGTACAATCGTATCAAGAACTGGAACTACTCGGGTTTCGTCGATGCAATCCACAATTGGGATGGCAATTGCTGGACAAAAAAGGTCAGGGTTTGAACTCCTAATTGCAGAATGGGCTGCTTCAGTGAAATTGAGAATTGTAAGTCAGTGTTAGTTCAATTGTGAGGAGGAGCTTATTGAAACAGCAACAGGAAAGACGAGAAATTGTCTTTGCTTCATTGAGGTGATTGATACTAGCAAAGAGCTCCTAGAATGGGGTGTAAGGGTCTTAGCAGCCAATGGCCGCCCACCAAATCCTCAGTAAACGGCCTCTACAAACTTGAAACTAGAATAAAAATCCTGTTGCAGAATCTTAAACGTTTCAATTAGCAAGGCTGCCTCATTTATATCAAGAAATAAAATTAAATGGGATTCAGTTCCTGAGTTTATATGAGAAATAAGATCAAACCTCTGTTTTATGATAAAGCAATGTCAATACATCTTGCCTATGTTTCATGATTGTTCTGCGCGATCAATAGTTAAAATCTTCAATTCATATTTGGTCGTATGAAGTGGTTTTTTTTTTTCAATTATGAAGTAAACTAGTGAATGTTTCTCGTTTGTCTTGCCTAGCCACCCGCTGACTTGGAAGACGATAATTTACCTTCTAATTGGCCTGTGATTATAAAAACTATGAAACTACTGCTTGCAAGGCAACATCTAACCTAAAACTGCTAATCGTCGTGGAAACCATTTTGAACAATAACTCAAAGTACCAGCACAACAGATGACTAGATTAATACTGAGAACAAAACCTCCTAATTTGGTATTCGAGCATTGATATTGCTCACAAATGATAAGCCTATCAAGCTCCGGTGATGAAGTAAAAAAAGACACAAAGTTCCCTTGGCTGTAGGGAATTGGATTTCGGAACTGAAGATGGCCCTCGGCCTCTAAAAAAGTAAGCTAACTCAAAGAAAAGCAAAGCAATAACACGAGTTATGTTTCCCTGCTGAATCTCCTAGTCAGGTTACCTTTTCTTTTAATGTCGAGACAGAAGTGAGAATTGTACAAATTTCAAGTTCTCTACATCCTAGTGACCGCATCTTTTGTTGAAGTGTTCCTTTCCGATACTCAAGAATCCATTTTCTCAAAGATTTCAAGTATCCTCCCAGACCTGGTATGTTATCCGGTCTCCACCATAATAATGATATTCCAACACTCTCCTCAACTACCACTGGACATAACTTCACCATCTGAGTTATTCGCCACGTTTAACACCATTTATTACTAGAATAATCAAAGCATATAAAATTGATCACCTAGACATACAGTATCATGATGACAACAGAGGCCTACTAAACTACTTTAAGAATAAAACCTGAAGCAAATCTTTTGCCTAATAGTTCCAACATCCTACTCTGGGGCTTGCACATGTAAAATGGAAAATGAAAAAGGAAGTTCCACACATGGGCAGTTAGAAGTGATGTTATAACTCAGGTTGATGTCGATGAGACCTGACAATGTACACTACAGCAAGAAAATGGGATTCTACCACGATTTCAAGGGTAAATGAGGTTCATGGACAATCAATGATTGATAGTAAAATAAAAGAGGAAAGAGCTAAACTTGACCTGAAAATTTAAAGTGGCACCTAACATAACTTCCTAGGGAGAACTTATAAAGCATGTCAGCAAACCAAAGAAGTCGCCTCACCTACACTGCAAATTGAAAAAAAGGCTAACCTAACAAATCCCAATTTCTATAAAATCAAAAGGGGAAGGTATTACTAGTGACAGACACTCGATCTTATAAAGACCTGAAAGGCAATTTGACTTCCCGTTAATTTATCTGTCGAACATGCTTCTAAATTCCTAAATCCTAACATAACTAGGCTCTATCACACAACTTACTCCCACAGTCACCAATAAAAAAAAGATTGAAATTGCAAAACAACATAATATTCTTGCATTCTATTTATCTTATCCATTGTGGTCCTAGCACCAACACACGAATCCATTCTAAACCCCATTCAAAGCGCAAAATGCTTTGAGTATTGACAATGTTTATCACCATAACAAAAGAAACATTGCAGTTCTGCTGTGCTGGACACAACGTAACTGAAAATCACCTATCAACTAAACATCTCGGATTGCAGTAAAATTTAAAACTCAGTAAGTTAAGGGACAAGCAACAGAACTTTGCAACAATTGGCGACTTAGGAATAGAATTTTAGAATCAAAGCAGGACAAGAGACTTATCAGGGATTGCATAACAATTGCATTCACGCCACATTTTTTTATATATAAAAAAAGTAGCATTCCCGTAATAATTAAAAAAAACCGCGAATTTCCGCACATCAAGTGATTAAAAACATATACTCCATGGTTCAGAAATGAAATAACAGCGAAGATTAATTAAGGGTTTGTAAGGTTGAGCTAAAACTGCAACTACTTGGATCTTTGCCTCATTTTTCGGCGTTTTCTCTTCAACCTCCTCATTCGCTTCTTCTTCCACTGCAAAAACAGATATACCAATTAATGCTTCTAATTAAACAGCTTTTTATGATTTGGTTTGCTAGAAAGGAGAGATTAGATTACCTTGGCTCTCATTGTACCAGATGGCGCGAGTGAAAAACCCTTTTTGCTTCTTCAAGGTCTAGAATAGACAACTGCAAATTGTAAATACGCGAAGGGGATTGCCACTTCTCAGAGTTTTTATACACAAACCCTAACTCTATTTTGTTTGGGTCAAAGTAACCGGGTCTGAAAAACGGATCCAGAGTAAAAAAGATGGATCCGGCATTGTTTGGCTGTTCTAATTCTCATAGCAAGAGAGGGATTTTTGGCTCCCCTCAAGTTGGGGTAACACGTGTCTGCTTGTTGCTGTTATGTTGTGCTGTGGTTATCATGTTGTACTGCATTCTATGTTGAATCATAAGATAAAAGTATTATTTGATAAAGGGTTAGCAACAATATAACAGTGTTTGGTTGAATTATATTATTTTGTTTTTGAGATATAAAATGAACGATTAATAAGAATTATAGCACACTAAAAGTATTTATTAAAATATATGTTATTTATATCAAATGATTTATAATTTATTAAACTTGTATGACATGTGTGCACTTTTTTAGGAGAGGAATCTTAGGTTAAAAAAACTAAAAAAAAGAAGAAGGAAGTTTAAACTGGAATATGACTGTAGATGTCATGGTGGACTGAAAAAAACATTTGGTTACAAGAGCCATTCAAAATGGAACAGCTTCTGGGTTCTTTGGTATGAGACTCACAATCCTACGTTATATTTTTTTACTACCAAACATAGATTTGACTTTTTGTCTGAAAAAAAGACTTTTAAGTTGTAACTAAACAGCCTTTGAAGACTTTTTATGATTTAGTTTTGCTACAGACGAGAGATTAGATTACCTGGTCTCTTATTGTAATAAATGGAGCAGGTGAGAAACCCTTTGATTCTTCAAGGCCCCCAAAAACACGCAAATTGTGAATATACGGAGGGGCTTGGCACTTCTCAGTGTTCTTATACACAGACCTAAACTCTATATGGTTTGGGTAAAAGGAATCGGGTTTGGGTAAAAGGAATCGGGTTTGGAAATTGGGGTCATGTTTGATTGTTCCAACTCTCTTAAAAAAAAAAGGCTTGAATTCTATCAATTGTTCTTAATAAGAAATAATAATGTCTAAGATAAAAAATTTAAAATGCATAGATTAAAAAAAAACAAGTCATGCTTAAATATTTGCGTGGTCGTATGTTTTTTTTGCTTTTAGAAGAAATACTTGCCTTTTATTTTAGCTTTTAACGAACATTAAATCCTCTCTAAGTTTATTGGTTTATTATTTTTTAAAAAAATTTAAATTAATACCCTCTCAGTTTTTTTCTTTAACTTTTTAGTTTTTTTTTCAAATATTATTTATTCTTTTAATTATCTAGTATTTTTTATAATGTTTCAAATAGATTGTTATAATTTACTTTTAATTTTTGTCTTTTATATATGATATAAATAAAATTTATTTTCATGATTTATTTAAATTATTGATAAGAAAAAATAACCTACAAGATAAAAAAAAAACACATAAATTAAAAAAAATTAGGATTAAATATTTGTATACTCAACTATATTTTTCTTTTAGAAAAAATATTATATTTTTATAGGTATTTAATTAGCATTAATAACTTTTTGATAGTTTCAATTCATATTTTTTTAATTTATTTCATTAAATATAAATAATATTTTTGTATTTTTCAAGTAAAAAAAAATTATACAATTAAATGTATTCATATATTTTCTTAAAAATATATGAATTCAGGCACTCCCCGTCTAGGCTGTCCAAGCATGTTTGGATTTGACTTCGCAGCTAAATAAAAAAAAAAAAACCTAACTTCACCTAACAGGCAGTCTCCCCGTCTGAGAACCGGTAGCACCTGCAACTGGCCTTAAGCCGAACAGCCCCTCAGATTCCGGGGGTGAGTAAAAAGAGGAAATAAACACTGCCCACCTGTGAACTGCAAGTTGCTGGCCCAAAGCATCATCCAGTCTCACCATCGGCCAGCCACATAATTAATCGAACAAACAGAGCACCGACTCTCTCTCGCTCTCGTCCCTTTCCGTTACAGTCGAAAAACAAATCCAACGGCTCAAAACCCAGCCAAATCTCTAGACCCCCCTCTTTCTTTCTTTTCTTTATTCTCTCTTATCCGAAGAAAATCCACTAACACACCAAATAACAACAACTTGCTTGGCATACACTATATAAATAGCATCTCTTTCTCCCTCTCACTCAAAAATCAACAGTCTCGAGAGTAGCTAGCTATGGGCACTGGTTTGTCAAAGGACGCAGACGGCAGCTCGCACGGAAATGAAGGAGAAGAAAATCCAGACCACGCAGGAGGTCAACTTTATGTTTCTCTTAAAATGGAGAATTATAGACTTAAAGCGGAACTCATCCCTCATGTCTACGGTTCCGTGCCTCTTGTTGGCTCCTGGGATTCTTCTAAAGCTGTAATTATACTAATTAACTATTAAAAAGAAAAAATCCAGTTGCAATTAGTTTCCAGGCCTCTCATTTGCTTGTATTTGTGTTTCTAATTTAGCTTTCCATGGAACCTGAATCGGCTTCAATGTGGGAATTAAGCTTTGTCGTTCCATCTAATCACGGTAACTAATTCAGTTTATTTGTACGTTTCTGCAACTCTTTTGTTTCGTTGCAGAGAAATTTAGAGAAAAGAAAAGTTTTTAGGATTACTTTATTCATTTTTAATGCATAATTTGCCTCCATTTTTCCTGAACTCGGAAATTTATTTTCAAATTCCAATCAAACAGTAAACTTAAGGCATGGTTATTTATTTTAGTAATGATTTTCTAAAATTTTCTCTTGATTGCCTTTTTTTTTAAAAAAAATAAAATGTTTTATTGCTTGTTGGATATTAGAAACTTTGGATTTCAAGTTCCTGTTGAAGCCAAAGTACAGTAATAGCCCTTGTGTGGTGGAGGAGGGTCCAAACCGGCTTCTTACCAGGGGAACATTGCAAGGGGAATCGAGGCTGGCAGTATTCAAGAATGGCGATGTGACTGTGGAGTTTAGGGTGTTTATTAAAGCTGATAGAGTTTCACCTTTTGATCTTGCGGCCAGTTGGAGAGTTTATCAGGAGAATCTCCAGCCTTCAACTGTTCGTGGAATTCCTGATGTCAGCATCAATTCTGTACCAATGGCAGGAATTGAGGTGCATTTTCAGCTCACAGATGTTTTTTTTTTTCATTTTCTTTTGCTGTTGTTATATGTTGCATAACGACATGTTTCCATTTCTATGAGATTTCATTTCTACAGGGACCAAGAGTGAGAAGAGGTGGTTTTAGTTAGTTCTACGTTTCTTTATATCTATTATCTATACCTGCCTCATGATTCCTGAGCTGCAAACATTTGAGTTATCATGAATTTATAGCTAATTAAAGACCGGTAAACTATATACTTAATTGGCTCCTCGACCTGTGAGCTAAAGTTTTAGATGTGATGCTCTAATGTATACCATCATTTGTTGTTGTTTCCTCAACTATGCTGTTTTTGGATGGTGGCCTATTCACTATTGTTCTCGTGAAACCACAGTTGATTAGAATTGGGTATTGCTGTTGTTTGATTGCTAGTATTGGCTACCTATGGGATATGCCCAGTTTTTGGGCTCAGTCCATTTGTTATCGTTTTCATCAATTACGTTTTCTTATTCGTTTACTTACATGTGAGAGGGTGGCCATTGATTAACCACATATTGATTTTAAGTATTAACTTTGCTATGACCTTATTTACTATATGGGCTGCCCCACCAACTATCTTAAACTTTCAAGTTGGATGCTTAGCTTGGTATTGGAGCTTGCTGTGGTAATTTGTTATTGTTGTCCTCCAGTTCAAATTTCTCTAACTAGGTGCATTATTGTTTCTTTTGTTTTCTTTTCCACCCTTCCATGATGCTGTTATAAGCAAAGCAAAAGCATAACAAAAACAAAAAACTCTTCCAAGTCAGATTGAGACCTTTTTTAAACTCATTTGCAATTGTGGCCTTCTGTGCTGCAGTTGATTTCCATCATTTTTCACTGGGTGTATTGTTAGTTTCATTATACTGTTTAATCTATTAACTTGTGCACACTAAAGAAACTGTCCTTCAATTTTTTTTTACAGAATGGCTCTCCAGCTAGTTTGGAGCTTGATCTTGAACATTATGTTGTCCCAGCTCCTTCAACTTCTGCAAACTCTGCTTTCGTGTACGCAGCTAACAATACAGAGAATCCAAGGTTTTCCAATGTTGATTGCCCAGGCAATGCTTCATATTCCTTCAAGGATAGTGGTGTTTCTGCTGATCAACCTACAACTATTAAGGTGCATCTTGGTAACCTATTTTGCAGATATACAGATTAATTTCCATCATAGGCCTAGAAATATCTAAGTCTACTTCAATACACAGATATTCTTTTCAACCTTCTAATGTTTGCCTGCTCATAAATTTTGAAGTCCCTCCAATATAGAGGGCAATTGGATCATATCAGCTTTGTTGGGCCTGGACTTCAAATTTTAATGGGTGCAATTGCTAAATAGTTAGGTTAATTCCAGTTGGTCAAGGAGAAGTTTGATGCTAATTTTTAAGATGAGACATTTTCATATGCATGGGTGGCTTCCGTATACCTTGTTTTCTCCCTGTTAATATAGTATTCTAGTTCTAATGCATTTTGCAAATGTTCAAATAGGAGATGGAGGTTGTTATCCCAGATCCATCCAAGGTATATTCTGGTTCCGGCATGGTTGAATCAAAATCAGTGGGGACATTTTCCTCTTTGCAAAAGCAAGATGGTCACAGGGGGCTCTTTGTGGATAGAGGTGTTGGATCTCCTAGATTAGTTAAGTCATCTAGTTCGAGTGCTTTTTCTTGTGATCTCAAACTGGACACTGAAACCAAGGTTTGTAACAAATATTTCTCACAGTAGGAAAATCGTGCGAGCTTAATTATTTTTGGTATGCAGTGGTGGTTTTATGTCATGGTTTTATTCTGTGTTCCCTGCATTGTCAGAATTCAATGCCAGCAGCTGCTGGAGCTGTTGCTGCTGGAGCTGTTGCTGATCAGATGCTTGGACCAAAGGAGGATAGGCATTTGGCAATTGTTCTGGTATTTTCCTGCATAATTTATTGATCAGAACTGGTGATAATATTTATTATCCTTCTAATTTCACTCTCAATTTAATTGAAAAGTTTTTGAGATTAGATTTGGTATCAACTTCTACAGATAACTTGAGAGTTGCATGCTGGATTTAACTGAGTGTTTGTATTGTATATGTTCCATTTTCATAGTTCAATAATAAATGCACGAGTTCTGTTGATAATTAAAAATTCTAACAAGTACTTGCACTGTAGGTTGGTTTACCTGCCCGAGGCAAAACTTTTACTGCAGCTAAACTTACTAGATATCTTCGTTGGTTGGGTCATGATACCAAGCACTTCAATGTTGGAAAGGTCAGTCATGCATTCTTGAGGCCTGTTACATGTGAAAAGTTGAAGTGTAATATTTTCCTACCTTTGGCTGTAACAGTATCGGCGCCTTAAGCATGGAGCTAATCAGGTATGCTTAAAGCCTTTTACAGTTGATTATGTTCTTAGAACTTTCATTAGTTATATTAGTGGTTTAATGACTATTTTTTTTATTGATGAAGAAATTTGTTCTGCATTGTTTGTTCCCGTGGAATGATGATTAGTGTTGTACAGTTCATAGACATATATGGTTATCTTCTTTGCATTTCTCTCCCTTTTGTTAATTCAAAAATTATCTCAAGTCTTGTCCGTGGAATATCATTGCGGTACCTCCTACAGCTATATTTGCTACAGTTTTGTAATATTTTGTCCCATGTCAATTAAGCAACTGAATTCCAATAATTATTAATGATTGAATTCCAACTTTTTAATAATTAATGCTAGTAAAAACTAAAACTTTAATGCAGTTTCACAATGCGCTTGGCATTCAAATCCGCTTTATTATACTATTTCTCTTATCACGGTATAATATGAAGAAGTTATGGACTGCAAAATTCATTTGTCATTTGAGATATGCATTTGGAATAGAAATGGATCCAGATGTGGTTTTAATTCTATACTTGTACTATGTATTGCACTCATGTTATGCTCTGGAATCGAAATACTGCAGTCATTTTCTTCTTTTTTGGACATTTCTTGATGATTTGTGTGGATGCAGTCTGCTGATTTTTTCCGAGCTGACAACCCTGAAGGAATGGAGGCACGAAATGAGGTAATATCCATTAAATAAGTGGTCTTTCATAGACCACAAAAAACATTGTTTCTCTCATCCTACGATGGTTTTGTGTTTATTGCATTATGCTGGACTGATTGAACTTATTATGATACTCTCTCTATGAGTGAGCGAATCAATTATTTGGTTGGACTAGTTCAATCTTTGGTTTAATATGTGTTGCTGCTCACTTTCTCCTTAGGATATAGTGATGGAAGATTTATTGATTTCTAAAGGTTGTAAATTGTAAGACATTAATTTCTTAAAATCGTACAAGTTCCTTGCAATTGTTATCGGATATATGAATCAAATTGCTTTATTACAGGTATTATTCCTTATTGAAGTACCCTTGAGTCATTGAGATCTCAAGATCTATTTCATTTAGATTTTCGACTCTTGAAATTTTGTTGGGTAATGGTCACTAATAAAGTGAAAAGAAAGTAGTCAATAAAAGGAAAGCAATTACTGAACAGTGAGAATAAAAAGCGGAACTAAGCATGTTGCAGGAACTGATCTTTTTGCTGGTTCAGTAATCTGGCCCATGCCCAGATACAATCCTGGATGAATACAGTAACCCAAATAGCAATTAGTAGTAAAGCCTCCCAGAAATACTACTGTGTCCCTCAAAGTATGCTGTTACTTCTGAACTATTATTTCTTACACGATTGGGAATGGTAACACATTAACTTTCTCCTTTGCAAATAGTTTTAATGTATCACGTGCTCCTAGGTAGCAGCATTGGCAATGGATGATATGATTGCCTGGATGCAAGAAGGTGGCCAGGTACATTACCATATGTCAGATATGATGACATTTCTGTGTATCTTTCCTAATCCTTTAGATTTGTTTGTTTCAATTTCTTTGTAGGTAGGAATATTTGATGCCACAAACAGTACCAGGAAAAGAAGGAACATGCTGATGAAAATGGCTGAAGGGAAGTGCAAGGTACAAAGACCATAGCATAAAAGGTCCTAAAATTTACCAGTAAGATACTAACGTGATTTTTTAGGTGAAGAGTATCCTTTTGGAACATGTGCTTTTAATGTGTTTTGCCTTGAAGCAATAAGCACTTTGGCTACCTATGCCATTTTTATTGCTTTTTCAAACTCAAAGTGTTTTAAGAAACTGAATTTCACATATTATTGCCAAGTGTGTTAGTTATTTGGCTACTGAGATTATTCTCTAAGCTTAAGAGAAAGATACTAAATTTGGAAGCTTTACAGTGCTTAGGTTCATAAATTGATATTCTACCTCATAATCTTCTTGCATCAGGTGTTAATCTAAATAAATTAAATAAAAACAGCGTGTCTTGATTTTTTCTTCACCTTTTGGCTGCACAGTTGCTATCTTAAATGAAAACTTTCTTATTCTTATCTTTTGCTCTCTATTATTTCTTGGATTTTCAAACCGCTAAAAGTCCCCCTTAAAAACTCTTGTAACCAGAGGACAAAATCTGACTGGAAAGTGGGATACAATAGAGAAATGATGAAGAGTCCTGAACTGTTCTGACACGTGTTATCTGTTTTAGCTGCAGATTATTTTTTTGGAGACACTATGCAATGATGAACACATAATTGAAAGAAATATACGTCTTAAAATTCAACAAAGCCCTGACTATGCTGAACAGTATGATTACTATCTGAAGTCACTGGCTTCTTAACTGAACAGACGTGGGTACTTAGTACTTGGTGTGATTTTGCAGGCCAGATTTCGAAGCTGGATTGCAAGACTTCAAAAGTCGGCTATCTAATTATGAAAAGGTGGTTTCATGTGCTTCCAATATCTTCTCCTTTTGAGATTTGGTCATTACCAATGAGCAATTTCAACTTTAGTTTTAAAATTTTTACTTCTATTTACTAGGTTTATGAACCAGTAGAAGAAGGATCTTATATCAAGATGATTGATATGGTCAGTGGACATGGTGGACAGATACAAGTAAGCTCAACCCCCCCCCAAACTGATTTGTGAATTCATTTATATGCAGCACAGGATAAGTTAATAGTACCATTGGTCTATATGGCACCTTGGCTGACTGAAATTTTTTCATGAATCCTTATATATTGAAGGATGTTGTCTTTGAACTCCCTATGTTCCATGTGATTATTCTATAATACAACTCGGGTTTGTACATTCAGGTTAACAATATCAGTGGCTACCTTCCTGGGAGAATTGTTTTTTTCTTAGTAAGTTGTCCTGCCATCAATTCGGTACAATTATTTCTTAGCATATTATAGAAATGTTCTAGTTGGCCACTTCTCCTTTCTAATTTCTAATTTCTAATTTCTGAGACTCTCTTTTCATCACAGCTGGCACTAGTTGTATTCAAATTTCTGTCAAATCTTAGCTACCATGTTTGTTGAAAATAAGTTGCACTCAAGGGATGTTTGTTTGAGAGGTGTGATATACACTTCTATGCAGAGGAAGAAGATAGTGTTTATTTGAGTTGCAAACAGTGACTTTAAAATAAACATAAAGAAACCAAGATGCCTGAAAGTGAAGAAACATGATTGACCATTTTTGTGACAATCTTGTTCATTTGATGTTCGTTCTTTTCACGCAAACCTAAAAATTTTAATCTGATGCAGGTGAATACACACCTTACACCACGCCCAATATTACTTACCAGGCATGGAGAGAGTCGAGATAATGTTAGAGGTAGAATTGGTGGTGATACTGTATTGAGGTATTGGTTCACAATTTATTAATTATCTGGTATAATCTGAATTTGAAGTTGTAAATGTTATATTTTGTTTAGTTATCTTTAATCTTGGATGACCTAAAATGTTCTGTATGACAGTATTTTCATGTCTCATTGCCACTGATATTGTGTTCCGCTATATCAGCACAGATGCCAAACAAAGTATTATTTTTTGTAAAGTATGCTTGGGCTCATTTTTACTGATTGTGTGTTGGCACCTTTTCCATTTTGTTGTGTGAAACTAGCTCTCCTATAAGGGATATTCTGCAGACTTGAACATATTCCTTTTGAGAAGTTTGTAATATCCTTCATGGAATCCCTACGGGCTTCTTGCTACTTACAATATTGCAGTGAAGATCAACATCTTGCTTTTACCCAAAAGTGTCTGAATGTGAATCTTTTATGAATAAAAGAGGAGTGAAACTGAATAAAAGAGGAGTGAAACTGTTGAGCATGGAAGCTGAATGGCCTACATAGTACTCTTGTTAGCAACATTATAATTGATTGACAACTGAGAGGCCCAAACACAAATATCTATTTATATCCACATATAATATCTACTAAAAATGCATGTTGTATTCTTAAGACCTTTTCTTAATTTTTTTTTATGAATGTCCTTAAAACTTGATTCCAATGCTGATATTTTTATTCCCTTTAATAATCACTGCTGTTTTTCAAAGTCAATCCAAGGATGAGATTTGTCATAACCTAGAATTAGTCCCACCAATGTCCAAGAGCAATGAGATATCTTGATGTATGTCAATTATATTGCCAAATTATTAAGTCTCTCTGTCTCTAGTCAATTTTCCCTTCACGTCTACTGTCAATTCTGGTATTTTTTTATTTAGGTTTAACGCCCCATGCTGACATGATTCCTTCAGTTTCTAATCTTTCTTTTCAACACATTCTAATTTTCTGCAAACTTTGGTTCGTCTTTGAGATTTGATCTACCCTTCTGGTGACTGGAATTTACTATAATTTGTTTCTGCAGTGATGCTGGAGAAATTTATGCGAAGAAACTTGCTAACTTTGTCGAGAAACGACTGAAATCGGAAAAGGCAGCATCTGTAAGCCTTCATCAATCCTCATGATTAACCTTTTCTATCGTCCAAATCTTGTATCCTTAAAAACCAATCTTTTTTATGTTAGGTGCCTCTGCAACCTTGTCCTATTTTCGTTCACTTTAAGTAGTGAAGTTATGTGTTGATTTGTCCTTGAATAATTATAAAATTTAAGAACTCAGATGTTACACAATTAGAGTTTTTAAGCTTTTGTAGTGACGCCACTTTACTCCTAAGCTCAATAAGTTTTTCCAAATCATAAAGATATAGAAGTGGTTTTTTAATAGATTTTACATATAAGATTGGTCTTTTTTTTTGTAATGCTTTGATGTTTTGTGTCAATGAGAACACCATGTTACTTCTAGTTCTCATTTCCATGTTCAGTTTAACAGAATTGCCTGCTGTTTTATTGTGCTAGTTGTGACTGTCTGCAACTCATAATGGTTTCTTCACATTCTAGCTCTTCTTTTTCTTTTTTTTCCTTTTTTTGGTTTCATTGGGAAGTAGGAACAATGATTTCACTGATAATTATTTATGTTGTTCCCTGGAAGTTCAGCTCAAGAAGTTTTTCCAGATCACAAGAAAAGAAGTGGTTTTTAAATAGCTTTTACTACGTTTAAGATTGGATTTTTCTTTTTTTAATACTGTTTTTATCATTCTAGTTGTGACTATCTGCAAATCATTACAGTTTCTTCACATTTTAGCTTCTTTTTTCTTGTATTTTTTTCTTTGGGAAATAGGAACAGTGATTTCACTTATGATTATTATCTTGTTTCTTGGAAATTCTGTCAAGCTGGGTGTGTTTAGAATGAGCTATATGAATTCTTACAACCATTTTTCTCTTTTTTCCGTGGTCTAGATTTGGACCAGCACACTTCAAAGGACAATTATAACAGCAAGTCCTATCATTGGATTTCCCAAGGTCAGTTTGAATCCCTGCAGAACCTTAGTTGGCCGTTCAGAATCTTGATTTACTTTGGCTGACTGATGGACATTGGAAATTCATAGAAAAATTCACAATTTTGGCCATTTTGATAGATTCAATGGCGTGCCCTTGATGAGATAAATGCTGGAGTATGTGATGGAATGACATATGAAGAGATTAAGAAGAACATGCCTGAGGAATATGAGTATGTGTCTTCTCCTCATCTTCGCTCTCCCTCCCATTTGCTTTACCTTTTACCTGAATAACTTCTTTTCTTGTAGTAAACTCCTATGACAATCAGTTGGGGTTCTCTTTACTTGAAAGTGCACACATGTTTGTATTTTTCCTGTGCTTGGACATTATTAGTTGCTTCCCTGAGGCCTGATGCATGTCCCTTTGAGCAGGGCACGCAGGAAGGACAAGCTGAGGTATCGATACCCTCGTGGAGAATCTTATCTCGATGTCATCCAAAGGTTTGCATTTAGCGGCTTTATTTAGAACCTTCAATGTTTCATATTCCTGCTTGTTAAATTAAAAAACTAATTTCCACATCAATGCAGGCTAGAGCCTGTAATTATTGAACTAGAAAGACAACGGGCTCCTGTTGTAGTCATCTCTCACCAGGTTATACATTAAACATCCGCATTCTTCAATATCCTGATAAGTTGAGTTGGGTTCGACAAAGCTTATAAGAGCTTTCATGGCTTTATTTGTGCAGGCTGTGTTGAGAGCGTTATATGCTTATTTTGCTGATAGGCCTCTAAAAGAAATTCCACATATCGAGGTAATTCAGTATAATTCTGAACTGGCTTTGTTTTTGTGATGATACTAATGATAATTAGCTTTGGACGAAAATGGTTAATATGCAGCAAGGGACTAATTAATCCTCCTGGCACATCATAATTGAGTGGTGCAAAGTTTTTAGGAGAGGCTGGTCTGATGCTTGTAAACATGATGTGCGGGATTCTAGCTGTATTGCTGACACATTCTAACAGAGTGGTTATATTCAAATTTCAGGTGCCACTTCATACAATAATAGAGATACAAATGGGAGTTACTGGAGTCCAGGAGAAAAGATACAAGCTCATGGACTGAAATGCTCACAGAAGATTTTTGCGACTCTTTACACGAACTTCCAATGCAACTTCACATTCATTAAATCTCCATTCGTTAACGAGACATAACACAAGCGTAAACGCACCAACTGTATCTGGAATAATTTTCATCGTTCCGACGGTAAAATTCTTCTTGCGCGAACAATGATGGTGTTGTAACTTGAAAGTAGCTTCCTTTCAATGCATCCAAAAAAGTTTCGAACAGCACTGTATATGTTATTCTGGATCTCTTAACTGTTTTAGGTGCAAAACTCGAGCGCATTCAAGTTATCCACGTTTTAAATATCACCATGTCTCAATTAAGCGTATTATCGAATGGAAGAAGAATAATCCGATTCCTTTTAAATTTCTTACACCCTAGACTGTCCAAGATTATTGTGAAACTACTGTCCTCCAATCATGTATGGCAATGCTCTGGAGAGGATGTATCATGCACTCACTATGGTCAACAATTAGCTAGCTTCTACGCGTCTCTGCCGACGCCGTTTTGGTCCCAATTCATTGCTGGATTTCTGGCTATTGATTGAGTGCCGTACCAGTATGCATAGCTGCTGATTTTTAGATCTGATGTCAATAGTCTATCTAAGAGTAGGACCTTATACGACATTGCCCCCGAGACAGGTCAGAGGTCACGAGCCTATACCCAACGCTAAAATGGATCCCTCGCCAGAAAACAGGCAAACAAAAAAAAAGAGGCCCCAACAGGTAGTGGTGATGCAGCGGTGGACTAGTGGTCGTAATAAGAGTCAAAAGATCTTTTCTGGTTAGATTCACATGGGACCCCTGAACAAAAATTTGACCCCCCAGACCAATTAGGGCCCCAATTGACTCAACCAGAAAGACACGAAAAGGATGGCTTAACAGAGATACCATGTCTGGATGTTCATTGAAGTTAAAATTTTCTTTGAATTTTTAATGTTTTATAATAATTATGATAGGTTGATGTTAAAAATAAAAAAAAAAATTTAATATATTTTTAAATAAAAAACATTTAAAAACAAAAACTACAAATACATCTCTTTTCAATCTTGGGATCCCTAACTCCCTCTTAAGCAATTAAAATAGCCACATGAAGCCTATAACCCCACCCTCTTATGCCGTCGCCTTCACGAGTCCTCCATTTCGGCTTTTCTTCTCTTCTTTCCTATGCATGAGTCTCATTAGCTCCTTGGAAAAAGGGATTCTTTTCTACTTCAAAGAAGACCTTATAGACAGATAGTCTTGAGTTAATATTGCTTGCTAATACATGCAAATGTTTGAGGACACATTACCCGTAATCTAATCCTCAATCAACGACTTCATTTTCATGTTAAAGTCTTCTTTTATACACACAAACGCACATTGAAGTAGCAAGTAATAGAAGAAAAGGAAGATTACAGTGGTACCTTATTGTCTACAAAAAGGATCGTTCTATATTGTTCTGTACTTATGTAAGTAAATATATATCCTCAACTTTTCTCTTCTACAAACATCACTCTCTTTAAACCCCTAAAAGCACTGCAATGTCAACTACTATTGAATCACCAAAGCACAATCCAATGAGTCATCTCATCAACAGCATATCTTCATATGACAGCAACATAATGCTTGCTGCAGTTATATCCCTTCTTGTAGTGATCCTCTTTGTGTTGCTTCTTCACATCTATGCCAAGTGGTTCTTGGCACAAGCTCGCAATAGAAGAAGATCAAGTTCTGTGACTGCGTCCCACGTTCTACTTCCTTCAAGATTCCACCATCTGCATAATTTCACTATTGACACTACTTTCTCTACTTCTACTTCAAAGGGTCTTGATACATCAGTCATTTCTTCAATTCCGTTGTTTGTTTACAAAGCAGAAGAGTGTAAACAAGGTTTAGAGTGTGTCATTTGCTTGAGTCCCTTTGAGGAAAATGAGGCTGGTAGGAGCTTGACAAGGTGTGGTCATGGTTTTCATGTTGAGTGTATTGATATGTGGTTGAATTCTCACTCTAATTGTCCAGTTTGTAGAGCTCCTGCTGTGAGTGATGACAATGACATTGCAAGTGATGGCAAGTCCATGGAGGCGAGTACTAGAGAGTCAACAGACGATAGGGGCTTGAGTGATGTTGGGGACTCTAGATTGGAAATTGTTATTTCAAATTCTGAGAATGGGAATCTTGCGGTAAACTGTGATTGTTTATCAGAATCACCATCTACTTCTTCGTCTTTGGGTTCTTCTTTGAAGAGAATGCTGAGTAGGAATAGATCAGAAAGCAAGGCTTTCCCATCAATTAATGTGATTGAATTGGATGCCTGAGAGATTGTCTATGTTTATACAGAGAGCTTGTGTAGATGATCTTTTGTAAGTTGATAGATCATTTTTGTATCTGAATTCTCATTACTTATTATAGGCCATGCAATCTTGAGCTGATTGAATATCTCTTAATTCCTTAAACATTTCTTGAATCAGTTCAACAATGGGTCACGCTTGTTAGCTGAAGAAAACAGTATTTTGATCATAGAGCTGGTGTGCACAGTATCAGTCTATGATCCAAAAGTTATATGCTTAATTAACACAAGGCATCGCAAGGGAAAGAATCTTGACTGAGCAGTAGCAAGTCTTGGAGCTGTGTGTGGCTGTATATGTTTGATGAGTCGAAGAAAACGCGGGACGTGTTACCGTGGTAAATTAAGTAAATATTTGTTTTTGTATTCTAAAAATATTTTAAAAAAAATTAATTTTTTTTATTTTAAATTAATATTTTTCAGTGTTTTAAATTATTTTGATATGTTAATATTAAAAATAATTTTTTAAAAATAAAAAAATATTATTTTAATATATTTATAAATAAAAAACAACTCCAACTGCCCATTAAAAAACCCTGAACTGTGAACCTATATGGAGAGGTTAGAGAGAACAAATTCTCCTGTGAAGTCTTCCATATTTCCGCTAAGTGTTTTGGAGTCTTGCATAAAACAAATTGCTACGTGTGAGAGATGTGTTTGCTTGGTTTTCCTCGTTGGTTTGTATTTAACTCAGAGTCCAAGGGGTCAATATATGAAACCGGATATGTGTATGCTTTTCATTGATTACAGCCTCTGATTGCCTCATTCGAACTTCAGCTTGTTGTTCAAGCAAAGAGAAAATTAATATACGTGTGCACCGTCATAATTTGTAGCAATATTCCCAGGAAAAGGAAAACAAAAGAAGAGAAAGAGTAAGAAAGAAAAATAGAGAATTACTATCATTTTTTTCAATCTCGTGTAGACAATTTCATCACATTAGTAATTAATTTTCCTTCCATTTCAGACTTTTGGGCAGCGTTTGAATGAATTAGAAGCAGCTTACTATTGCATATATACCAAGGAAATCCAGGTTATGAAAGAATTAAGCAGAATCAATCAATGAAACACACAAAGGAAAATTGCCAAGACCCTTCCAGTATTTTTCCAAATGAGGACTTATAAATGAATATTGATTGTTTAAAAAGTGACGAATTCGAGTGAGTATGCTCCTTGGTTAAACTTGTACTGCTTTGTTTATATTTATCTAGAACTAACAAATAATTTTTTTTTAATTATATAAAAAAAAAGCAATTAAGATGGAGATTAAATTATCAGTCAAAATCACCTGACCAAGATAAAAATTAATTTCCAAGGTATGAGAAAAAATTATCGGTCATACCATGATAGAAAAGGGCATGG
>Ga0307511_10002294_pt1 | contig 19990 bp, 20 predicted proteins | sample 13_EM_MG_FD_200266 | JGI IMG/M metagenome (GOLD analysis project Ga0307511, IMG submission 200266) | Populus trichocarpa ectomycorrhiza microbial communities from riparian zone in the Pacific Northwest, United States - 13_EM | ecosystem: Host-associated > Plants > Roots > Unclassified | place...
GGGTCGCCCGCCCCTGCGCCCCTTCTTCTTCCGGTTGGCCGCCTGGTCGGCCTTCTCCGGGATCACCGCCCGGATCCTGCGTCTGCACAGGTAGGCGCGGTCGGCGCAAGAGGAGTACGGCTTGTCGGCAGCCACGGCCGCAGGACGGGTGCGGGGTCGGCCGACCGGGCCCCGGACCTTGATGCGTTCCAGGACAGCGGTAAAGCGAGGGCTGTCGGCGGCCTGGCCGGGGGTGAGGACGAAGGACAACGGGCGGCAGTGGCGGTCCGCCGACAGGTGCACCTTACTGGTCAACCCGCCGCGTGAGCGCCCCAGTTCGGCGCCGCGGAGCCGAGCCTCGCGGCGTCGGCACAGGCGCCGTCGCTCCTCGCGTGCGGCATTCGCCGGCTCGTCCGGCTCGACGACCGGTGCGTTTGGTCCCTTTGGCGAAGCCCCTTTCCCTCGGCGACGACCTTCTCCAGGGCTTCGAGCAGCTCCGCATCGACCGTCATCCCGGCGGCGTCATGGTGGGCCCGGGCCACGGTGGAGTCCACGCTCACCAGGCCGAGGTCCACCTGACCACGCGCGGCGGCCTCGGCGATCACTGCTTCCATCAGCGCCTGGAAGACCCCGGACTTGGTCCAGAGGTGGAACCGCCCGTAGACGGTGGACCACGGGCCATACCGCTCGGGCATGTCCCGCCACGGACCGCCCGTACGGAACCGCCACATCACGCTGTTGACGAGCATGCGCAGGTCGGGAATGGGACCGCGTCCGCCCAGCGGCAGCAGCGGTTCGAGCACGGTCCACTCGTCGTCCGTGAGATCACCCCGGGCCATCCCGCCTGTCTACCGTCGCGGCCCGACCGGGACAGCGAAACAGCCAAACCTGTGATCTCGACCTGGCACAGTCCCTAGGACGGTCGGCGAAGTGCCGCTGGGTCACACCGACGGCACCGGCTCCGGCGGGGTGAGGCCGAACTTCCCTGCGGCCTCGGTCAGTTCACGCCACACCTTGGGCGCTACGGGAATGCCCTGCGCACCGCGTCCCTCGGCGACCGCCGCACTGCGCTCGCCGGGGTAGAAGACGCCCTCGGCGCCGTCCGCCGGCGGCAACTGCTTGAGGGTGGCCAGCGTCGCGTCGACCGACTCGGTGAAGGCGGCCGGGTCGCCGAAGGCAGCCGGGTCCAGGGCGATGAGCAGCGCGTTCTGGCGGTGCTTGCGGCCCTGCGGGTCGTCCGAGTGGAAGGCGGCGAAGATCGGCGCGCCGACCAGCACACTGGTGAGCAGCTCGAAGGCGAGGGACATCCCGGAGCCCTTGGCGCCGCCCAACGGCAGTGGCATGACGGCCAGTTCGGGATCGGTGGTCGGGGTGCCGTCGGCGGTGGCCGCCGCGCCCTCGGGCAACGGGGTGCCGCTCGCCTTCGCCTGGCGGATCTTGCCCAGGGCGATGGTGGCGGTCGCCATGTCGAGCAGCAGCGGGGCGTGCGCCTTTGCCGGTACGGCGATGGCGAGCGGGCTGGTCGCCACGGCTGCTCCCTTGACGCCGGTGTAGCCCATGTTGGGCATGCCGGCGACGTAGCCGATACCGACGAGACCCTGCTCGGCGATCTTCGACACGTAGTAGCCGATGGCCCCGGTGTGCACGGTCCGGCGGACCCCGACAGCGGCAACTCCACTGATTCGGGCCCGAGTTACGGCCTCGTCTGCGGCGGCGCTGAGGGCGACCGGGCCGGGGGCGCGGTCGGCGTCCAGGACAGCCGCCGCCGGGGCGGTGGACTCGAACTTGATGTCGGCGTCGGCGTTGGCCACCCCCTTGGCCAGCAGCTCCAGGTAGGCGGGGACGCGGGCGATGCCGTGCGAGTCGACGCCACGCAGCGCGGCCCACACGAACACGTCGGCGGTGGTGCGCGCCTGCTCGGCGTTGAGGCCGCCCTTCTCCAGGAGGGCGGCGGAGAAGGTGCGCAGGTCGTCGGCGGCGACGAGGACCTTGCCCGGCTTGGGCGTTGCGGTGTCGGACATGGTGGCGGGTGCCTTCCTGGTTCAGCGGGTGACGAGTACGTCGACGACGGCGGTGGTGCCCTCGGCCACGGCCTTGAGCGCACGCTCCAGCGCGGGCGCGAGCGCCTCGGGTGCGTCGACCGTCTCGGTGTGCATCCCGAACGGCTCGGCGAACGCGGCGAGTCGGGGCAGCCGGTGCAGATCGGTGCCGAGCCACTCGCCGGTGTCGGCGGCGGCGCCCTCGGGGTAGAACCTGCGGTGGTGGAGGTTCATCGACTTGTAGACGCGGTTGTTGAACACCACGATCAGCAAAGGGAGTTCGTAGGCGTTCGAGGCGTCGTACGACTGGATGACCGGGTTGTAGGTGAAGGCGCCGTCGCCGATGGTGAGGACCACCGGGCGTTCCTTCGCGGCGAGTTTGACGCCGAGGGCGACCGCGATGCCCTGGCCGAGGCCGCCCTGGACGTAGAAGTACGAGTCGGGGTCGGCGGTTTGGACATGGCGCTTGACGACACGGCTGTGGGTGATGGTCTCGTCGACGACGATCCCGTCCTGGCCGTCGAGCAGCTTGCGCAGGGTGGCGGCGACGAGGACCGGGTCAACGCCCTCCGCCTGCGCCGCCTTTGCCTCGGCGGCGGCGATCGCGGTCTGTTCATCGGCGTGGCGTTGCTCCTGGGCCGCACGGCGTACGGCGACGGACGCCTCGTCGAGATCCTTCGCCCGCTTGGCCAGCTGGCGCAGGGTGTTGGCGACGTTGCCTTCCAAGTACTTGTCGGCGAACAGGACTTGGTAGACGACGTGCGGACGCTGCGGTACTTCGTCGATGACGACGACGGTCGCCTTGGAGGGGCGGCGCGACGGCGGGTAGAAGGGGGCGCGGCAGTTGACCAGAAGGATCAGGTCCGCCTCGTCCATCCACGGGCCGATGTCGCTGCCGGCGTGCAGCGGGTGGGTGCGCGGGAAGTTGCCGCACACCGCCGAGTCGGGCTCGACGACAGGGATGTTCCATGCCTCGGCGAAGGCGACGAGCGCTTCGAAGCCGCCCGCCTCGCGCCCCGCCGTCTCCGTGACGATGACGGGATTCGAAGCCTCGCGGATCAACTGGGCGACGGGGTCGACCTCTTCGGGCGAACTGTGCGTGGAGCCCGGGGCGACGATCGGCTTGGCCTCACGGCCGTCCCACTCCTCCAGGAGGATCTCCAGCGGGACGTTGAGGTACGCCGGTCCCGCCGGGGCACGCCAGGCGAGTTCCGCCGCCCGCGTCACCATCGTAGGAAGGGTGTGGACGCTCGCGGCCTCGTTGGACCACTTGGTGAAGGGCTGCGCGATCTGGTGCGGGCCGCCGACGATGGACAGGTTGCGGTACCACTGGCCGCCCGGGTCCTGGCCGGGGCCGTCGCCGTACGTGGTCGACTCGGAGGAGCTGACGACCATCGGGACGCCCGCGAGCAGCGCGCCGTGCACGGCCATCGAGCCCTGGAGCAGACCGGGGGCCGCGTGCAGCAGCACGCCCTGTGGCCGGCGCTTGATGAGTCCGTAGCCGGTGGCCATGCCGACGGCGACGGTCTCGTGGGTCAGGTCCAGGTACTGCGGGCAGGGCAGTCCGTCGCGGTGGCGGCGGGCCAGGGACTCCCAGACGGGGGCCCACTCGGACCCCGACGAACAGAAGATGTAGTCGGCGCCGACGGCGTTGAAGGCGGTAACGAGAGCATCGCCGCCGTCGGCGCCCGGAGTGTTGGTGGTGTCGGTCATCTCTCGTGCTTCCTCAGCCCTCGATCGGCCAGTTCAGGACCTCGGAGATTCCGCGGCCCATGATCCATTCAAGCTCCTCGGGCGTGAAGTCCCAGTGCTTGGTGAACTGCTCGATCGTGTCGGTGTAGGTGATGCCGTGCCCGAGCAGCCGCGTGATGTCGGTGCCGTAGAAGCAGCGCTGCGGGCCCATCTTGTCGACCATCTCGCGCACGTACTTCTGGATGTTGTTGTTCGGGAAGGGCTGCGTGGAGTAGCCGGGGAGCGCCGAGAGCTTCACGTAGATGTTCGGGTGGGCGGCCAGGTCGGCGGTCTCCGAGACCCAGTAGCCGATCGCGTCGTCGACGCAGCGGGCCATGATGCCCATGTGGTCGATGATGATCTTCAGCTCGGGGTGCTTGGCGGCGATCTCGCCCAACTCCCGCTTCCAGATGGGCGCGTGGACCATCGTCGGGACGCGCAGCTCCTCGGCGATCGGCCAGTACCAGTCGTTGGTGCCGTCGATCATCCAGTTGCGGTCCTGCGGCCGGTGGAAGGTCAGGCGCGTGCCCTTCACATGCGGGTTCTGCGCGAAGTCCGCCAGCATCGCCTTGCCCTCTTCGGGCTTGTTCTGCGGGATGCGCGCCATGATGCCGAAGCGGTCGGGGTGCGCCTCGCAGGCCTCCAGGGCGTAGTCGATACGGTCGCCCTCCCAGGAGGGCGGCAGGATCAGGGCCCGGTTGACGCCGGCCTCGTCCATCAGCTCCAGGGCCTCCTCGTACGAGAAGGGGTCCTCACGGTGTCCGTTGAGGCGGATGCGCTCCCGCGCTCCCGGGACCCAGGGGCGGTCCGGGCTCTCTTCCTTCCAGATGTGGATCTGCGTGTCGACAACGAACATGTCCGGAACTCTTTCTCTCGAAGGTCTTTACGGAAGGAACGCTAGGCGGGAGAAGAGGCCTTGCCGAGCGCTGGGAGTGCAAGCAGTAGTTGCGCGAAACACCGCTGTACGCAGGGCATTCTCAGTTTGCGGACGAGGCGCTGAACACGGCCTCGACGATGTGCTCGGCGATCGCCATGGAGGCGGTGGCGGCCGGCGAGGGCGCGTTGCGCACGGCGGTGATCCGGCCGACCCGATGGATGCGGAAGTCGTCCACGAGCGTGCCGTCGGGATCCAGTGCCTGGGCCCGGACGCCCGCCCCGCCGCGTACGACGTCGGCGACGCCGACACCGGGGACGTAGAGCTTCGCGTCCTTCATGAAGGCCTTCGCGGACAGCGAACCGCGGTACTCCTTGATGCCGGTCCGCCAGTGCTGGGCGGCCATCCGCCAGGAGCCGGGATAGGCGGCGAGTCCGGCGAGGTCCTTCAGCGAGAAACGGCCGAGCTTGTAGCCCTCCCTGGCCAGGGCCAGGACGGCGTTCGGGCCGACCTCGACGCTGCCGTCGACACGCGGGGTGAAGTGCACGCCGAGGAAGGGATAGCGGGGGTCGGGCACCGGGTAGACGAGCCCGCGCACCAGGTGGGTGCGGTCCGGCCTGAGGAGCATGTACTCGCCCCGGAACGGGATGATCTTCGGCGCCCTCTTGTCCTGCGCGAGCTTCGCCACGGCGTCCGAGTGCAGCCCCGCGCAGAGGATCAGCCGGTCGACCCGGACCCGCTCCTGCCCCGACGCGACCTCGATACCATCCGGCACATTGGTGATCGACGTGACCGGGAAACCGAGCCGCACCTCTCCCCCGGAGGCCTCGATGTCCTTGGCGAACTCGCGGGCGATCGCCGGATAGTCGGTGATCGCGGTGCGCGGGGAGTGCAGGGCGGCGATCCCGCCGACATGCGGCTCCAGCTCCTTGATCTCCGCCTGGGAGATCTTGCGCAGCTCGGGCACGTGGTTGTTCCTGGCCCGCTCGTACAGGTTCTCCATCCGGCCCAGTTCGTCCGGCCGTACGGCCACGACGAGCTTGCCGATCTCCTCGTACGGCAGCCCGCGGTCCTCGCAGTACTCGCGCAGGATCGATACGCCCCGGACGCACAGGTCGGCCTTGAGGCTGCCCGGCGCGTAGTAGATGCCGGCGTGCACGACACCGGAGTTGTGGCCGGTCTGGTGGACGGCGACCTCGGGTTCCTTCTCCATGACCACGACCCGGGTGCCGGGGCGGCGCAGGGCGATCTCACGGGCGGTGGCCAGGCCCACGATGCCCGCGCCGACGATGCCGATCGTCTCGTCAGCCATCGGCATCCTCCTCTCTCTGTGCTGCTCGCCCGCTCATGCGCCGATGTGGACGGCGACGGTCTTGACCCGGGTGGAGAAGCGCAGGACCTCGTCGCCCTGCTCCTTGTAGCCGGTGCCGGAGTCGTGGAAGCCGCCGAAGGGCAGGTGCACGTCCCAGCCGGGGGTGGTCGCGTTGACCGCGATCTGCCCGCACTCTGCGTCGTCGGCGAAGCGGTACGCGGAGGCGAGATCGCGCGTGAACACGGCCGCCGCCAACCCGAAGTCGGAGTCGTTCACCGCGTCCACGGCCTGCGCGAAGTCGTCCACGGCGAGGACGGCGAGGACCGGTCCGAAGACCTCCTCGCGCCAGATCGCCGTCTCGGCGGTGACATCGGCGAGCACCGTCGGCTGGACGAAGCAGCCGTGCGCGTGGTCGCCCTCGGTGTCGGCGGCGCCGCCGGTGAGGACGGTGGCGCCCTGCTCGACGGCGACCTTGAGATGGGCGAGGACGCTGTCGCGCTGCTTGGGGCTGGACAGGGGGCACAGGGTGGTCGCCGGGTCGCTGCCCGGGCCGACCTTCAGCGCCTCGACCTCGGCGACCAGGAGCCGGGTGAACTCGTCGTACACCGGCCGCTCGACGACGACACGACTCGTGGCGGTGCACCGCTGTCCGGCCTGGCCGAACGAGGCCGCTACGACGGTCTTCGCGGCGAACGGCAGGTCGGCGTCCGCCAGGACCACCGAGGCGTTCTTGCCGCCGAGTTCGCCCTGGAAGCGGACGTTGCGGTCGGCGAGGCGGCGGCGGATGCGGTTGCCGACCTCGTTCGAGCCGGTGAAGGTGATGCCGACGATGCGCGGGTCGTCGAGGAGCGCCTCCTCGATCTCGGCGGTACGGCCCGTGACCACGTTGAGGACGCCCGCGGGCAGGCCCGCGTCGTGCAGGGCGCGGGCGAAGTGCAGGCCCGACAACGGTGTCTCGGTGGCCGGCTTGAACACGGCCGCGTTGCCGGTGGCGAGCAGCGGAGCGAGCTTGCGGGCCGGGGTGATCAGCGGGTCGTTCCAGGGGCTGATCACGAGGATCACGCCGATCGGCTCGCGCTGGGTGTGCACCCGGGTGTTCGGGCGGGCGTCGTGCAGGAGGGTGCCGTAGCCCTGGCGGGCCAGGCCGGCGTAGTAGTCGAGGAAGTCGGCGGCCTTGAGGGTCTCGCCGCGGGCCTCGGCGCCGGTCTTGCCGTTCTCGGCGGTGACGTCGGCGGCGATCTCGTCGACCCGCTCGCGGATCAGCCTGGCCGCGTCCGTGAAGATCCGGGCCCGCTCGAAGGGGCTGGTGCGCTTCCATACGGCGAAACCGCGCTCGGCGTGGTCGTAGGCGCGGGTGACGTCCTTGGCGGCGAGGGCGGGGATGCGCGCGAGGGGGGTGCGGACATCGGCGGGGTTGTGCACCTCGATCCACTCGCCGGTCGTCACCCACTCTCCACCGGAGAGGGTTTCCAGGCTTCGCATGAAGATCACTTCCTTCGTCCGCCGCGGTGCGGGTCCGCGGTCTGCACAGTCAGCGGCCACAACGGGCCGAATGCGACAACACACCATGTGAGGGCGATACCACCAGCCCCGCACAGGCAGGCATTGCTTGCGCCGTGCGCAGGTCGGCGGAGGGTTGATCCGTGCTGGAATCGGCAGGCCGGACGGCATGTGCCACGCCGCCGGGAGCCGAGGATCCGCCGCGGATCGACCGAGGATTCGATGAGGAGAGACACGACATGGCCTACGCAGTCATCGCCCGCTACTTCTGCGAGCCCGCCGACGAGGCCACGGTGCGGGCCGCGTTGCTGAAGGTGCGCGAGCAGACCCGTGCCGAGCCGGGGAACCTGGCGTACGAGGTGCACGCCGAGGCGGAGGTGTCAGGGAGTTTCGTGCTGTACGAGCAGTACGCCGACCGGGCCGGTTTCGAGGCGCACAAGGCGGCCGACCACTTCGACGAGCTGATCGTGCAGACGATCTGGCCGCTGCTGACCGATCGCAAGGTGACGTTCGCCGAGGTTATCTGACCGGGTGCTGCCGGGAAGCGCTGGGACGCGCTTCCCGGCTGGTCCGTTCCCGTCAGAACTCGTTGCCCCACACATACCGGGCGATCGTCTCCACCAGCTCGATCTTCCGGCGCTGTTCCTCGCTGGTCAGCAGCGGCCGGCTCGCCACATCGGCGAAGCCCCGGGACGGCGCTACGGCCCCGTCCTCCAGGTCCTTGAACTCGCCGACCGCGTCGAGCCTCGCCATCACCGCGTCGATGTCCTCCAGCGCGGGCACGGTCGCGTCGACTACACCCAGGCAGAAGTCACGGTCCTCGGGCAGGGCCTTGACCAGGGCGAGTTCGGCCGGGGTGCCCTGGTCGAAGGGCAGGATCCAGCGGTCGGCGCCGATCCCGCCGTAGAGCTGCTCGGTACGGGACAGGTCGACCGCGGCCGGGGCGACCGGGCCCGGGGCCACCGCGATGCGTACGCCCTCGGGGCGCTCGTCCAGCCGTACCGCCAAGGCATCGACAGCGAGGGCGTCCTCGAAGGAGAGCGCGCCGAGCGCGGCCGGATCGGTGGCCAACTGGCCGAGCAGCAGCGGGTTGTTGAGCTGGATCAGGCGTACGCCCTTGGCGACCAGCGACTCGATCTCCGCGAGGACGATCTCCGCGAGCGCCTCCCCCAACTCCCTTGCGGAGGACGGGCCGTGACCGGGCTGGAAGGTGGTGGCGGCGAGGTACGCGGGTGAGGGCAGCGAGGCCTTCGGGGCGATCACCGTAAGTTCGGTGAGGCGTGTCGCCCAGTCCGCGAGCAGGGGGCCGTTGGCCTTCGGGAGGGACTCCGCGACCCAGCGGACCAGGCCGTCGGCGCCGGCCTCGTCCGTACGCCGGAAGCCTGACACTCCGTCAAACACCGCGCTGCGGAAGTCTTCTCGGGGGAAGTCGCCGTCGGTGACGACGGTGGAGCGCAGCTTGCGCTGGAAGACGACCGCGTCCTTGACCGCCTGGAGTTCCGCCTCCTTCAGCGCCTCGGGGTCTCCGGCGGCCCGGGCGGCGGTCAGCTCGGCGGGGCGGACCAGGCTGCCCTGGTGGTCGATGCGGTAGTTGAACGTGTCCGCCATGAGTTATGCGTCCTTTCCGGGCGAGGACGGGGCGGGCTTGCCCGCGACTCCCCAGGCGGCGAACTCCAGTTCGTAGCCGAGCGAGGCGAGGACCTCCTCGGCGATCTGCTGGTCCTCGTCCGCGGTACCGCCCGCGATACCGAGGCCGCCGATGATCTCGCCGTCCTTCTTGATGGTGAGGCTGCCCTCGGTGGCCATGATCGGCATGGCGGCGCCCGGGAGTTGGGAGAGCTGGGAGAAGAAGACCGGCTGGCTCTCCTGCCACTTCTTCAGCATCTTGCCGGGCCGCTGCATGATGGCCGCCGTGTACGCCTTCGCGCGGGCGATGTCCGGGGTGAGCGGGCGGGCGCCGTCCGGGCGGCGGATGGCGATCGGGAAACCGCCCGCGTCCACCACGGCGACGCTCACCGCCTTCCCTATGGACTGGGCGCGCTTGTGGGCGGCGTCGATGATCTCCTCGGCGGCGTCCAGGGTGAGGCTGCTCATGCTGCTTCCTTCGGTGCGGTGAGAGTGCGGCGCAGGTGGGCGACGGCGGCGTTGTACTTCGCGGGCGTCTCCCAGTACATGGAGTGCGGGGCGTCCGGGACGATCTCCAGGTGCGAGCCGGCCAGCAGTTCGTGGGCGCGCGTCACGGTCTTCACGCTGAGCACCGCGTCCTTTTCACCCGCGAGGAAGGCGACCTTGACGCCCGAGGCCCGGATGTCGTCCAGGGACGGGCCGTTGGTGTCGAGGTTGCGCAGGTCCTGCATCCTGGCGACGTTGAACGTGCCCATCTGCTGGAAGAGGAAGGTGAGGTCGGCCCGTTCCTGCTGGAACCTCTTCGTCAACAGGCGGTCGATGACCGGCAGTTTGACGGCCTCGGCGCGGTCGGCGGCGGCGAGTTCCTTCAGCTCGGGGTGGCTGATGCCGCCGAGCGAGTGGCCGAGCACGACGGAGCCGACCCGCTCGGGTCGCAGCAGTCCGGCGCGCAGGGCGGCGACGGAGCCGATGGACTGGCCGACGAGCATGGCGTCGGTCAGGTCTTCCTTGTCGAGTACGGCGACGACGTCGCCGGGGAAGTCCTGCCCGTCGAACTCGGGCTTCGACGAGTGCGGAGGGGTGGGTGCGTCGGACTTGCCGAAGCCGCGCAGGTCCACGGTGACGACCGTGAACTCTTCGCGCAGTGCGGCCACTTGCTGCCACCAGGCGGCGTGGTGGCCGCCGCTGCCGTGCACGAACAGGATCGCCGGACCGCTGCCGTGGCGCTCGTAGTAGATGGAGGTGCCGTCGGAGTCGGCGATGGGCATGGGGGTGAACTCCTGTACGCGCGGGATTAGTTGGGGCGGCGGCCGTGGAAGACGAGCTCGATCATGGTGTGGTCGGGGTCGTGGATGTAGCAGAACTTCGACTGGTTCTCGGGCCGTTCGATCGGCCGGGTGTGCCGGATGCCCAGGTCCGTGATGTGGGCGAGGAACTCGTCCCAGTCGTCGACCTCGACGGCGAAGTGATAGGGCGCCATGCGCTCCATCTCCTCGACCGGCGTGAAGTGAAGGTCGAAGTTGCCGCGGGTCATCAGCACCACACGGGAGTTGGACTTGGGCATGATGCGCTTCATCCCGAAGACCTTCGTGTACCACTCGGCGGTCCGGTCGGGGTCGGTGGTGGGGAAGTTGACGTGGTGGATGTAGCGGGGTGCGCTGCTCATGACGGATTCCCTTCGCTGTGTACGGGGTTGGACAGGACGCCGATGCCGCTGATCTCGATGTCCACGGTGTCCCCTGGTTCGAGTTGGCAGGTGGACTCGGCGCCCATCCACAGCACGTCCCCCGGATGCATGGTGATGTGCTTGGTGAGCTCGACGATGTGGTCGAACGGGTCGAAGACCATGTCGCCGGTGGCGAACGAGGCACGGACCTCCCCGTTCACACGGAGTGTCGTGGTCTGGGCCAGGGCATCGACGTCGGTCTCGATCCAGGGGCCCATGGGCTTGAACGTGTCGCTGTTCTTGCTGCGCCAGAAGGAGCGGTCCTGGTGCTGCCAGGTGCGGGCGCTGACGTCGTTGCCGATGGTCCACCCGAAGACCGACTTGCGCGCTTCGTCGTAGGTCGCGTGACGCAGGGTGCGGCCCATGACGGCGACGAGTTCGGGCTCGGCCTCGAAGCGGCCCTCGACCCCGTCCGGCTTGACGATGGGTGAACGGTGGCCGGTGAGCGCGTTGTTGGCGCGATACCCGACCTCGGGTCGGTCCGGGGTCTCGGCACCCGCGTGCGCGATGTGGCGCGGGTAGTTCATGCCGACCGCGTAGAACACGGGCGGGACGACGACGGGCAGCCACTGGGCCTCGGCGACCGGGATCGTCCCGATCACCGTGGGGTCACCCTCGATCGGGGACTCGGACAGCAGCTCGATGTCCTCCTCCCCCACGCGGCCCCATACCGCCCGGCCGCCGACCGCAACGCGGGTGTACCTCATGGCGGTTCAGCCCGCCAGCTGGTGGGAGACGCGCTTGGTGATCAGGTAGGCGTCGAGGGCCTCGGGGCCGCCCTCCCTGCCGTAGCCGCTCTCCTTGACGCCGCCGGAGGGCGCCTCGGCGACGGAACCGCCGCAGTGGTTGATGGAGAGGATGCCGGCCTCCAGCGCGTCGATGAGCTTCTCGGCGGTGGCGGCGGACTCGGTGAACCCGTAGGCGGCGAGGCCGTACGGCAGGGCGTTGGCGAGGGCGAGGGTCTCGTCGAGGTCGGTGAACGGGACGATCGGCGCGAGCGGGCCGAAGGGTTCCTCGTGCATCAGCTTCGCGTCGGCCGGTACGTCGGTGAGGACGGTCGGGGCGTAGAAGTAGCCGTCGCGCGCGAGGCGTTGGCCGCCGGTGAGTACCTTTGCGCCTCGCTCCACGGCGTCGGCGACCAGGTTCTCCATGGCCTGCAGCCGGCGCTCGTTGGCGAGCGGCCCCATGGTGGTGTCGGCGTCGAGGCCGTCTCCCACGGTGACTGCCTGTGCGGCCTTCCCGAACTCGGCGGTGAACGCGTCGACGATGCTCTCGTGGACGAAGAAGCGGCTCGGCGAGGTGCAGACCTGGCCGGCGTTGAAGAACTTCGCCTGGGCCGCCTTGCGGGCGGACTTCACCGGGTCGGCGTCGGCGCACACGATGACGGGGGCGTGGCCGCCGAGTTCCATCAGGGTGGGCTTCATGACCTCGCCCGCCCGGGCCGCGAGGAGTTTGCCGACCGGGACCGAGCCGGTGAAGGCGACCAGGCGGATCTGCGGCGAGGGGATCAAGTGGGCGGAGACTTCGGCCGGTTCGCCGAAGACGAGGTTGAGGACACCGGCCGGGAGTCCGGCGTCGACGTAGCAGGCGACCAGAGCGGCGGCCGTACCCGGGGTCTCCTCGGACGCCTTGATGACGATCGAGCAACCTGCCGAGAGCGCCGAGGAGAGCTTGCGGTTGGGGCCGCCGACGGGGAAGTTCCACGGCACGAACGCGGCGACGGGGCCGACGGGTTCGCGGCGGACGGTGAGGAGGGTGCCGGGTGCGGACGGGATGATCCGGCCGTAGGCGCGGCGGGCGTCCTCGATGTGCCAGCGCAGGGTGTCGGCGGTGCGCAGGGCCTCGGTGGTGCCCTCGCGGAGCGGCTTGCCCTGCTCCTGGGCCATGATCCGGCCGATCTCGGGGGCGCGCTCGGTGATGAGGTCGGCGGCGGCGTGCAGGATCGCGGAGCGCTTGGCTATGGGTGTGTTGCGCCAGGTGCGGAACCCCTCGGTGGCCGCGTCGAGGGCGCGGTCGAGGTCGGCGGTGGTGGCGAGGGGTACGTCGCCGATCACCTTCTCGGTGGCCGGGTTCACGATCGGGGCGGTCCGTCCGGTGCCGCCCTGGCACCACTCGCCCGCGATGTACATGCGGACGGCGGGGTAGCCGTGGTCGGAGGTCATGAGTGGGTGCCCTCTCAGGCTGGGGGGAGAGTCAGTTGGCGGGGGCGTCCTGCTGGTCGCGGTTGGAGCGCAGCTGCCAGATGTGGTGGGGCGGGGTGGTCTCGTGGACGCGGGTCTCGTAGGTGTCGTCGACGCGGTCCATGTCGGCCGCGTACTCGACGCGGCCTCCGCAGGGGGCGTGTACGAACCGGAAGACGTTCGAGCCGACCGTGTGGCGGCCGAGTTTGCGGGCCTCCCGCCAGCCGCGCTCGATCATGTGGTTGCCGCCCTCGATGACGTCGTCGAAGCCGGGGACCTCGTAGGCGATGTGGTTGATGCCCGCGCGGTCGGGGCGGTGGCACAGCAGCATGGTGTGCTGGTCGTCGTCGCCCGGTGCCTGCATGAAGACGCCCATCGGTTCGACGATGTCGGTGGGCCGGAAGCCGAGCCGCTCGGTGTAGAACGCGACGGCTTCCTCGCGTCCCTCCTTGACGATGTTCAGCGCGACGTGGCACATGCGCAGCGGGAAGGCCCGGGTGAGCGGTTCCAGCGCGCTGTTCCAGCGGTCGACGCTGCCCGTCGCGTTGGCGGGGCGGGGGGTGACATCCGCGTTCTTCGGGCGGGCCAGGGTGAGTCCGACGCCGAAGCCGCTCTCGTCCACGGTGTGGAAGACCCCGTCGGCGCTCTCGTGGACCTTGCGGTCCGGGCCGGCGGCGGCGACCAGCCGGGCCAGTTCCCCGGGGGTGTCGACGCCCCACACGATCTCACGGATCGTCGGCCCGGCCTCCACCGGCGGCGGCAGCAGGGGGCCGGGCATCGTGTCCAGGTGGAGGGTCTGCCCGGCGAGCGTCTCGAAGACCGCGTGCTCCTCGGTGCGCTCCAGCAGGAACAGCCCGAAGTCGCCGAAGAAGCGGACACATTCGTCTACGTCGTCGATGCCGTAGGTGACCGATTCGATTCTCTGGATTCCCATGGATGCCTCGTTTCGCGGGTCGCCAGGCGAGCCTAGATTTCGGGGCGTGAATGCCTCAATGGTCCGAGCTCGTCTGAATTCGCAATCGTTTCTTGCGGCTACGCGCGGATGGCCGGAATGGGGTTCTGGGAGAACCATTCGGCGAGGAAGTCCAGGAACACGCTGACCTTGCGCGGGGTGGCCTGGCCCGGGCCGTAGATCGCGAAGAGCGGGCGGTCGGGTACGGCGAGTTCGGGCAGCAGGACCTTGAGGGCGCCGGAGAGGAGGTCGTCGTAGGCGGGGCGCTGCGGGAGCAGGGCGATGCCGCGGCCGTGGACGGCGGCCTTCTGCAGTGCGAGGTAGGAGTTGGAGGAGAACGCCACGTTGCGGATCTTGTGCAGGGTGCTCGTGTGTCCGTGGCCGATGCGCCAGACCGGGTCGTTGACGTGGACGAGGCACTCGTGGTGCGCGAGTCCGTTGGGCTCGGTGAGCGGGCCGCAGCGCTCCAGGTACTTCTCGGAGGCGCAGAGCACGAAGGGCAGGGAGGCGATCTTCTTCAGACGGACACTCGAATCGCGCAGGTCGCGGGTGTGGAAGGCCACGTCGAAGCCGCTGTCCAGGAAGTCGTACGTACGGTCCGACATGCCGCCCAGTTCGAAGCGGACGTGGATCTTGGGGTGGGCGGCGGAGAACGCGGCGATCGCGTCGCCGAGGTCCAGGCTGCCTATCCACTTGGGGCAGATGATGCTCAGGGTGCCCTCGGCGCGGTCGTGGAGGTGCGAGATGACGGCGTCCTCGGCCTCGATCTCGTCGAGGATGCGGGCCGCGAACTCGGCGTACCGGAGCCCCGGTTCGGTGAGGCTCACCGAGCGGGCAGTGCGGTTGACGAGGCGGACGCCCACCTGTCGCTCCAGCTCGGCGACGTGGCGCGAGACGAGGGAGCCCGACGAGCCGAGTTTCTTGGCGGCGCCGCTGAAGCTGCCGGTCTGGGCGACGGTGACGAAGCTGTGCATGAGGAGCAGTCGGTCCATGATTCCTCCGGAGGCCCACGTGTGCCAGGGGTGGGCCCCGGCGGCGGTGCCGGTCGTGCGTAGGGGTCCGGCAGGATCCGGAACGTCCTTGCAGCGGCTCTGTCAGGACATTCCGGCGACGCGCCGGACGGGCGGCTCGGGACAGTGCGGGGACAGGCATCGCTGCCCACGCGGCTGTGCTACTCGGGGCAGTACTGGGGTGCCTTGTTCAGGTTGTCCTTCGTGACCAACAAAAGAGGAATGTTGGCAATCTTGTCAACCTTCTTCTTGGCCAGGAGGCCGACGGCGTTCTTGACCGCGGTCTGCCCGATCGACATGGCCGAGTTCGCGACGGTGGCGGAGAGCCGTCCGTCCTTGACAGCGGCCAGTCCCTCGTCCGTGCCGTTGGCGGTGACGATCTTCACGTCCTTCTTGCCGGCCGCGTCGAACGCCTTGCGGGCGGCCAGCGCCATGTCCTCCGAGGCGACGAACGCGTACTGCAGGTCGGGGTGTGCCTGGATCATGTTCTCGGCCACGTCCTGCGCCTTCACCGGATTGAACATACCCGGCTGGTTCGCGACCACCTTCGCGGTGCTCGGCAGCGCCTTCGTGAAGCCGCCCACCATCAGGTCGGAGGCCGCACCGGGCGCACCCGCGATCACGCCGACCTGGACGTTCTTGCCGCCCGCGTCCCGCGCGATCCAGCCGGCGTCCAGGGCGCCGAGCTTCCCCAGGTCGACGACGGCCGCGCCGAGGATGTCGTTCACGTCGCTGGTGGCCACGGACGTCAGATAGATCGGTATGTTCGCGGCCTTCGCCTTGGCGATGTCGCCCTTGAGCGCGTCGACATTGACGGTCTGCACGATCAGCGCGCTCACACTGCGCGAGGTCATGTCCTCGATGTTGGACAGCTCGGTGGTGGAATTCTGGTGCGAGTTGGCGGTGAAGATCTTGGCGTTCTCCGTCTTCGCCGTCTGCTCGACCGCCTTCTGGAGACAGCTGTGGAACTCGGTGTCGCCGCCGTTGACGAATCCGAGGGTCACCTCGCCGGAACTCCCACTGTCGTCACTGCTGCCGCAGCCGCTCAGTACGAGGGTGCCGCCGGCGAACGCGGCGAGCGCGGTTCTGCGGGAGCGGACCGAAATTCTCAAGGGGAACCGCCATTCAAGGGTGAGGTGAAGTGAAGTGGGGAGGGCCGGTCAATGACGTGCGGCACGTGCCTTGTGCACCTCGTTGGCGATGGCCGCGACGAGCAGCACTCCGCCGACGGAGACCGACTGGTAGTTGCTGGAGACCTGGAGCAGGTTCAGCGCGTTGGCGACCACGCCGAGGAGCACCACACCGAGGCCGGTGCCTACGACGGTGCCGTAGCCGCCGGCCAGGGCGGTGCCGCCGATGACGACCGCGGCGACGGCCTGGAGCTGGAGGGAGAGTCCGCCGGTGCCGGGGCTGCTGCCGCTGAGCCGCGACAGCAGCATCAGGCCGGCCAGTCCGGACAGGGCACCGGTGAGGGCGTAGAGGGAGAGCTTGCGGGCGGTGACGTTGATTCCGCTGAGGCGGGCGACGTGCTCGTTGCCGCCGATGGCGAAGGCGTCGCGGCCGAACACGGTGAACCGCATGACCAGGACGGTCGCCACCAGCACGAGGATCGCCACGACCAGCAGGTACGGCACCCCGAGGATCTTGTTGTTGCCGAGGGCGAACATCTTGGTGCCGATGGAGACGCTGACGCTGTCGAGCACGAGCAGCGCGACACCGTCCAGGAGAGTCGCCGTCGCCAGGGTCGCGACGAACGGGGCGACGTCGGTGAACGTCACGACCGCCCCGTTGACCAGTCCGATCAGCGTGGCCAGCACCAGGCAGGCGACAACGGCGAACGCCGTGGAGTGGCCGTGCGCCAGCAACTGCGCCCCGACCGCGGTCGTCACGGCGACATTGCTGCCCATGGAGAAGTCCATGCCGCCCGCCGTCATCAGCAGCGTGAGTCCCGCCGCGATCACGGCGACGACGCTGACCTGGCGCAGGATGTTGATGACGTTCGTGTCGGTGGCGAACGAGTCGGTCCGCAGCGAGGTGACCACGATCACCACGATCAGTACGGCGATCAGACCGGTGTGCGGGGCGCCGCGCAGCGCGGCGGGCGAGAGCCTGGGGCGCGCCTTCCCGGGCCGTTCGGAGACGCCGGGGGCGTCGGCAAGTGTCTTGACGCTCACTGCGGTTGACCTCCGAGGGCGGTGGCGACGAGTTCGTCGTGGGTGATGGCGTCGATGTCGTGCTCGGCGACCGTCCGGCCGGCGCTGACGACGACGACCCGGTCGGCGAGGCGCATGACCTCCTCGGCGGAGGAGGAGGCGAGCAGTACGGCGACTCCCCGCGAGGCGAGATCGTCGACCAGGGCGTGGATGTCGGCCATGGCAGCGATGTCGACCCCGTTGGTGGGGTCCTCCAGGAAGCAGGCGACCGGCTCGGTCCCCAGCCACTTGGCGAGCAGCACCTTCTGCTGGTTGCCGCCGGACAGCGCGCCCACCGGCGGGTTGCCGGCGAGGGCGACCACGCCGTAGCTGCGGCGCAACGGGGCGGCGCGGCGGGCGAGTTGGGCACGACGGTGGGTGCGGCGGCGGGCGAAGCGGTCGTCGGCCAGCATCAGGTTCTCGTCCAGGGAGAGTTCGGGGACGAGGCCCAGGGCGCGGCGGTCGCCGGTGACGCAGCGCAGGCCGCTGGCGAGGGAGGCGTGAACTCGGCCGAACGGCACCGGAGTTCCGTCCACGGCGAGTCGGCCGGTGTCGGGGCGGCGGCGGCCGGAGAGCAGGTCGAAGAGGCGTGACTGCGCGTCCCCGGCCGGGCCGAGCACGGCGACGATCTCGCCCTTGCGGACGTCGACGGTGAAGTCCCGCACGGCCCGGCCGTCGGTGAGACCGCGCACGGTCAGCCCGATCTCGTCCTTGGGAGCGGGCCGCCCGGACCGCTGGGACACAACATCCCTCCCGACCATGCTCCGTACGAGTGCGGCGGCGTCGAACTCGGCGGCGGGCGCGCTGTGTACGACCGCTCCGTCCCGCAGCACCGTCACGCGATCGGCGACGGCCAGCACCTCGTCGATGTAGTGCGAGATGTAGACGACGGCCACGCCCTCGTCGCGCAGGGTGCGCACCAACTCCCGTATCTGGTGGGCCGCTTCGGCGCTCAGACAGGCGGTGGGTTCGTCGAGGACGAGGATGCGGCCACCGCGGCGGACCTCGCGGGCCACCTCGACCATGGTCTGTTCGGCGACGGTGAGCGAGCCCGCGGTCCGGGTCACGTCGATGCCGATGCCGAGGGCCTCAAGTGCCGTGCGGGCCTCGGAGTTGACGGCCTTCCAGCGCACGGCACCGGCCCGGGTCGGCAGGTCGCCCAGCATGACGTTCTCGGCGACGGTGAGCCCCATCGCCAGTTCGCGGCGCTGCGGCACCGAGGCGATGCCGAGCCTGCGCGCCTTGCGGACCGTAAGTCCGTGCTGTGCCTGCGCGTTGACCTCGACGGTGCCGCCGTCGGGCTGATGGATCCCCGAAAGGACCTGTACCAGCGTCGACTTGCCGGCCCCGTTCATGCCCATCAGCGCGTGGACCTCGCCGGGGTAGAGGTCGAGGTCCACGCCCTTCAGCGCGGCCGCCCCGCCGAAGCTCTTGGTGACGCCCCGGACGCGAAGTACCGCGTCTCCCCCCGGGGTTGTCACGGGCGTGGTTCGGTGCCGTCGGTGCCGTCCGGGGCGATCCGGCCGTAGCCGCGGATGTCCGGGAACGGGGGTTCCTTGTCGGCCTGCAGGTCCACCTGGAAGGTGTTGAGGCACATGCCGAGCATGGTGAAGTTGCCGAGCGCGCCGATGGTGTCGACCAGGCCCTTGGAGCCGAAGTGCTCCAGTGCGGCGGCGAAGGTGTCGTCGGTGACGAAGTGGTCGTCGAGGATCTCGCGGCAGAACTGGTAGAAGATCTGGTCCACTTCGTTGTCGAAGACGGCATCGCGCTTCTCGGCGATCGCCTTGACGGCGGCCTCCGGGATGCCGGCCTCGATCGCCTGGTGCACATGGGCGTTCCAGGAGTACTGCGCGTCCCAGTTGCGGGCGGCCATCAGCAGGGTGAGTTCGCTGAGGTGCTTGGGGAGGCTGCTGTCGAAGCGGGCGAACGCGCCGAGGGATTCGGCCCGTTCGCACATCTCCGGGCTGTGCAGCCAGACCCGGAAGGGTCCGCGGACCCCGCCGCGCCGGCCGGCGATGCGGGCGGCCAGTTCCTGCTGGCGCGGGTCCATTTCCTCTTCGGTGAGAACGGGGAGCCTCATGGGCCGATACCTGCCTTTTCTTTCCGGCGCGTTACGTGCACGGTTCGTGAAGCCGTGCGATGCGTGCCGACGCTACAGCCGGGTCCGGAAAGCTCACCCCTCTGGAAATGCAAGGTAAAGCTGCACGCCAGAGGGCACCCATTCCCCCGCGCGAGGCCTAACGTCGTTCGACGCAGAAGTGTGTAAGCGGAAAGGAACTCCGGATGACCACGATCATCAAGGTCGCGTCCGTGCCCGTACTCGACCGGGGCGGTGCCGTCGCCTCGACCCCCCTCATCACGACGCCGTCGGCGGGCGGGGAGAACCTGATCACCAGTGGCATGAGCGTGTATCCGGTCGGCTCCGGAGCACCGTTGCACTCGCACAACTGCGACGAGCACGTGACGATCCTGGAGGGCCGGGCGGAGGTGGTGGTCGACGGCGAGGTGACGAAGCTGGAGCAGTACGACACCACGTACGTCCCTTCGCCGATCCCGCACCTGTTCCGGAACATCGGGGACACCCCGCTGCGCATCCTGTGGGTGTACTCGTCGGGCTATGTGACACGGACGTTCACCGAGACGGGCAAGACGGTGGAACACCTGTCGGACGAGGACCAGATGGGCTCGGACGACGAGGGCCTGTCCGGCGGATCAGGTCGCAGGAAACTGACGGCACTTGATCAGCGCCGGTGAGCGGGGTGTGGTGCGTGCAGCTGCAAGGCGGAGGAGGGAGGCGACGCGGAGCGTCGGCGACCGACGACAACGCCGCAGATGCGCGTGCCACACCCCGCGTCTGCGACAGGATCCG
>Ga0307511_10002295_pt1 | contig 19985 bp, 16 predicted proteins | sample 13_EM_MG_FD_200266 | JGI IMG/M metagenome (GOLD analysis project Ga0307511, IMG submission 200266) | Populus trichocarpa ectomycorrhiza microbial communities from riparian zone in the Pacific Northwest, United States - 13_EM | ecosystem: Host-associated > Plants > Roots > Unclassified | place...
GAGGGTGTGCGGTGGCTTCGCTGGTGAGGAGGGTGTGGTGGAGGGTATTGAGGGCGGCGATTTCCGCAGCTAGACCCGGGGGGTTATGTGGGGAGGGTTTGACAGAGACTGAGAGCTCGGAGCCGATGGAGAGGGGGAGGAGAACGAAGGTATCGCTTTCTCGGGACATTTTGGAGCCTTTGGAGGGGTGGGTTACTGGTAGAAAGAGTGAGAGTTTGGATCGTCCGAATATACTCTGTCGCTGCGTAAAAAAAGCGAAGCTCCTCGAAGGTTCGGATTCGTTTGTATTCAATTAAATAGAGTTCGCAGTGTAGTGAGCAGGTATCAGCTACTTGTTTGATTCTTCTTCAGGCTTGTTGGCCAAACGGTGTTGAACGAATGTTCTATTCCCTAGGTCTTGTGGGTAGCTGAATGCAGCTCCAAAAAAGTTAAGGACACATTCGCAGTCTTGGCATTGAGAGCTCCAGGCCAGTCTAGTTGCCAGTTACCGCTAATTCGTCTCGAGCCATTAACAATTTGACATCTATGATACATCGCAAAAAAAATAAAACAGAGCAGACTAATACGACTCCATAGTAATACCCACTTTACTTTTTCGCTGTCCTCCTCATCGTCCTCGGTTTAGGGAACTCTGGCTTAGCCGTCAAAGTTGCTATCCTGTGCATCTTGATCTCCGGCTTTGGTATTCCAAGTGCCTCTGCTTGAATCGGAGAGACTTCCCGCTTCTTGCACCCAACGTTCTGGAAAATCTGAAGAACACTGATTTGCCTCATATGTTAGCCTGTATTACGCACAATGGAATTGAGGAAACGTATGCATACGCCCTAGTCTGCAGTCCCAAATCATCCCTCAAGTGAAACACATCCACCTGCCAATTCTCCTCTGCAAACAAACACAAAATAGCCATATAATTGAGCAACTTTGCCAGCTGCACTGGGCTCGCCCTCCTCCTTGGCCTAAGGTCTTCCTTGTCCTCACTCACACCTGGCGCACCAGGTCCCCCTACGGTTTCGGTGTACTTCTTGAGTAAGATTGTCAGGAGGTCACCAGAAATATTGAGTTTGTGGCGGATTTCAATCTCCTTGCCAAATAGAAGGAGGTTCCGAGAGTCCCGGCTGGTAAGGAACATGTATAGATTCCGCAGGATGGAGATGTATTTGAGGAGCTTGAGCTTTTTGGTATTGGTTGCATTGGGGGTTTTGGCGAGACCAAGTTTGTTGATGCGTTGAGTGACATGAGCGTTATCCCTAACCGACAAACCAGATCAGTTTCCCTCCTCCGCTCAGTGGGCTGGGGTTTGGGGAGCATACGGAACGTAAATGACATTACCCGCCTTCGCCTCCTTATACCAATCCTGTACCCAGACGTGATCCAGCTCCTCCTTACTAACCACATCACCCAAATTATACACCTCCGAGGGGCAGGTGATCCCCTCAGTCTTATGCGGCGGCAACAACCTCCGCTCCTCGGCAGCCTTGTCCAAATCCTCCTTCGTAGGCATCGATTCCGTATTCTCTCCAATCTGGGATATAATCGACGTTGTAACCATGGCGTCCATGTCATTAACATTGACCTGGTTGATCTCCCGTCGCTCAATCGCCTTCCTAGACTTCTTGGTACCGAATTCCGCCCCGAGGAGCGCGCGAGCAGAGGAATACTACCCACTGCGTCAGCATCTTTTCTCCCAGCCTAATAAGCAGAGCACCTACCCCATCCGCAAGCGTATTCCTCTTTGCCAGCTCCGCATCCTTCTCCCTCAAGCTCTTGATCTCCCTTCGGATATGCACCCTTGGCGCAGGATGCACCTCCATCTCCCCAGTCTTCGGGTCGTAAACCCCTATATAGTACTTCTCCACCTCCACGTCCTCCTCCATCTCCTGGCCCTCATAGTCAATCCGTTCTGTCGATCCATGAACGATGTATTCCACCGAAGACGAGTTCTTGTTTCTCTTGGTTGCTCGGGGACGGGAGTATGCTGTTAATTGAGTATTTGCTGGAATCTGCACACCAGGGGTAGTAGCTAAAGCGCCATACAAAAATCACTGGGTCAGCAGAGAGGCTCTCTCATGCTCTGAAGGTGCGAACGAACCGACAATGGGTATAAAGTCGCTTTTTTCCGCAACCTTGATCGTGATCTCAGCTAAGCCATTGACTGGGGCGTGGGAGTCCCTCTTCCGCTTTCTTTCGGGCGACGAAGGCATGGCTAATAGTGTTTATCGATGGGCGTAAGCAGCTCTGGATCTAGAGTGCTCAGATTGAGAAATGGTGACCTCGAAATCTTGAAAATCTTGGCGGGAGGCTGTTATCTTAGCGGGGGCTTGGTGTTTATCTGATTCTCTAGTGCGACCTCTGCAAACTGCGACCCTAGATTCCCAACCCAACTATGTGACAACGAGAACAGAAAGCAGAATTTCCTGATTGGATTTCATCGTAAACTCTGAACATAAAGTGTAAGACTATTTAAGTGTATTCGTTAGGCAAAGAGGAAGAAGCGTATAGCGACCCGCTGTAGCAAAGAAGCTACCCTAGTATTGATTTCCCCCCCCCTCACAACTGGCCCCATTGGGTACGTAGACCCGCGAGAAGTATTTCCTACATAAAGCATACTAATCCTACTTATACTTGGACTAGGTAAAGTGAGTTGACATTTCTTTTATGATATTTCGAACAATTAATGGAAGAGTTCAGGGTAAGGCTGCTTCCTGATATTGTAAATTCATCCGAGTCACAACTGTATGAGGAGTCTTACATTGTAACGTGGTAAGTATTTTTGGTTATTCGGGAGTAAGAACCTGAATAGTATAGCTTAGAGCCAGCCCCATGTGCAGAAGGAGGAAGTAGGCAAGGAATTTATTTTGTGTCCTCAATTGGACATCATACTGGTAGATATATCTCTGTACAGGTACTATAGTAAAAGAATTTCTAGCCATACATGCATTAGATTTTTACTTTTTTCACTGTGCATTCTGTCCTCACCTATCTTACTGGGCTCGATATCTCCGCTCCCCCTAACAAAGGGCCAAACCGAGAATAAAGAAACACTGAAACTTATGACTATGACGATGATCCTAGCACAAAACAGTTGCGTAAATAAAAAGCCATATATAGCTTGACCTCGACTCCTCAATTATCCTCCATCTCCACATCATTGTCCCTCAACGCCGGGTCTATCGGCACATCCCCTTCCCCATCCTGCTTCTTCCCTATATCCCTCTCCATCTTCTCCACAAACTCCGGATCAAACTCCTCCAAAGGCTCATCATCCGAATCATCCTCAACCCTGGGTTTCCTCCTACCCTTCGTTTTCTTCCCCCCAGCATCCTCACCCTCATCTTCACCCTTCGCCTCCTGCGTCGTGGGCAGCGGCTGAGTCATCTCCTCATCATCCAAATCCTCATCCGAATCGACCGTCTCCGCAGACTTATACTTCCCATAACCACCCTTCTTCCCCGATGCCGCCGCGCTCCCACCACTCTTCGTAAGCCTTTTCCGTTTCTTAGGGCGGTCCGCAGCGGTAGTATCTTCGCCATCTTCGGCCAAAGTCCGCGACTTGCTACGACGCCTTCTCCTCGGCGCCGAAGATTCGGCCCCTGCATCACCTAGTTCTCGCTCGCTCTCGCTCGTCTCAATGAGCCCATCTTCCCTACCCTTTCCTTTCCTCCCTTTCCTTCCCCCACCACCAGATTTCCTCTTCCTCTTTCCTCCATCTTCACTATCATAACCATCTACTCCTCGTCTAGCTTCTTCCTCCACCATTCTCCTCCTTGCAAGCACCCTCGATTCTTCCACCAGCTTCCGCCTCTCTTCAGCAAGCGTCCTCTGTCTTTCCTCTATCTGCTCTTGCTTCCTCAGCTCTTCCTCCTCCTTCTTCTTCATCTCTGCTTCTCGCCTAGCCCTAGCCCCAGCGAGTTTGGCAGCATTAGTAGACTCATATGTCCTCTGCGCTTCAATCGCCCTAGCCAACTGCCCTGCAAGCGAGTTCCTCCCCATCGCAGCACGCTGGTCAATATCTTGTGGCGGGTACGGGGGATTCTTGCTTCGAGCAACTGCAGTGAAGGCCTTAATAGCCTCGTCAAGACCCGCAGCAGCGTCCTCCATATCTGCAAGGGTCTTCTGAGTCTCAGGAAGTGGGCGTATGGTTTGTGCGAGCTGGAATTGGACAAAAGCGACGTTAAATTGGTAGACAGTTGAGTCTGGGGCGAGTTCGAGAGCCTTCTTTGCGTATGATAGGGCGTTCTTAAAGCTCTCGATGCTCTGGGCTGCAGTGCTCTCTGCACCTTTTTCCTTACGGCCCTTGGAATACCAGACTCGACCGAGGCAGGTGAGTGTGTTATGATCCTTACCGCCCTGGTACTTATTCAGCGCAGTATCATACTATGCGCGTAGAGTTAGCAGCGGATCTTTCACAGAGGGGACGTCATGAACCTACAGCTTCTATACTCCTGGACCACTGCTCCAGTCCTGCCAAGCAATGCCCCAAGTTCAGAAACACTGCTCCATCCTTCACCGTCTCCTTGAGCTTCGTAAAGATCCCCACGGCCTGACTATAATTCCGCCTATCTTCTACTAACGCAATCGCCACCCCCTGCGCTGCATAGGCATTCTTCCCATCCAACAATAACGCCTTATCGAAGAACTCCACTGCCTTTTCATACATCTTCCTCCTCTTCTCCCTGTCACTCTCAGTGTCTCGCTTCATCTCCCTCGCGATAATCAGATATAAATTCCCCATAGCCGTAAGCGCATAACGATCATGTTTATCGTAGTGCTGAAGTGAATGTTTATGGTGTCGCATCTCTTGATCTTCAGAGATATTAATAGGGAATTTCTTTTTCTGACGGGAAAGGTACCATCCGTAAAGGGCCCTGACTTCGAGATTTGCACCGTCGATTTGCATTAGCTTCTGGATCCGCTTAATGCCTTCATCGGGAGGAGGTTTTCGGAGATAAATGTATGTCAGTCGCATATTTGCATCGACGTAGTGCTCATATCTAGCGAGGAGACCTTCGTAGAGCTTCGTAGCCTCTTCTGTGTTACCCGCTGCCTCCTCTAGACGGGCAAGGTTGTAGGAGAGTGTGGTGACAAGAGCGTCAGTGTCTACGCCTTCGGCGTTCTTCTGGGCGAGGGCAGCGCAGGTAGTAAGCGCAGTTTGGTATAATTCCCTAGCCACATCAAAGTTGCCTTGGTGATACTGAAGAACGGCAATGTTGTTCAACAGCTGTGGTTGAAGATGTAGCTCCTCACCTGATTCATCATCATTGATAACTTCCATCTCAATCTGCTGAACTTGCTGGAGACAGTGCAGAGCCTTCTCATGTTGATCTCCCTCATAGAGTTTTGCAAGGGTGAGTAGAAGCGATGAATCCGGCCTAAGGTTTCTCTTTGAGTCTTTCCAGCAGTTGCGAACGGACTCAAGTAATTGGATCGCCTTCCTATGGACGTTGCCCATATCGTCTTTTGCCCCCGCAACACCAGCCTGAGCTCCCACTGCAAAGACTTCTTCGGCGTAGAGTGCACCCAAGATAGTCATAGCCTCGATGCACTTTGGGTGGTGCGTTAAGATTTTCTCGAAGGTGTACTTCGCTGACCCATAATCCTTCATCAAGACTTGCACTTGTCCCATTCCTAATCTGGCCGGTAAAAATCCCCTCTCTTCACCCGCAGCTCCCCGTGGCTTCTCGAACCTCCCCTCGTTACTCTTTCTGTAATATGACAATGCCCTTTCATACTCCCCAGCATAATGATGTTTCCTTGCGAGTAGGTACCACCCATCACTCGCTACTGTACCAATATCCGTAAACTCTATTGCCTTCTTTGCAAGTGCCTCAACATTACCCATCCCTTTCTTAGAGAAGAAGTAGGTTGCAAATGTTGTGCATGCTATCGGAAGGTCCTTGTCGATCTTGTACGCGCGCTGGGTATAATCAGTGATTGCCCGTCGATAGTTCTCTGCGAACTCTGGGGAACTTTCAGAGAGGCCCGCAGTGGTGCTGAGGTGATACAGGGCAAGAAGGATATTGGCAACTTTCGAGGTAGGATCCTATTCATGTCAAGCATTAGCTCAACTCAGTGCTCAGCCTTTTCATACAACATACGATTTCCAGACTTCTTTCCCACGCCATCTTCGCATCGTCCTTATATCCCAGTTGCCAATAACATAGACCAATACCGATCCTTGGATCGGGATCCATGTCCGGCCTGTTCAGTAGCACCTCCTGATACCCCTCCAAAGCCTGAGGGTACTTCTTGTTTGCGAATAATATCCGGGCCCTAGCCATTGCCGCAAACATATTCTTCTTCCCACCATGACCCCGATATGCCTCCTCAAAAATCTTGGTGGCCTGGTCCATATTCGTCTTCTTGTCAGTTGGGTTGGTCGCAAGTGCAGACTTCATCAGGGATATCATCCCTCGGGCAAGCTTATTGACTATCCAGTCCCTATCGATACGAATCGCTTCGTTCAGTGTCGAAGTAGCCAGGTTGAGGTAGTAATCTTTCGTCTTCTGTTCACCCACCATACCATTTGCATTATCGACTATACCACACAGAGCGTATTAGCATCCCAACTCCCCTCCCCACCGTCCAGATGCCATGTACTCACCACCACCAGCACTCCTCGCTGCCCCCCTCGCCTTCATCAAATACAGCCATACCAACGCCCCCAATAACGGCAACCGCTCATTAACATCCCGCTGCATCCTCTCCGAATCCCTCCCCTTGATCAACATCTCAATTGCACCATCGGTCTTCCCATGCTTCGCATACCCCAACGCGATGGACATCCAGAAGTTCCTCTGACTGTTCTCATTATCTAACAGCACACACAGCTCTGTTGGGTCGTCTGGGAGATTATCGAGGTCTACTTCAACCGATGTTTCCTCTTCATCTTCGGCTTCTTGGATAGGAATGTCTATCGATGACGGGACGTCCAGGAACCGGTTGAGCACGATAGGTTTTGCGTGTGTCTCATCGGAGAATTGCGAGGAGAATTGCGAGGTGCCATTGAATTGGGAAAAGGAGTTCATACTGCCAGACGGGCGTAAATTCCAGTGGTGTCGTTAATCCTACAAAGGTTTCGCCCCAGGAGGTCGTGATGCGGCTCTGAAAGGAGCGCCCAAGTTGAAGCTACTCCGTAGTTTCGTGCTGGCAGCGTTGTTCGCGTGTTCAGTTCAGAGCTAGTTGCGAGTAATGCTTCCGCGCTGGAGGTCGTTATTTCTAGTAGGACTCCTCTCGGGTAGGCGCTGCGTGGGGACACACAAGGCGGGTTCTTGGGCCTGGAGTTTGAATTCTAGTTGACGGCGTAGAGTACAGTCGCTGAGAAGATTGCCAAGATTCGCTGTGAGAGCTTTGACCAATCACGTGTTGGCGTGCACTCAACCACCGCATCTACACGTCCCTGCCCAGCCAATCTAAATGACATTTATACAATAGAGTGGCCGACCTGCAATATAAGAAAATACAACCCTCCCAACTCTATTTCGATTTATATTAATGTCCAGTCACGTTATGATATTGGCAGCAAAGAAAATTTATTCTTTGTATCGTGAGGAGAAGTGCCCCCAGTTCTCACATTTTTGGGCAGTCGACCCATATGAATATATCGTTCTTATACCGAAGAGTCTACTATAAGAGCTGCACAGTGCCTGCGTTCCGAACATTAACCACTGTGGGCTCGGCTGGTACTCTTCTTAGTTACCTACGGTACCCAGAGGCTGCTTACAACTCTAAAGTCCAACTGGGGAATGATACAGTTGGGAAAAAATTCTGTCAATAGCATTGCCAGAACAGCTCTACGTATGTATTTAGGCGCCCTTGATGGCTCTGTTCAAGAAAACTTGCAACTTCCCAATTGTACATATACCGGACACCCACAAGTTTCAAGCTCAGCGCTTAGGAGGGTCAATCCTACTGGCATACTCTAGGAGGTAAGGGTGGTTAGTGTATATATTTTAACGATTTTACATGTATGGGGGGGATTCCTCATATCAGACTGCGGATGTAAAATCAACTTTAGTCTAGGCATCAGAGTATAGGTATACCCATGACGTCATGAATGTAGGAGGGTGAGTATTGTTTGGCTACATCAATATATTTAATAGGGCCGTTGTTTACTTGGTAAACCTTACTGCACTCATGCGGGTATCACTGATTAGCAGCTAGGTGAGTCCGGGTGGAGGAGAAGCAGAGTACACATTGCGGTTGTTGTCAAAACTGCTTTGTAGGATATCATGAATGCAATTGGTTCATAATTCAACTCAAATCAACACGGGATAACATGCCCACAAAAGGGAAAAAAAAGCTATAGGAAAATTGATCTTATGGTAATTGCAGAAGTATCAGAACGCCGTCAACAGTTAGGACACCAGACAACAAGCAGAAAAGAAACACCCATCCAACAAAGCCCACTCCACTCCAACAGTCCAACAAGTAAACCCAGATAAACTAACAGGTACGGGTAGCCAAGAGCATGCATGACAGGAAACAAACAGCCACAGCCCCCAACTCCTTATAATCATCCTCTGCCACTCAGCCGAGGGAATATTAAATCCTTCCATAATATAATCCATCTATAGCCGTAGCCAATACCCCTTATACATAACTCTTCTCTCCAGCCATCGCCAGGTCACTATATATACACCTCCTTTTAGCAATAGTTAACCAAACGAAACAAACGGGGTATATGTAATAATTGCAACTCTTAACTCCTCCATCCTCCCACTACGCCCAATACATCATCAACACTCTTTTCCAAATCTCCAACCCTCTCCCTCAAATTCTTGTTCTCTCCTCGTAACCGATCCAACTCCTGCTGTGTTTGCACTCCATTATTGCTATTCCCTCCTCTCAGGACTCCGAAACCCCATCTGGAAGAAGTTGCTATTGAAGTAGCAGACGACGGTGCAGAGGGCTGCTGGGTTGGCTCGTGGTTTTTGGAGAGCGGAGCGGGGAACCGTGATGGGTTGACGCTGCCAGGCACAACATGATGAGGTGAGGAAAAGGACGTTATACTAGGCGAGGGGGATGAAGGCCTACTCGTGAAGGACATCCTAGAACAGTTCTCACACCGCACGACACTGAGTGGGGCGGGGTTGAGTAACGGTGGAGGCACCATTTTCCCACTCTTCTCTCCTCCATTCTCGGCTCTTCCAGCCCTAGTCGGTGTAGAGGGTTCTGTTGAAGTGGTTACCACTGAAGCTAGAGATGGTTTCTTAGCCACCACACCTCTATTCTGCACTGCAGCTTCTCCCTTCGCCATGGAATAAAAGCTGTCCGAATCGCTCTTGTCGCTCTCATCAAACCCGCTGTCGCTACTGGCAGCCCCAGTACTAACTCTCTTCTTCCTAGGCGTCATCTCTGCGTCCCCTTCACCGCCCTCAACAGCATCACCTGAACCACCCTGAGCAACCAGCATCTCCATCAGGAGCTCAGCTCTAATTTTTTCTCTCTCTATCTCGCGCCACCCCTGGCGTTCCTCTTCCCAATCTCTCCGCTCTTCTTCCATCTTGACCTTCTCATTCTCCAACTCCTTAACTAGGATACTAATCACCTCGTCCTTTTCCTCCTTAGCCTTCTCTGCATCTTGACTGACACGGTCTAACTGTGACTGTAGATGCCGAGCTTTGACCTTCCTCTCTTCTACCTCCTCCTTCAGGACGCCCTGGTCTGCCAGCACCTCTTCCAGGGCCGAGGTCCGCTTCGTATAAGCAGTATACATTCTCTCTAATAGATCCTGTGCCATATTTGCTAACTCTTCGAGCCGATCTTCGGCCGACAGTCGCTCGCATTGGTCTGTGAACCTTGAAGGAGGTGGGGTCCGAAATGAGTTTATCAGCATTGGAAAACTGAGCCCTTGGAACTCATCCACAAGAGCTGGGTGTGGGGGCTCTGGTATTGTTTTTAATGGGCTTGTCATCTGCCTCGCTGGTGACACCAATGCCGAACCTGGTCCAGGGGATTTTTGCGGTGTTGTCGGCCTCGAGGATCCTTCCACAAAAGAGGAAGCTGAAGACCGCAGTGGGGTGGTAGACAAATTAGAGGACCCATTGACACCATTCGTTGTATTTTCTTTGCCAATTGTGAGCTTGCTAACAGTTGATGCTGACCTGGACCTATTCGGCGTGAGTCCTCCCGCCTCATCTTCGCCCCTTGCTTCTGTCCCCGTTATATTTGCTGCAGAGGTCCTCTTCTGTAACCAGCCACCAAAAACACTACTCTGCCCTGAGGAAGACTTGCTCCTCCCATCTCCGGTGAGCCCCATATTCGACGGCGCCGTTGCAGAAGTCACCGCTTGTACCAAGCTTGAGAATGAAGAGCCAAATGATAGGCGACCAAATGTAGGCCTCGAGGTGGATGGCAAGGGCGACGGTGGGGGCGTCGGCACTGACTTTGATGGCTCTCTAAAATCTCTAAAGCTATCTCCCTCTGCTGCTGAAGGTGCTACTTCAGTTTCCGTTGATGTTGACTCCGCCGGAAGTGAAGTTGATGTACCCTTCCGGCCAGGTGTTGGAGGTGGTGTGTCTATAGATAGAGATGCAAGTGCTGAGCTATCTCGTTCTGGTTGTGGTTGTGGTTGTGGTTGTGGTTGTGGTTGTGGGGCTGGTTGCTCGATTGGAGCTTGTGCAGTAGCTTCTACAGCTTTAGCCGGTGTTGGTGCAGTCGCTGGCGAGGGTTCGTGATGCGGTTCGGGGCTGGTTGGCGAGCTTTCTACGCCTGCGGGAACGGATACTTTTTGACTTTCCACTTTGCCAACCTGACTATCCACTGGGGCGAGGCTACTATCCACTTGGCTTTGGATTAGCCTTGGTTCTTGTAGTAGATCTTGTCTGACTACTTGTAGATCCGGTTGCTTTGCTTGCAGATCTAGATCCGGTTGTTGGGTAACTGCAGAAGCAATAGAGTTCTCGGTAATCGAATTAGATTTAGATTTCTGCACACCGTTGCCCACCGCAGATTGCGAGGGTGTCTCCCCAGGCGCTGGAACTTTGATATGTTTCGGGTTGGTGGTGGCTACCGCCGTTTCAACTGGAGCTTCCAGGGATGCTACTGGCGCCCGTCGCTCGCTTTCAATTTCAGTCGCTACGGTGGTGGCAGCAGCCGCAGCCGGGGACGGAGAAACTGGGGTTGTGACTACTGGGGGGGGTGGTGCAGTCGCAGGCGGAGGTGTACGTGGAGCCGATTTACCCAGCAACGAGTCAATGGACGAGGATGAGCTCAGGATCGAGTCAGTCAAGCAGCGAGCTGGGCGAATATACCTCGACGCTGGGGTCTTTGAGTTTGCTGAGTTTGTTATTGTCGTCGTTGGCGACAGCGGTTGAGGCCGGTCTGTCAGTGATGATAGCAGGTTAGGAAACGGCGGCGGCGAGTTCAAGCTCAAGCTCGAGCTAAAGCTTTGTACGCCGAGCACTGACACTGGACGACGGCCAGGAATGGGGCGTGCGGGTGTGCTCGGTCTCACCGCAGGAGGAACAGCGGATTCGCCCAAAACGACACGACTCAGGTGTGACTCCAGGTCGAACTCCATAGCCGCGAGACTGGGCCGTGTAGCTCAATGAATGAATACTTCTCTAAATCTAAGATCTCCTAGCTTTGCACAAGTCACGCTCTGAGCACCACGGGCTATTAATATATCTGTTGGGAACGTACGACCCGTGAGTGAGACTCGTCTGTAATTAATTTCCCCAAGATCTAGCAGTGATTCTGACTATTGCTCCGCTGGGTGCTGTCAAGACTGAAACTGCTCGTTAACAACTCTCGCAAATCGCAATTTGGTTTGTTTGTTTTGGGTCTCGGAATTTGTTAGCCGTTACCTGCGACTTGGCTCGTCCGAGAAGCCTTTTGGAAACGACAGGAGCAAGGCAGTAGTGCGAGGCAGGTGGATCCGGTACGGTACTTCCTTCGTCCCGGGTCTGGTTGGCTTCGTCCCTGGCGACTAGGCCTTCAAATTCGTCAAATTCGATAACGCAGCTCTGTAGGGCGTAAAGACAATGTTATCATGCACAAAGGTCATCAGTCTGATGAGGGAATAAAGGTAGAGAAACAATAACGGCCAGAGTCACGGCACTGGTCTTCAGCCCTCCCGCTTCGGCAACTTTTTCGAGTTCGAAAGTGTGGGGCGGCGGTGACAAATGATAAGTACACTGGCAAGTTGGGGATATCACGTTTACACCGTGGCACCGCTCCACGTCACTTGCTGATAGCCCGGAACCCTCCTCTTCTCTTGTCCAATCTCCTGCTTGGACTCAATGCGCCCTGTTTCTTTTTCTGAGGGCATATCTTGATACGAACGGCAGCCTCGGCAAGTGACCGGGGCAATTGGGGCTCGTGGGCGGACCTATCACAGGTCTGTGGGGTAGCAGTTGCGGGCGAGGTGCAAGCGAGGTGCAGTACCTACCGGTACTCGCATAGAGTAGAGTACGGAGTACGAACGAGTAGGTGCATTTAGCTCACCTAGAGTAGGAAGACATGCATGCATCCAAAAACCTATAAAAAATCCTGGCAAAGTAAATCCACCGTATCACAGGAGATTAGTCCCGACAGCCGAGACATACAGGCAATATTCCGGAACACAGGTTCAAGTCTTGCTGTCTCCTCTATGTTTCGGATTTATGATATAAGTCGTCGCAAAAACCAGTGACCAACCAATCTGTCGAAGCAAACCAACCATATCTACTCAAGTATCTAGAGTTTCATAACCAACTCTTCTTAAGGCTGATCTCTTTGATTCAAGGTTCATGCCTAATCCTCTGATAACACCGAGGCCGGGGCTTGAATTGTCAAGTGTGTTGGTTTTCCAGCTGCACTTTATAGGCTCTTCCGAGGGGCTTGTGCCAACCAGACTACTTTATAGGCCTAGGTCCAGCTTTTAACACCTATTCCAGAGTGGGAAGCGATCATGTGCCCCGATCGAAAACCAACCATATCCAATCTCACGTGAACCAAGCCATTTTTTTGTAATTTTTTTGTTTTGAATTATCCTCATAAACTGAACGCCGACACACTTTCAGTAAGACCGCCTCGACAGATGACTAGACACAGCTGCATTGCACCTATTCCTTACACCATTCCCGCCTTAGGTAGTCCATATCCTGTTCGTTTCGTCTGTCCAGCGAGTATTTTTTCGTGCCCAACCAAACCGAACCCATCCCGAAAGAAAACAGCCCATGAAACATGCGGAAAATTGTTTATTGAAAACTTCGAAAAAAGAAAACGCCAGTAGATCTTTGCGGATATGAGAAATCGTTGGACATGAGGAAGGTACTGGCGGTCGCAGGGAGAAGGAGGAGGATGGGAGTATTTCGAAGGTGAGCCGTCTAGATACCGATACGGGTCTTGCGCCAGTGACGACGCTTGGCATTATACCTAAAGGCGGAAGGAAAAGTGTCAGTGGGTGATATTGCTGGAATGCTGAGAGTATCCCGAGGTTTGTGTAGACTGACCTGATGGTGTTGCCAGTCCTCAATCGGATCCATTGGGGAATAGGCCTGTTTTGCTTTTGAGCTTTGGCAAGCTTGACCTTGGTGCGGAAGGACTTGTGGGACTGTAGTTGTGCCGTAAAATCTCTAGTTAGCGATTCACCCCCTTCATCTAGCAATCATCCACCGCCTGAGCCGACACCAGCAGAAGAAGCTGTCTGAGATGTCGCTCGCATATTTCGGGATTCTGTCGGAAAAGGTACGTACAGGCATTTTGATTATGCTGGTGTTGATGTTTGTCGTTATACGTCGGTCAATGTCGGTCACTAATTTCTGACGAGTATATTCTTTGGCGGTGAGGTTTCGTGTGTGGAGCTACATGCAGGGTGTGATCAGGAGGGTTTGCCCTACAGGTTGCGCCACAGCAGCCTTTGGGGCTATGTGGCGTTCCAACTACATGGTGGCTAGTAGTGGCTAGTATGTTTAGTGTTAAATGGGGAAACAAGCTTAAACCGGCATGAGGAAGCGGCGGAGTTCAATAATAGGTCAAGTTGCGAGCAATATGGACTTGACGCCTAGTTCTACGATACGCGCTTTGATTTGTGTACCCCTTGCCTCTGCTTTCTTCCCTCAGATGAACCACGCTGTCCCAAATACTGTAACTACTTGACACACCTATCTCACTCTTGAACCTCCAACAGAAAACCCTCATGGAAATTGGGAATACAATACATTCACACTTCTACCACCAACGTTCTGACGCAAGGTCCCAAGATCCTTGACAGCAAGTGACAAGGATTACAGAGCAGCTCAAGTGACGTTATTACTCGCTCATCGACATATAGCACCTTTCAACCAGATACCTGCATAATGCCGCTGACCACTCCTTTGTCTCCAACTACTATAAACACCGATCCTCATACCTACCTCCATACCGAGCTCTATGCTCGAAGGAAAGACTATCTCACACCAACAGATATCCTGATAAAAGTTGCAACATGGAATGTAGCATCTTTAGCTATAGAGAGGGATATCCGAGAGTGGATAAGAGAATGTGAGGGTGATGATGAAAGCTCTAGGTCTCGTGATAGAGGTAGGAGTAGCAAGAGAGCAAGTACCAGAGGATACACCATTGGGGAGCTCCTAGATGGAGCTGGAGAAGCGCTTAAAGGGCTAGGAATAAGCCAGGACGGGCAAATCATGGAGAGGGAGGATGGTGTTGATTTATACATTTTGGGGCTGCAAGAGATTGTGGACGTTACGGCTCCAGAAAATTACCTTCGCCCAACTGATCCGAAAATCCCACTTAATTGGAAAGCTCATGTACAGGCAGCCCTGCCAGTCGGTTATAAGCTGATAGCTTCACCACAGCTAATAGGACTACTATCACTGGTGTACGCATCACCTCGGATACAGCATTTAATTTCCTCGGTCTCGACATGTACTGTTGGCACCGGGCTGATGGGTTATGGAGGGAATAAAGGAGCTGTTGGTGTGAGATTAGTGCTCGGGGAGACCACACGGTTGGTTCTTATAAACTGCCACCTTGCGGCAATGCAGAACGGGACAGACAGGCGCAATTGGGATCATAATGAAATATTGCGGCGGATGACCTTTGACAAAGTCAAGCGGGATGTCTTGGCTGGCTTCCCTGCAGATGGGAAGCTCAATGCACCTATGACCGATGAAAGGGAGAGCATGAATCAGGCCGATTTGGTGATTTGGTGTGGGGATTTGAATTATAGAGTTGAGCTTCTAAATGATGATATTCGGAGTGCACTAGAATCTTTTGTTCCCACGGAATTCCCTCCAACTATACCCTCTGAGGGACCATCGTCACCTTCAAGTTACGTCCCCCCCAAATCATTCAATTTTCCCAGAATATCCAGATTTCAGGAAACACAAGAATCATTAGATGCGACGATCAGGTCGTTGCTGGTTCATGACCAATTATACAAGCAACAGCAGCTAGAGAAGTCCTTCAAGGGCTACAAGGAAGGGAAGATTTCGTTTCTACCGACATACAAGTATGATGTCGGGACTTTGGGTGTGTTTGATAGTAGCGAAAAGCAGAGGGGGCCAAGTTACTGCGACAGGATCCTGTGGAAAATGAAGGATGAAGATGAAACGCCCCAAGAAGGTGAAGGGACGGGAAACGCTGGGGATGAAAATGGACAGCCAAAAAGTTCCTTCGACACCATTAGCACTCTGACGGGGGAGGGGGAGCAGATAGAGATGGAGAATGACGATGAAGGCACCCCGAAACCTGTCACATCTAACCGCCGTCGGGCAACCACCCTCACAGTCGAGGACGAGGAGGATGGAGGTGAAGATTTAATAGTCTCCCAAGCTGATAATGTCATCCCGCATTTACCACCTCCACCAGAGGGTCAGGAGGCTGTTGAAGACCCTCCAGCTTCTTTCCCACAAAACACAGCTTTATCTTCTTCGTCGGCGTCAGATCTCAAGCTGAACCTTATTACGTATACATCCCACCAAACTGTCAGAGCATCAGACCACAAGCCCATTACAGCCATATTTTCCTTGATATTCCCCGCTGTCAATGATGACCGAAAGAGCGATGTCTACGCTGAAGTAGCTAAGGAGGTTGACCGAATAGAAAATGAAAGGCGACCAGTCATCACCGTTCTCATTGACAGGGAGGGAGAGGCCTCTTCTCCAGAACGCCCAGATTACCATAACGAGGATATGAATGTTTCTCTAGGGGAGGTACGACTGGGGGAACGTGTTGAGAGGAAGCTCACTATAGCAAATACGGGGCTCGTACGTGCAACATGCTCTTTCCGGAAACGTCCGATAATAGACGATGAACTCGGCGAGGAGAAAGAGTCAATATGTAAGAATTGGCTCGAAGTTGATTTTGACGATGATCACAGTGACGGCGGAAAGGCTGTCACTCAGGGGGTCAAGCTAGAGCCTGGGGAGGTGGTAACAGTATACCTTAGTCTCTTGATTGAGATGAGTGATGTTGTGCTTCTGCAGAGGTTGAACAAGGGCGACGAGAAACTAGAGGATATCCTCGTATTGCATGTCGAGAACGGAAGAGACACGTTTATTCCGGTGAGTGGGCAGTGGATGCAGAGCTGTTTTGGGAGAAGCCTACAAGAGTTGGTATCAATACCAGAGGGAGCGGGTGGTGCGAGATCATGGTTCTCAAAAGACGGGTGCTCTGAGGACGGACAAGAAAAGAAGGAGATGAGGTACAGTGCTCCCAGAGAGTTATATCGAATGACCGAGTACCTCTTGCACCAAACCAAAGATATTATCGAGGAGGACTGTGTAAAGGAGAGTGGGGTGGAAAGTCAGAAATGGTATTCTGAAGTTGGATGGCCATTTGTGAAAGAAACCTGGGGACTACAATACGACGATGATGTGGGCATCCAAGAATCTACCCCGAGAGAAAGGAGAAAACTTCTAGTGTGGATTTTGGAATGTCTATCTCAAGACAAAGAACTGGAGGTTGAGAAATGGGAACAAGACGGATATACAGTAGAGGACATTATTGAGGTTGCTGCTGAATGTTTACTGGGATTTCTGGGAAGCTTGGACGGTAGGGTCATACCACAGAATTTGTATGAAGTGGTCATGAAAGGCGGAGCAGGGGGGGCTAAGGAGTGGGAGAATGTATGCACCTGTGCTTATCATCAACGTGCTATGTGTGCTGATTGCTGACTTCATCACCAGGTACTGGAGTCTCTCCCAACCTTAGCCTCCCCGATTCATGCTAATGTATTCATCTACCTCACCGGTTTCGTCTCCGAGATGCTTGACATCCTCTCCACAAAAAGTCTAGAACCCACACCGCTCACCCGCTCGGCAACTACGGACACAGTTGCCAGTACTGCCAGCAAATCAAACCGCTCCTCAATCATTAAAACTAATGCAAGGCATGTTTTGCTAAAGCAGCGGCTTGCGGGGATATTTGCAGAGGTTATGGTTTATAAGCCACCTCCGGCGGTGCCAGAACTGGGTACTGGGGCGCCGAATAGGCAAAGTGTGATTGGGGCAGTTGGAGGTGCAGGGGCGTTGCGGGAGAAGAAAGGGGACGAGGAGAGGAGGAGGGCGTTTTTGGTGTATTTCGTACAGTTTTGAGGGTAACGGTTATGATAGTTGGGCTATAGATCATAGGTTCGTTGGTTTATAGCGTGGTCATTGTAATTTATGCGCTTCGCTTTACCAGGCTGTTTTGATTTAAATAGAGATCGACACCAGGACTTTAAGCTCTTGGGGCTAGGTATAATGAATAGAGTAGGTCTTGTATTTTATGAACGTTCGTGTATCCATGAGAAGAGCCAACATCTTCCTTGTCTAGATGTGATCTCGCTTTGAAGATTGAAAAGATTTTGGCCCATTTGTATCTCACCCCCGAATCATATTTGAATTACTCTAATCCTGAATCCTAATACTGAATCCTGGTTCTGGACAATTATCACGTGAAAGTTGCAAGTTCTTGGCGGCAATCATCGCCAAAGTCCAGGTGAGCTCGAGATTGTAGCTCGAGTCCAAGTCTCAGCGCAACATTCTTTTTGCAACCAGACTACATTCTTTTAAGCACCTGTTTTCTCTCACTATTCAATCACAGATCACCTCCGGCTTCGCTATAATCAGCATGGCGTCCTCCTCGACTTCCTCGCCCTCATCGCAAGCACTCATCCGCAAAGCTGCCGACACAGAGCTCATGCCACCACCACCGCCGATTAAACGAATCAAACGCCCACCAGTCGTCCTCGACGAAGACACCTACACCGATGCTCTTTCGGAGATCATCGCTCGCGACTTTTTCCCTGGTCTTGTCGAAGCTAAACTTACGCAAGACTATATGGAAGCGCTGGACTCACAAGATCCCGAATGGATTGCGGAAGCAAGTCGAAAGTTGAATACCAGCATGATATCGGGGTTCCGGGTGCAGCAAAAGAGGATGGCGAAACGGAGGGCTGGGACAGGGACGAGCTTTGCACCGACACCGACACTGGCGTGGGGAGGGGGACTTGTGACGCCAACACCTAGATCAGGGCTGGGGGGGATGGAGACACCGGGGTCGGTAAGGAGTACAGGGACAACGATGAGCACGACGAGTACATTAGGAGCAGGTCCGAGGAAGGTGACACCGGATACGAGTCTCTCCTTAGATTCATTCCAGGCGAAGTATACGAGTGAGGATAATGCGAGTTTTAATGATATTTTGGATCGGCAGAATGAGAAGAAGAGGAATGCGTATGCATGGATGTGGAATGGGAATAAGATACCTGGAAAGAGGGTACAAATGGCGAATCGAATATTAAAAGAACGAGGGGAGGCGGATGGGGATGATGGTGGGGAGGATGGAGAGCAGAGAAAGAGTATTGGGTGGGTGGACGATAGAAAGGCAGCACCAGAGACATGGAAAAGTAAACCGAGGAACGGATTTATGTTTGTGCCGGAGGGAGTGGAGGATCAGCACCTTGCGCTACCAGCACCACCCACAGCGCCGACGTCCGGAGAAGAAGAGAAGGCACAAATCAAAGCCCCGAAATCGATTTCTTACTCCAATACTCGCCTGCCACCTCCTCCCTCTGCAGCAGCATCTAGGGAGCCTCCACCTTCTCCGTCTTTCTCGGCGATTCAAGATGCAATAGCAGGAAACCCCCGGGGCTCGGTATCATCAGTACTGGAAGATGGGAACGCCACCCCCCGAGTGAACGGGTATGCATTTGTCGATGACGAGCCTACAAAACACGAAACCGACGTATTCGAATACGGGTTTAGCAGTAGCAGCAGCCTACCGACAGCACCTAGCTTTACTGGCCCATCACCTTTCAAAATTGCAGCTACCCCCCGGAGGGAGATGCTTCTGAATAAGATGGTCGACAAAGTCGCCAGAGAAAAGAGAGCGAGCACAGCGCTGGGGAATGTGGCGAAGGCTGTTGGTGGGGCGACTGGCACGCCGAAAACACAAATGACCCCGTTGACACCTGCGGCGCATAGGCTGATGAGTAGTATGGGTAGCTCACGGGGAGGAGGAATGAGGATTGATAGCCCCTTTGGTGAGGGGTTCGGGAAGGTGGGTGGAAGTGTGGCTGCTAGTAGGAAGGTTGGAGCGGCGACGCCGAGAATGAGCACGCCGGCGGGGTTGAAGAAGGTCGGTGTGAAGGCTACGCCGAAGAAGTAGGGGCGTTATATCGGTTTGAGCAGGGTCGAGATTTTTGTATTTTTGTTTTTATAATGGGCTTTGCTTGACGGGCGTTCTACTTTGCCTACATGATGGTTGTAATCAAGGTCAAACTACTTAATGAATGAAGCATACGACATGCATTGCTGCTGTGGTATCAATATGGGACGTAGCAAGACGTAGGGAGCAGGGGCGGGGCGCACTTTTCTTACCGCTGCCGCAACCAACAAAATTCCCTGTGTCCGTTGTATGCAAACTCAGGGCACAAGGTAATAACTCAAACTCAACCCGACACAGTGTACAGAATGGCTTACTACCTCGAGATTGAGGTCTTGAATCGCTTGGTTGGGTTAAAAAAAAACAAAAAAACAGAGGAGTATATTTGCTTGCTTGCTTGCTTGAGT
>Ga0307511_10002296_pt1 | contig 19984 bp, 11 predicted proteins | sample 13_EM_MG_FD_200266 | JGI IMG/M metagenome (GOLD analysis project Ga0307511, IMG submission 200266) | Populus trichocarpa ectomycorrhiza microbial communities from riparian zone in the Pacific Northwest, United States - 13_EM | ecosystem: Host-associated > Plants > Roots > Unclassified | place...
CATTTGGAAATGCAATACAGTAGGTGTTTTTTAAAAATTCAAATTTAATTTGTTAAAAATTAAATTTTTTAAATGTTTTATTATTATTTTGATGTGCTAATTTTAAAAATAATTTTTAAAAAATAAAAATATTATTATTTTAATATATTTCTAAACAAAAAATATATTAAATCACAACCACAATACTAAACAAAACTTAGCATAAAATACATCAGGCCAATCAAATCATCCTATTTCCTCCGAACTACGCCCATCAATTTCATTAAATATAGTCCACAACTCCACATGGTACGCTGCCTGCCCACCAAATTCTCTATTAATTTATTAACTAGCACACATGAGGATAATCAAGCTAGAAATGTGAAAAATAAATAAATAAATTCATAGCAGCACAAAAGTCAAAGAGTCTTGTAATATGTTTGTTAAATACATAAATAGTTGTCATATGATGATAACTAGGAATGATCTATCAAGTGATTGTCATCCATGGCAGCCGATTATCAATACAACAATCCCTTGCTGGAGGACTTCCTCTTTCCTCCTTATGATGCCATCCAGCCCAAGCACGTCTCCCCTGCCATCCTCTCACTCTTGGACCAGCTTGTACGTTGTGTTAAGCTTCGGATCTTTCTCCTGTTTTTTTTTTTTTTGTTCTGGCTATTGTTTTTTACTGTAATTCACAGCATGAATTGAAGATTTTCCTGGAAGTTATGATTCTGTGATATGTGTAGGAGAGTAATTTGGTTGAGTTAGAGACTAGAGGAGAACCAACATGGCCAAAATTGGTGGAACCATTGGAGAAGATTAAAGACAGATTATCTGTTGTTTGGGGGATTGTGAACCATCTGAATGCTGTTATGGATTCTCCTGAACTTCGTTCAGCCATCGAAGAAGTCCAGGTAACTGTGTAATTACCTGTTTCTTTACCATCTTCATATGAATCACGGGCTGTGTTTTTTAGGTTAAAGAAAAAAAAATGTTTTCTTGCAGCCAGAGAAGGTAAAGTTCCAGCTTAGATTGGACCAAAGTAAACCTGTATACACTGCATTTAAAGCCATTCGACAATCTTCTGAATGGGAGAGCTTGAACGAGGCACGAAAACGCATTTATACTTGAATTCATTTCCTTACCTTTCTGCTCAACCTATATAGAAACTTCTGTTATTATTTTTATGTATACAACTGGCGTCCGTTCTGTTCTTCAAAGTTTTAATTAAGAGAGGCTGTGCCAACAGCCATTCTACACGATTGTGGCCATCTTTGAAAGGGGTCTAGGAATAAAAGATCAGGCTAAAGTTCTGACCTTAAGCATTCCTGCATTAAGCGGCCTCTCTAAGACCCACCCTTATGCCTATGCTTAACAACCAGGGAGTTAAATCATATTACGAAGACAATAACCTTAGATGATCTGTCAATGGGGAAACAGAATTTCTTAATTCATTACTCAAAAGGGAGGATTTTAATTGTTCAGAATGTCATTTGTAGCTACGATTTGCAAGTGTGGATTTGGAGCTCCATAAAAATTATATTCCAGGTGGGCTAGAATCTGTCTTTGATATTGATCAAAGAGTGAGTAGAAAGACACAAGTGATGCCCCTACAACCAGAGGACAGATTCCTCTGTAGTTTCAGTCACATATTTGCAGGTGCTACTCAAAATCCAATTATATATTTCAACTGGACCCTTGTCTTCCAATGAACAGTTTCTCATTCATCATTTCTGTATCAGATACATATGCAGCTGGTTACTATTGCTACCAGGTACATATTTAAGTTGCTGAATACTAGAACTTCCTTTTGATATTATTAAACAGTTCTAGTTAGCTTCCTTGAAATGAGTTTTTACATTAGTACTGATGCCTTTTACATTCCTTAACTTTCTGAATTTGAAAATTCTCGATATCAGTGGGCAGAGGTATTAGCTGCCGATGCTTTCTCGGCATTTGAGGAGGCTGGCTTGAATAATGAAAAGGTATGGCATCGAATTTCTATGTCAAAGTAGTTTCTACAAGTTCTCACACCTTAGAAGTGATGGTCCATGTATAGTTCTGCATATTATTATGGAGCTGCTGTCCTTTACTTGACTAATAAGAAAATCTAGATGTCAATGAATTCCTGGAAAGAAATGTACTCAAATGTAGAAAATGAAAGAAGAATACTCTATTAAGAAAACTGTAAATGTTTCTCACAGTTAATAAAGTGGAGAATATAAAGCTCGAACAGCAGCGCATTTGATAAGGCTGCAAACTCTTAATTAGCAGCCATCTTGAGGACCATTTCGTTATGACTAGATCTAAGTGCTGCACAGCGAAAGAAACAGAAAAAGATTTGTACCTTTTGGTTGTCAAAATTGATGGATAAGTTCACCTCTTACACATCTTGCATCTGTATCGATTTGTTATCTTTCTGCTTATGCAGCTTGATATAGCATTAAGAGGCCATGTCCGTATCAGTCTAGGCCTCTCTCATTTGATATGCACGATCAGTTCTCGCAGAATCTATGTTTCAATTAGAAAGGGCCTTGTCAAGGTAGTCTGCCATCAGTGATTACCTAACCGAAGAAGAAGTATCATGAAACTTTAAGTAAAGCCAGTAAAAGTGTTGGAGAGTAATATAAAATCATTCTTGGAGCCTCATCTAACCCGTTTAAATATTTATGCTAAGATAGTTCTTAAAATTAATCAAACCGAAAAAGATAATTAAATTCTCCAAGTTTCTAAATTAGCTAAATCATAAGCATACAAGTTTTTTTTTCCCTCTCTTGAGAGGTTTAAATGGAATTACCACATTATTTTTCTTCATACTGCTTGATTTGTCTGTTAATCTCCAGAAAATGGTTTCAATGACTGAACTTAATAAATCTTTCTGCAAACAGGCTGTCAAAGAAACTGGTATCAAGTTTCGAGAAACTGTTCTAGCACTTGGTGGTGGAAAATCACCCCTCCAGGTCATACCAGTTTAACAAATTCTTTGTTTTTCTTTTGTAATCTGATTTTCATGTTCTGAATAAGGCTGGGATTCATTATGCTTTTCAGGTTTTCATTGACTTCAGGGGACGGGAACCATCACCAGAGCCACTGCGTAGGTATTATGGCCTAAAACCAGCCCTTGCTGTTTCCTGAGACCTTCATATAAGAGTTTGAACGCAAGTACTCCAAGGAATCCTTCAGCTTACTGAATCTTTTCATTCCTTTTAACATTGGAAAACGCTTAAATCTCGTATGTAGTAAAAAAAATGGTTAATGCTCGGTAACTGCTTGTTTATCATATACACAACCTGATCCAACAGTTAAATAAAATAAGCTAAAACTATTTTAAGATTTTAGTCAAATCTGAAAGGTTAATGGAAGATAAAAGGGGAAAAACAGAGTCATTCCCTTTGCATCTTGTTAATCGTGCACAGTTTTTCTTCTTCTTTTTTCAATGATGAGGCATTGGCACTTCTGTTCTTGTCAATTTGTTTAGGGGCCAGAAAGACATGAACACAATCAACCGACTGGGAAAATTCAAGAAACAAAGAGAGAAAAAATGCTGCTGAAGAGAAGGATTGGCATTCTACCTTAAACACAATTGCATAGAAGAGAAAACTCAATCAGTTATAGAAATCCAACTAGATAATTCTTGCAGTGCAAATAATGATTCAAGAAAACTCCTTAAACAATCAAGAAACCAATCCTCATGATTCTTACAAGACTGGACAGAGCAATCAAGCATTACTTCTACTAAAAGAAGAAGCAATCCAGGCTAGAGATTACAAACAGTAGTGATAGTCATTCCTTGTCAAGAAATAAAGCCAGTAGGCAGTCAAGAAACCATGTTTTTTGAAGAAACCCACTTTCCATTAGCCCAATCCAAGTGAATCCTCAATCTTGAGACATGGTAACCTATCTCATCCCCTGTCGTCTCAAAGTAGACAAAATACAGAGGCCCTCTCTGTCCGGTAACCTTGCCTGCCCACCACCCATCATTATCAAAAGCGTCGACCTTATCAAACGCAGAAAACCCACTTCCAAATTTGATTCTTGGTGGCACTGGCCTCACCTCATCAGCAGAAACAGTCTCTATCAGTAGCTTTGACATGTCTTCCTCTTCCACTAAGTTGGTGTACTGCACCGCGAAAGAGTTGAGGTCAAGTTTCTTGACCACGGTTGCTGTATAGTATGACCCAAGAAAGCCTTCTTGTTTGCTACATACTTCTACTTTGTCTCCTTCGTGAAACTCCATTGTTATTGAAGAAATTAACAGAGAAAGAAAGAGAAAACTGAAGGAAACTCAGACAAGAAGAGCAAGAAATTGTTTTTCTTAGAATGTAGTGGAAGGGTCGCAGGTGGTTGTTTTTATAGGCAGTGATTCTTTTCCTGAAGGAAACAGGATTTTGAGGTCGGTTTGTTGTTGCACGCGGGAACCATCACTAAAAATATGCTTGAGTCCCTGTATTTTGAATTTTATTAGGATTCAGTCCTTTGAAAACATCAATTTATTAATTTTGACCATTATCTCATTAAAACAGATCCCTTTGACAATTTAAAATCTCAGAGAAAAACTAGTATACTGAGAGTTTACTCAAAAATCAAGAAGTTTTATTAAAACAATGTTCAACGATCCTTAATATTGGTCTCATGTATTTTGAGAAATAACTTTTTAAAAAAATTTCAGTCCATGAATACAATATATATATATAACCACGAGACTAACTCTTTAAAATTTTATTACAATTAACACTCTAGTCTAAAATCCAAAATTAAAAAAAATGGTAAATTAAAAACCGAAAATTTTTATTTTTTTTAATTTGAGATGTACCTTTGACAATTTAAAATATTAGAAAAAAAAACTAAAATAACAAGAGTCAACATAAAAATTAAGACGGTTTAAAAAGACAATGTTCATCAAAATTACTTTAAGAGTATACCTCAATATCATATATTCAGGAAAATATTTTTTTGTTATACTAGTTTCATATTCTAATTAAAAAAAGGCAAAAAAACAAACAAACTTATTTAATCACAGAACTAGCCCTTTAAAATCTCATTTTATCTAACACTCCCTAGTCCAAATTACCAAGTCCCACTTAAAAAAAACAAAGAGTAAAGTGTAAAACCGGAAAATGTCAGGGGTATTTTCGTAACTATAAGAGAGAAACCCTGCAAAATTGAGAAAGAAATAAAAAGTGAGAAGATTTGAAAATAGAGGGAAAAAGTAAACAAAACAAAATCGAAGCTTAAGAAATGGCGTTGGAATCAAAATCAAACCCGCTAGAAGAACACCAAGACGAAGACGACGACGTAGAGGAAGATACCCGTCACAATGAAGATGAACTTGCACGCAACCCTTCTGCACCGCCCGATTATGAGGTCACATCACAATCCAATGGCTTTAGTTTTTTCTTTGCTTAATTATTTCGAGCAAACAATTTATTAGAAGTTAGGGTTTGTTAATTATTATTGCAGTTTTTTGAAATTACAACAACCGTTGATCCTAGTTACATCATCTCTTTGATTCGGAAACTTATTCCGATCGATTCCGTGACCAGTCGTGATTCTCGTGGAGTTAACGGCAGTGATGATGGCGGCCGTGGTGATACGAATCAAATGGTGGAAGAGAGTGGAAATGAGTGTGAGAAAATGGACATAGTTAATGATGGTAGTCGAGGAGGAGGAGATAAGGACACGTGTCGTGGATTGGCAGGGGACGAGGTTTGGGAAGAGTATGGTTGCGTTTTGTGGGATCTTGCGGCGAGTAGAACTCATGCTGAACTCATGGTACTGATTGATTTTGCTTTGCTTCTCCTTTTGTTGGTGTTTTGTGTTGTTTATTTGATGATAGTTTTGAATTTTCGAGTTGTTATGCCTATGAATTCCTGTTCATGAGAAGATAATTTATGGGGTTTTTTTGTCGAATTCTCGCTAATGCGTGTTATATCATTGTTTAACTTTTTGATATATTTTTTTTATGGCATTCGGTAGGCTAGGTTTAGAAAAACACAGCATTGGCTTAATAGTTTAACGTGATCAAGCTATAATATTTGTTACGGTTATGTATATATGTTTACTGGATTGGATGTTGACTCATCCGTGCAGGTGCAAAACCTTGTGCTTGAAGTGCTTATGGCTAACCTTACGGTTTCGCAATCAGCACGTGTTACAGTGAGCTACTTTTTTTTCTTCTTTCTTTAAATATGTTTTTTCTTTTAAGTTGAAGTTATTTCTTGCCTTGTCAACTTAACTGAAAGGAATTGGTTGTTTGTTAGTTTGTTGAGATTTTGGTGCTTATGGTTGTGTTTTGTCTTTCATTTCATTGCTCAGGAAATCTGTCTTGGCATTATTGGAAACCTAGCCTGCCATGAAGCCCCAATGAAGCATATAGTCTCTGCAAATGGGCTGATTTCAACAATTGTGGATCAATTGTTTTCAGATGACACTCAATGCCTAGCTGAAGCTTGTAGGTAATATATAGTTACGAGTCTTTGATTCTTATTTACTCTCTTTTACTTGGGAATTTTTAAGATTTCATTTACCAAAATTTCTTTTCGTTTATAAAAGCATTTCTGACTTCTACCCAAGTTGAGAGTCTATAGCAAGACATGTACTTGAGAGTTGATAGCCTCTTCTGGAACATGAACTTTTTTGTTGCCATACCTTTTTTCCAAATTCATCCTAAAAAACAAAACATGGAAGCAGTGATATTTACAGTTTCATATCCCTAAATGTTGTTGTTGGTTGTGAAATTGTTACTGATGCCAAGTCCTTAGTTGCTCGTATAATTTGTTAGGCTATGTTTGTAACATATTTGACACTGCCGCGTATGATGTATTCCTCTTAATCCATGCTATACACTTTCTTTACAGTTTAAATTCTGACACAGGTTGTTAACTTTGGGTCTTCAAGGTAATGAATGTTGTCCCTGGGCTGAGGCAGTGCAGTCTGAACATATTCTTTGTCGTATTATATGGATTGCAGAAAATACCTTAAATCCGCAGCTTTTAGAGAAGGTAGCAGCAAAATTATATGCCATTTTGTACATATGCAACACTATTATTTTAATTTAAGCACACGAGTGCTATTTATACATTTACAGTAGCAAATGTGTAAGATGCTTGTAGGTTGCAACCATAAGAAAATAGCAATTATAAAAAACACATAACCAGCACCAAAGATGGGTACTTCACTGTTTTAAAGGCCACACCTATCTCCAAAATTTAGAGTTTCCAGGATGCTGGTGCTTGTTTGGTGTGCTGGTTTCAGGATGCCCTTGAGAAGCTCTGGAAGAAATAAAGATGAAATAGGAGCCTCGTAACCTTTAAACATTTGGGGTAGGTGAGGCATACTAATAACCAGGCTAGAGAGCTGAGCAGTTAAATACTTAATCAATTTTGGAAATTCTTTGGGCATATAGCTCTGTGATGCAGTTGCAATCAATTGTCCAGAGTGCATGAAGGACTTAAAGAAAGCCCATAATTGGTCTCAATTATCTTAATGGGGAATTACTGAAAATTTTCATTACTTAAATGAAATATGGAAATTCTTTAAAGCAAATTGTTGAGAAACATACTCTATTTGCATTTGCTTTTAAATGATCTCATCTGTTTTTGCATATATCCACTTGTTTCACACATAGAAGTATCTAACGCTTTGTGCTTTATGTGTTTGTATATGTGATTTTTTTTCTTTTAAACGATCAATTATTATTGCTTAAATTTTGTGGTTTCCAATGTCTAAAGAAGTTTCCTTCTTGAACAGAGTGTAGGACTGATACTAGCTATTCTAGAAAGTCAACAGGAAGCTTCATGTACCATTGTCCCATCCTTGATGAAGCTGGGTTTACCAAGTCTATTGATCAACCTCTTGGATTTTGAAATGAGCAGATTAACAGAGGAAAGAGTACCTGAAAGGTGTGACCTCGCCCCATTTGCATTGAAGGGTTAACACAATCAATATGTTGTCTGATACTCAGTTTGACAATCAATCTATATATCATTCCAGGTACTCTGTTCTTGATGTAATTCTTCGTGCAATTGAAGCTCTTTCCATTTTGGATGGTCATTCCCAAGAAATCTGCTCTAATAAGAAACTTCTCCAACTAGTTTGTGACCTGATCAAACTCCCGGATAAAGCTGAGGTATTGTGACTACAGAGTCCCTAATTAGCATTGCGAATCATATGCTGTGTGGCTGGTGATTTGCTTAAGCTTTAATTGTTGATAATTTAATATACAGGACCAAAACAGCACTTGTAGATCTTCTGAATTTGGAACTATGACTATCCATCCTCCAATACTGAACTGACCATCTGTTAATACTTTTCCATCCTCAAAACTATTGCTAGGATGAAGTTTCTATTGCAAAGTTTTAATTACAAGCCCTTTTGGTGTGGGCTCTTTGTGATGTTTGTGATCTGCAAATTTTACAGCAGGCTTTCACATGCCTTTTGTACTGGCAGGTTCAGGTTCTTAGTAATATGGTTTTTTCAGTGATAGTACATCTATGATAAGATTGCATTTAGTACTGCACATTTACAGTTCGCATAAAATTATGAAGTGGCTTCAACTTCAAGTTTTAGTGATGTCATGAACTGGAACAAGTGTTTTATTATGTTTAATAACCATGTTACTTGGATTTTTAATCCTTTCTCCTAGTAAATGCTCCCAAAAGAGTTCACACAATCCATTACTCAAGATCAGACCACACTAGGATTTTCTGTTTGTAGTTTATGAACATGTTGTAGATTTGATAACAGAACTGATTTATGAAAGCCTATTCAAAATCCTCACAGCTAAAGGATTATACAGAACTAGTGAAGCAGACACCTGTGTTCCCTGTGTGATTTTTAAAACAGTAAAGCAAATAAAAGTCAATCTCTTACAATTGCTATGAGTGTGTGTTGACTAGGCCTTCTACTGATAACTTTAAGTTAAAAGATTTTGCAGCAATTACCGGAAGTGAAGGGAAAAGTTAAATCTTTAAGCAGTGACAATGGATGTCATCACGCTGGATGTTCTCATTTATGCTTATTCCTTGGCTTCGGGTGGAATCTATTGCTGCTTGACTAAATTGTGAAGTCATGTGCTAATCTCTGTGCTGCAGGTTGCTAGCTCTTGTGTTACTGTTGCTGTCTTGATTGCGAATATTCTGTCTGATGTGCCTAATTTAGCCTCAGAGATGTCACAAGGTATAATGTACTTGTTTCTTATCAGCAAGATTTATTCCTGAATCACAATCTTCTGCAAATAATTGGCCCCTAATTGAACTTGTGGTGACACATTGGCTGTCCAGATTTGCCATTCTTACAGGGACTGCTCGAGGTATTTCCCTTGGCTTCAGATGATGTAGAAGCAAGGAGTGCTCTGTGGAGCATTATTGCAAGGTTACTCGTTCGAGCTAGAGAAAATGACATGAGCCTGTCAAGCCTGCATCAGTATGTGTTGGTTCTAGCAAGAAAATCTGAGATTATTGAAGATGATCTTCTCAACCGACAATCAGATAATTCCTGTGAAGAAACCAAGGACCTGACCAGTTGTAGCTCAAAATCAAATCGAAGTACAGCTGTATCCTTGTCTTATTTTCCTAAACTTACGTGAGCAATACATAAATTTGATTTTGGAAAACTTACACGCCATAAAACAATCTGCGTTGTTTACATGTTTCTCACATCATACACCTTTTATATTCTTTTCCCTTAACGCTGATTCAGCTGACAAGAATAGTCAGTATTTTAAATCAGTGGACAGCTTCAAAGGATTCAAAGGATTGTCTTGGTGGGGATGATGCGGCAGGAGAACATTCTGCAGATGAGTTAAATGTTGGGAGATTGTTAGATTGCTGCCGAAAACATATCGAGTAAGTTCCTCTCTCTTGATCATCATTACTTCTCTATGCATCTCTTCGCCATTAATGGATTCTGATTATTATTATTATTTTGTTACAGTTTCACCGAGTAATCATGTCTTGAGGACTGGTTCATCTTCCGAATTACTGTTTTGTGCAACATCCATTAATGCACCAACATTTTGTCTTTCTTTTAACAGAGAAATAAGCGTGAATTAAATTAGACTAATAACTTCTTATGTTCCTCTTTCTGTAATCACATATTCTCCTTTCTTTTCCTATTATTTCCCGGCAACCATTCAGCAGAAAGAAACTAATCAGAAAAACAAGTCTGCGCAACCAAGCAGATAAAATAACCTCGTGTGTTGTCAAGTGGAGAAAACGGGGCTTCCATGAGAATACCAAGTCACGAACAAGCTTCCTACTCGCCATCAGGGAACAAAAAAAACAAAAATTTTCTAGAGAAAATCGGGGTATTTATTTTTTCTTTCCCGATAAAATACGAAATCATAAGATTTTTCTTCTTTTATTTTCCTACATGTGAGGAAGAAGAAAGAGAGGGGGAAAAAAATCCTCTAAACTGACCAGGTCAATGTGGACCGGGCCTCCAATCGAGGCTTCTTGGGTAGCCTCACCAGGCCTTCGCAGGCCCGGTTTGAGGCTTGTTAAAGAAAATAAAAAAAAAAAGTGGAAAATTACTCAAACGTCCAGCCGCTTCAGTTTTTTTTTTAATTGTGTTTAGCTAGTATTTCAGGATAAAATAGATGTAAAAAATAAAAACATGATTGATTTTAAAATGAATCTTATATTACAACAGAAAGTATATGCTCTATCCCTATTATTTTCTTTTATTCTGTTATGAAATAATAATTGTTATATAAGGGAATTCAATCTTATTTTAGTTCTCTTAATTGTTATATAAAGGAATTAAGTCTTAATTAATTTAATTAATCAGATAAGTTGATCAAGGATATCCCTTATATTGAGAAAAAGAAAAAAGGTGGAAGGGTTAATGCATATATTTATGTAATAAATTTGAATTTTTATAAGAACAAAATAATAGGAAGAAAAACTTGAAGACAAAATAAATGGACGTAGTATTATGTTTTATTCATACACAAAGGATTACATGTAAACAACAGTGCATCAACTTAAGCTACATCGAGCAATTTAATGTAAAAATTGAAAACCTTCGACATGCTAAATTCAAACCATGATGTCTACCGAACACATTCCAACACCAAATGCACACAGCCATGCTCTCAAACAAAGATTAATTAAGCAATCCCATTTAGACAAATTCATTTATGAAAGTAGTCAATTTTAAGCATTTTATTAAAATATGAGAGAAATGCCACTGGTAAGCAAATCGTCCGCTAAGATCTTGTTTGCAGCCTCCGATGGATGAAAACCGTCCCAAAATACATACTCAGACGCATTTGCACATGTTCCTGGAGACTCTCCATTGCACAATATTGATGTTTCTACCAATCCTGTTCCACAGCAAGCCTTTCTTGCCTCTACAAATCCTGTATCCCACAAGTTATTTTTTAATTAGTAACAAGATTTGGGCAGAGCCAAGCCAATAATAAATAATTTTGTACTTACCAAAGTCAGCAGGCTTTGTGACAAGGTCGTAAAGAGGTTGATAGATGTCGAAAACAAGCAAATTGAGGCCTGAAAGCTTGTTTACCAGGCTTTGAGATGTGGAATTGAGCTTGTTGTTGAAGGAAACTGCAACTTTGTTTAACTTGGCCACACATTTATTGCTATCAGACCCAAATATTGTGACAGTTGCTGGCAAGCATCCAAGTGGTGGCAGTGATGTCACTCCAATTTTTCTCGCTCCCAGCTTGTATAAATCCTGCACATAATTTGATTTTAGCAGCACTCAAAATTACATTAGTCTAAAACAAGTGAAGAACGACACAAGTACTGTGTGTTTAGGATAGGAGAGACCTCGATGAAACTTGTAAAGGATTGTATGAGAAGATCTGAGAACTGATCAAGAGTGTAGACCTTGTAGAGAAGAGGGTTAATGTAATAGTTTTGAACAAAATCACTGCTACCAGCACTAATAAGATAGAGTGCACCGGATATGATTGATGAAGCATTGGATTTCCCTGCAATTCCTACTATCTTATTCTGGTATTCCTTGTAGTTCCCCAATTGCTGACTCAATGGGATTGCATGCTACACCAGAAAACACAAAACACATTACTCAATTGTCTAGAGACATATGAGAGGACACAGAGATGCTAAGAGTTTGGGGTCTTAATGAAATTACATAAAGCTTTGCAGTAGTTTCATAGTAACCAGAAGCAGCAGAGGCAAAGTTGGCACCGATCAGGAGGTTCTTGCCTCTGGCTTTTTTGCTAAGATAGGCTGGTGGGTAAGAAGTGAAACCTAGGTTCTCAGCTGTTTACCAAAAGATACAATAAACCCAGAAAAACAAATTAGTAGACTGAAAAACGAGACTGGATCCATGATGGGGTTTGGAAATGAAGTGTACCAGTTAAGTCTGAAGCAAGTTTTCCATTGCAGAACCTGCCGGTTGGTTTATGATTGACAAAGTCTCTACCATAAGGAGGGAAATTTGCTTTTATAATGGTGTAGAGGTGATTGTTGTTGCCTGCATCAACAACTGAATCCCCAAATATGAACATTGCAGGGACCAGAGGCTGTGCATTGACCTCATAGAGTACTAGAGCTAGAAGAAGAAGAAAGAAAGAACAGAGAGAATTTGCAAAGCCCATAGTTTTCAACTATTTTAAGCTGTGGAAATGGAGGAGTAAGAAGATAGGTATGTGGCAAACTGGGGACTTAAGGACGCTCTACAGGTGAAATTTATAGTGGAAGGCAACTTTGTATGTATGAAAAATCAACTTGATCTTTATCAAGATCAGTGATACCAACATCTGCTATATAAATGTTTTTCATTATATGTGAAATCTGAAATGTGACAACTTTTTTTGATAAAGTGTCACTTCTGTTACTTGTATTTTTTTGTCTATATTTTCACCTCTCATTCAAGCTACCAGCTATGTTAAGGAAAGGAATTTAGTTGTTTTTGAGTGAAATGATAAACATGCCCTTTGTCCCATTTCAGACCTATCCAGGTAGCATTTGTTTATTATTCTAGAATAGAAAAGACAGAAACAATATTTATTTTATGTTTTTAACTATGTCTTTTCAACCATATATCATTGAAGACAAGAAAAAAAAGGCAGTCTCCTCAGTAGAGTTCCATTGACAATTCAAAGCTGGAGTACAATATCAGTGCAAGAGAAAAAAAAAATAGCAGTAGTTCCAACTATAACTAAATGGCGTGTTTTAATGAGGCATGGTTTTAGCTGTCCTAGCTTCTAAGATACCCTCTCATGGACATAATTAACTTTAAAAAGAAATCTAGGGCACTTGTATTTAGACATTAATAGCTGCAAGCCTCATCAGTTTTTGCTGGCCTTTGTATTGTGTGCCCTTATTTACTTCTGTAGCAGCTCTCCTATCGCTATCAGAATTACTTGGATGGTGATGACCTGCTGTAATATCATTCATGGACACTCTTCTATACCGAGGACCACTGAAAAGCCAAGATTGCCCTTTGTGCTGTGTGTTGAGACTTGAGACTGTTCTGATAAGGACAGTGTTGTCCTTTCGTTGCAGGGTTACTTCTCTTATGGGCAAAAATATTGGTTGCTGTGGTTTCTTGTTCCTTTGGGCTTCAATCTTCAATACCATGTGAGATTTGGTGGGTATCAAAACCCTAACTCAGAACACACTTGGCTGCTGCTAGCTACTTGATGTTCCCCATCTCCTAATCCACTTTAGGGACATTAGAAAAAGAAAGATACGAGTTTAGTGCTACTTATTTTCCCATGTTAGGTGGATGATCAGGCTTTGCTCAGCCTGGTCAGACAGTACAAATTGTTCCTGAGGGTGTAGATAATGAAAATGTAAGTAAACTGGGTGGTAATTTTTGCTTTTCTTTTCTTGACTCGACAAAACTATGTAGTTGTTCTTACAATGCATATATGCAACACAGTAAAACCCATCAATCTCAGAATCATTTTCCTAATTAATCTCTAGACATGACAATAGATAGTCGCAAGACCTAGCAACATATTGTCAATTCTTTCAATGCTCCCTAAATTTATGTAACAGATCCAAAACATTAAAGTTCATCTAACTTATGATACTATTCATGTAATATGTATCATCTGCAGCCAAAACCCCAACATGCAAGTGTGACTGCAGTCTGCAGGCCTGCAAAGGATGATTCATTTGTTTGGTTTGCTTGGAATCAAGAAGCTCATAAGAATACATGGTCGTCGCCTCAATTTGTTGTCTGCAGTTGCAAATTTGTAATCATACCCCTGGTACTATCTGCCAATGCCTTAAACTCATCCATATGAGAGGATGCAACCTGGAATCCAACCAGTACATTTGCTGTACTTTCACCCTGTCGAGAAGAATATATAAATTTTTATTCATGAGATTTTTAAGGAAAATTATTTCTTTTTTTAATTTTTTTGATTTAGTTTAAGAAAATATTTCCCTGATGTTTTATTTTTTTTATTTAGTTTAGTTTTCTATACCAACCGAGTAGATGAAAATCATATAAGAAAGACAGCTAACATAAAATCCTTTTAAACAGGGTTACCGCATGGAAACTTTAATTTAAAATTTTATTGTGGAATATTTAAAACTTTAATCTTGTCCTCTTTCTGCAATCGCGCATGACCTAAACTTCTAGTATGCCTATCGCCCTGAAGGATCAATTAAGACCTTACCCGGTGACTTCAGGCACTTTGCGTCATTCATCCGGTTCTTTTGAGCTCTTTTTTTTATTACAGAAACTTGGACAATGGCAACATTGAGAAGAAAAACAAAAACAAAAATGCACAGCCCAGTTTGTCAAAACCTCGACCGACGGTCTAATGACCAGAACAGCCCAACAGGACACTCCTGCAGAATTGCTGAAGATAATGCTTCCAGTTTCTTGTGTGCCCTTTCTTCACCTCCAAAGTACTTCTCTCCTTCATCCAGGATTCACAAAAACTCTACAGTCCTTAAACTATACGATAGTACTAACCACTGTTGAGTCGACAGGCCTCAATGCTGCAACTCCATTTTATTGTTAGTTCTCTCTCTGAGCCAGGCGGCAAACTCTTTGTTATCGTAAGCTTTGGTAGTGACAATAATGCAACATGATCACAGTCGTAGATTTGTTCTCTCGGACATTCTGAATATATCCGAATATACCTTGTCACCTCCAATTTCAGCCCCCCTGGCTCCAGCGGCAACTCTCAGTACAACATATATTAAAGCAAGATTTCCCATGATGTCCACATGCGCTCCACTCTCCAGACCCCTTCCTTCAAGGAGGCTAGCTGGTGGTTTGTGCCGATACTCTCTTATGTGCGTAGAGATGCCAGATGGATTGAACCGGGTTCTTCCTCTCCACCCTTTCGCACACATGAAACCAGCACTTATTACAGGCACGCTCTCATCACCATCTGTTAAGTACACTCCACCTCTCAAGCAACTGTCCTTATCTCCATCAACTGAGCTATCAATTCGGAACGGAATGCTCTTGCACCTATCAGTTGGTGATAGCTTGTAGACATATGATCTCTTAGTAGGGATCCCAACACCAAAAACGCTGATCAGGAATGAGAACATGACTAGAGAGGGAAGATTGATACATCAAAAGGATTTTGGAACAACCAGACACATAAGAAACAAGGGAAGTCACATGACACATAAGCACGCGTGCAAAACAAAAGTTCATGTTAGGTTCTTTAGCAAACAAGTTTTTTCGAAGATTCTAACATAAGAATTATGACAATTTACTACTAAAAAAATTCACAAAGGAGAAAATTTAAAGCTTCTTTGAACCATTTTTCCGCATTGCTCAAGTTCGGAGTTAATTTGAAAGCAAGAACTTCAACTGAATTACATAGCTCAATACTTTCAAGATTTTTAATCCATGGTTAATACTGCTGCGTCAACGGAATTACTTGAGAAATCTGGCAGTGTGTGTTAGACTGATGAACTCCTGCTTTGAGTGAATAACAAAAGGCAGAGGAAGAACCGCCATGCCTCTGTATATATTTTGGAAAGAAAGTCTCCAATCATAAGCTGCCATGTGCATATTCTTCCCTTCATAACCAATTTTTGCCAAATTCTTAATGAGAACAGCCCAAACAAAGTACCCTGGAGCAAAATAGTCAGCTGCAACCAGCCCTGGCACTGCACGTATTCGAATGCCCGGTGGGTCAAGGCCAGTCTCATTGTGCAAAGACAGATGCTCCAACAAACACAGTGGCCTAAAAATTCCAACAAAAATCACATATTAATTAAGTAATCTAGTCACCGAATTAGAGGAGCAAATGAGTGCTTCAAACTAGCAAGAACAATCTCATAAAACAAAGACAGCTCCAACTAAACACAGTGGTCCAAAACTCTCAACAACGATAATTTAACTCTATGATTAAATGGAGCAAAAAATATAATGTAATTCAACTATGTCAAGGTAATCTCCCTGTCATAAAACAGATGATTCAACCAACACAGTGGTCTAAAACTTTTGATACCGTTCCACTTAAGTTCACAATTTCAATCCAGTTGAAACATAAATTGACCCAGGAAAATGTATTTCAACAATGCTGAGGAGGGTTTAATAAATGGAACCAAATTTGGTTATGCGTTGAGAAATAGGTGTTTAAACCAACACAAATTACACGATAAACTCACAAATTTAATCAAAATTAAGACATAGAAATGAAACAAAATGTGATTCTCAATTACAATACGAACCTTTTGAATACCTCAGTGAATCTGCCACCCCAGAGTCGCTTTCGAAAAAGACCTTCTGCACAAGGCTTGCCCTCCCACAGCTCTAGCCCTCCAGTGACGATGCCAGGCACCAAAACAACTGGATGGGAGGGCTGTCAAGCCTTCACGTTTAAGTCTTGTACCGGGTGATTCAGGGACCTGAAAGCCAGGCAATGTGACTGGCAAACAGTGAAACAAGACTAAGAGAAGCCACCAAGTAGTGCACATGTACCCAATTATCCAACAACAAGAGTCTATACACCTCCATTCCTTTGGCTGTCTTTTACTCCTCTTCTTATTGTTTTGTCTAAAATGGTAAGTCGAGAAGGGTAGTGTTAGGTTTGAGAGATGGAGAGAGATGTTACTTGCTTACTACTGAGAGAGATAGAGAGAGTCCGAAGGCGACAACAATTTGGAGCCTCAATCATTGGGAAAAGCACAGAGTACGAAAAACGCAAAAACCCAGAATGTCACTATGACTCTTTCAACCGCAATTTCAAACACCCTCCAATCGTGAAGGTGTTGGCTTGTGGACCTGATTATTGCACTAGAAGAGGAGAGCACATACGACTACAGATATTCGTGTATGAATAAATGTATGGCGGTGTATAGGCACAATGTTCAAGGAGATGAGACATGATTGATTATAGGTATGGTACGAAATGATGTTCTTCTTTCGTACTCTCTTCTGCGTTCTTGATGCTGATATTGTCCAGAGATATAATATCTGATAGAGCCTTGAACGGCTTTCTTTTTTCTTGTTCCATTGTCCATGTGCTCGAAAGGACGGGTTTCATCCATGGTGGATTGCCCCTTCTCTTTATATCATTATGTGAAGACAAAATTAACTGCATTTTCTTCTTCTTTATCCTCGCAGCATACTGTTCCATTAACTTTCCTGCTTAAATATTATCCATTTGCACTTTGCATTGCGGCTGTGTGTGCAATGGAGCTATTTTTCGCCATGGTTAAGTCATGATCCTGTGCTGAATAAGAAAATTAAGAAGGGCTTGTTAGTTAGTTCAGAAATTGCCACATTTTCTCTTGGTTTCCCTCGAATCAAACTCTACCACCAATTGATTTCCATGACCAAATCTACAAACCCCACCAAGCAAACCCTTACAGCTCTGATACCTTAGTTGAAGTGCCTGGAATTGTCCTTATAATTTTTATTTTATTTTTTCGAACTCAATTAACACAGAATGCCAATTGCAGTTTATGATTAAAAATAAAAATAAAAATCTTATCGGCTTTAATTCATGACTTAAAAACTAAATTCATTCGTAATTGGATTGAAAGCAAGACATCCATGTCCAGACTTGATGCATTCAAAAAGAAATTATTTCTCCCAAGGTACTTTATGAGCACTTTTTCTTTCTTCTACTCAATTTTCATCATAATTTCATGACCAGGTGAAAAGTATTGTTTCAAGTTTCAACTTTTAACTCGATGAGAAGGACAATAATACGTTTTTTTCTTCGTCGTTCATCTGCAGAATGCTGGCCCTCGTCAAGGAGGGATGTGTAAACAAATTAGTCAAGGGACAGCCCGGCTCCAGTTCAGGAAAGGATGGAATGATTATTTTGAGCTGCTGAAGGGCCATCTCCCTCCCTAGGTCCCTCCAAAAAATCTCCTAATGAATAAAAAATATTTATTTATTTTTTTGGATCTTGGCATGTTTAAACGGGCAAGAAATCTCCAAGAAAGGTACAAGGAGAAGTTTGCCCAAACGGGCACTTACTTCAAGACATTATAATTATTATTATAATATAATAAATAAAAGTATATAACTTGAAGGAATTATAATTATAATTATAGTGTCTTCAAGTAACCATAGAAATTGCAATGGGCCTTCCGCTATTTATTTAAGAAGAATAAAGCTCTTAATTGTTTCTAATTTGAGTATCAATGAGTCTTGAGCACGCTAATATATAATAGCCTCTCTCTTTTTCTCTCTTCTTCTCTTCTTTCTTTTTTTTTTTTTTTAATATTGGTATACGCATGAATGCAGCAAATTATATTACCTTGTTGGTTGGTATAACAAATTCCCTAGAATAATTATTGATTATAATTAATTGCTGAAGATTCCTTTATTTAAGTGTGCATCCCCCGTTCATGGCCATCATCTCTTCCTTCCTGGAACTCCATATCTGGGACTTCTAAAATCTCTATAAAAAAATTTCAAAATAAACTAAATTGGAAAAAAAAAATTACCAAGTACTCTCAGTATATCATTCCCTCACCCACGTAAAAATGACTCCCGCTACAATAACTGAAAATACCTGTAATCTCTCCATGCAGGATGTAGTAGTAAGAATTAGGTGGGCCCAGCCCGGTAGATTTTGCCAGTAATGGATCAGGTATTTTCCTTTAAAGCCCATCACGGCCCAGCCAAAAGGCAAAAAAAAAAACAGAGAAGGAGAGAGAGAGAGAATACCAAACAAGCAAAGGCCATTGCCATGCAGTCCTCCAGCAGGTTCCTGCTCAATCCAGCTAAGGACTTGCAAGGAGCACATTTTGATCGGAATACATGAACACGGGCTAGAAACACCGCGTGGTCTTAGCTTCGCTGGATTTTCGTGTCGGTGCAAAATTCAGTGGGGGCCATTGTACGTGAGACCCGGTACAAATTAGCGTGGTAAAAACACTGCAGATTTACTGTATATATTTACTCATTACACCGTAAACAACACCTTGTTACAGATTGTACTATGAATGACATCGTGGCACTTGTGGAGGCTTTGTTTTTGTTGTGTTTAGATAAAAATTGTTGTTAGGTGGCATTTTTATTTTTTTTTGCCGAAAGTTATTTACTTCCGAAAGGTTATAGTAGTGTTACGATATAATAATATTATAATTTATTTTTTTTAAAATGCTTCTATTTTAAAAAGTTCATTAAAATTATATATGAGGCATGTATTAAAAATATGCATGTATAAAATTTTTATGCCACTATTTAATTGTTTTTTAAATATTAATAAAGTTTGTTAAAATATATAAATCATTTAGTCTAATCTACAATAATAAAAGATAACACACTATAGTTACCAAGATTTGTTTTAAAAAAAAAACATTACTAAATGAATTCCACTTTTATTTCTATTAAAGATAACATAATCATTTGATATGGGATAACTTTCCTTTTTTATTATTATTGAAATAGATTATACATATACTACATTCATCACCATTATTGTTAAGTCTGGTTGCACAGCTATACCTTATATCCTTATAATATTATCCAAAATAATATCCATGAATTGTTTTTCAATAGATTTTATTGTTCATAAAATTTATTAAATATTATCTCAATGTATTTTTAAAAA
>Ga0307511_10002297_pt1 | contig 19977 bp, 9 predicted proteins | sample 13_EM_MG_FD_200266 | JGI IMG/M metagenome (GOLD analysis project Ga0307511, IMG submission 200266) | Populus trichocarpa ectomycorrhiza microbial communities from riparian zone in the Pacific Northwest, United States - 13_EM | ecosystem: Host-associated > Plants > Roots > Unclassified | place...
TTTTTCGTTTTCTTAATTTTTTTTTAAAAAAAGTTAATATTAACCCATTGTAGAACATGGACCAATATACTAATATATGTATATATAACAGTTAAATAAGAAGCATTGGATGATTTCTTAGCTCGTTATCTTTCCACTAGTAAGTACCATGAATTAGAAGTGATATGAATGTTATCGTGGTGTACATTCATGGTTTGACGGATATAAGACCAAGAACAAACTGGTGCAGGGGTGGTGAATGTTCATAGTCTCCCTAACACGTCACCTTATCTTTTAGACGCCTAAATAATCATTGGATAGTAAATGAAAGTTTGTTTTTGTGTTTTAACAATATTTGAAAAAAATTAATATTTTTTATTTTTCAATATTCTTTTAAGTTTTTTTAAAAATAATTTTTTAAAAATAAAAATTATTATTTTAATATATTTTAAAATAAGAAATAATTCACCTGAATGAAATTTATTATTTTGGTTGTGTTTTGAAATTGTGGTAGCATTTAAAATGTATTTTTTAAAAAAATATATTAAAATATTTTTTTTTAAAAATTATATTAATATATTTAAATGATCTAAAAATATATATATAAAATTTATTTTAAATAAATTGTTTTTCAAAATTTAAAGAAGTGCGTTACCTAACCCACCCAGTTTATGTGGAAGATACACGTTTGAAGTTTGAACACCCAACTCTGTTCGGGCACGTACGGCAGAGTCCACAGGCCCCACCTAATTCCGGTGATGATGGTCATAACTCCTCTCGCCCTCCCTAACAAAATCGGATTCTCGTTACCTTTTCTCTATAAACCAATCACAAGAGGAGGAGGAGGAGGCAGTTGTTCTGCTTTTACTTGTCGCTCTGTATCATCACTTACCAGCTTCACTTGGGACGACGTCGTTCAAGCCTCTCAACCTGACTATGCCCCAAATGATTCTTCAGATCTCTCTGGCTTCTTCGAAAAGATCAAATACTGCAATCGCGGCTCCTCCGTACAGAGCGAGCTCTCTTTTCCTTTGTGTTTTGGTCAATTAACAATATTTTTTACTGTATAATTTTTAATATTTGCAGGAGATAAAATCTGAATTTATTCCATTGGTGATAGAGGATCAAATAGTTGGTTACATACATAACGGGTAAGGTAATCTCTCTCTCCCTCCCTCTTTTTTGTTGTTTTTGCATTTTAAGAAAATGGGAAATTCAAATTGATGAATTAATTTTGATTTATGACAGTTTTTTTGATAATTATTTGAGGAGGTTTAAGGACGTGTTTGTTTTTGTGCCAAGTGATTCTCGTTTTGGCACCAATGTGACTTTAAATAAAACACTAAGCACGCCAGAGGAAAGAACCAGAGTTGTTGGAAATGTAATCAAATGCTTGGCAGAAGAAGATAAGGAACTGATTCCAGGAATACGAAATGAGGTATAAAGATCATCAACCGTGTGGAGCTTTTTTTTTTTTTCTTGCTGTATTGGCTGTTTACTCGTTGATTTTCAATCAGTTGTACCCTGTCACACCTTCGTTCGGATCGCCCCCCTATTTTTCCGTTGAACGTGCTGCTGCTCCTTATTTTGGAATTAAGGTTTGTGCTTCTTATTTCTTTGCTTCATTCTTTTTTCTTTTTGTTAGAATTAATTAATTTTTTTTTCACTTTTCAACTCTATGAGAATAGGTATATGGAATTCATATGAATGGTTTTGTGAAAAGAGATGGGGAGAAATTCTTATGGATAGGAAAGAGAAGTCCAGTGAAACAAACTTTTCCTGGGATGCTTGATCATCTTGTTGCTGGTGGACTGGTTTGTAACTATTTATTATATTCATCAGTTGCTTTTGTAATCCACATTCTTACTTGTATACCATTCAATGAAATTGGTATCTGGTTTGCATTGTCAGATTAAGACGAAGGGAAGATTCCATTATTTATTTATTTATTTTTAACATTTGAATGCTCTGAATACTATGACGACCAAGTGGTAGGTGAACTCTGAACTGAACTTGGAGTGTGAAATGTCAATGTTAAATCCCGGATGATTACAATATTTGCAATCCATTTCCTTTAGTAACGGCAACTAGCAAAAATAAGCATGCCATAGAATTGTCACTTCATTTCTGAGCCAACTCTTACATTATGGTAATGACAGCCTCATGGGATGTCTTGTGTTGCAAATCTTATAAAGGAATGTGAAGAGGAAGCAGGGATTCCTCTATCCCTTTCTAATCAGTAAGTTTTCTTCTTCTGCTGAATTATGTTCAGCCTGCCTTGTATTGTCTGGGAAGTTGAATCTTGGTGCAGCAGGAACAGATCCTTTGATCAAGTTGTTTTGGTTGCAACCACTCTCGTTCTGATGATGGGTCTATATTGCTTCTTTACAGAGCCATGTCAGTTGGTGCTGTTTCTTATGTGGATGTTGACGGGTATAGATACAAGAGGGATGTTCTATTTTGTTATGATTTAGAACTCCCTGGTGATTTTATTCCTAAGAATCAAGGTAAAACTGTGAAAGCTCAGGTTTTCAGCTGTAATTATATATCAATTCTTCAAGCCTTTTAAATATGCCTAGAAATTTGAGGATTGTGTTTTTGACATTTCATGATATCTTTACCATCATTGGCGTATCAAACTGTGACAGATGGGGAAGTGGAGAGTTTCAAGTTGATCCCCGTGGAAAATGTTGCAAATGTAATACGGAGGACCCATTTTTTCAAGCCTAATTGCTCTCTTGTTATCATGGATTTTCTGTTTCGACACGGGTAATTCTTCTCTATTGTTTCCCTTGTTTATTTTCACACTCATTTAGCGGTCACTCATTTAACTTTAAAAGATAAACTATTTTTTCTTTGCCACCTATATTATTATGACCCACCTCTTCATGGTGAGAAGATAATCACATTCATTAGTCATTTTCTGCCTGTAATTATACAAACAATAGGGGCACCTACAAGTTTATCTCTGTCTTCCAGCTCTCATTAAGACCAGAACACCCATGACTTGCCGCAAGAATCACACAAATTAATGTCTTGGAGCTTCACTCTTTATATCGCCTTTCCATCCCTTCACCTGAAACATTATTTCCTTCCCCGCAATAAGAGCTTTATGCTCAAAGTTTGGGCTTCTATACAGTTTTGATATTTCCTGAAGAAGATAATGGCCTACTTAAGTCTATAGATGAGGTTCTGACTTCTGAAAGATTATAAGCAGTATCAGAGCAAGGTATAGGTTTGTTACTGCCTTGGTGATGTAAGGTGTAGCATAAAATCTTCATAATTGTATTGTTCTGGTGTAAATTCTAGTTTCTACATTGGATTTCCTTCAATTATTCCACTTCTGGAAACTTGTATTAGATCCTGTGAGAACTTGCTTAACATCAGTTTTTACTCAAGTATCCTGGATCATTAGACCTTGTTACAGAAAGGTTGAGTAGGGTGAATTGCAGTTTGCGTTCTTTCTAGATCATTGGAACACAAGGAGTGATGAGGTAGATCATGGTGTATTCCCCGTAACCTCCACCATTTTCTAGATCATTGGAACACAAGGAGTGATGAGGTAGATCATGGTGTATTCCCCGTAACCTCCACCATCACCGCTATATAATACTATCTTGATGGGTTTTCAGCCATATCATTCTTACATGCAGAGAAAATCACTTGAGGCGCAACTCAAGGACACTTCCTCTAAATCTTTCTTTTCATGATTTAGTTTTGTGGAATGGTTATTGTAAGATGCCTTTTAAACAAATAGCAAATAATGAAAACATCCACTGCGATTCTCATTCTAAAATTAATTGATATCTGTATTCATTGCAGGTATATTGGTCCTGAATGCTTGGGATACTTGGATCTTTTACAAAATTTGAGAAGTGGAGATACTTCCTAAATATGCTCTCGCTTTGTTGAATTTCTAAACTTCAACAAAAAGAAGGGGAAAAAATATAGAAGCTGTCCTGTGTGGTTGAATATTCTCTCATTTGCAACAAGAAGTTTGTTTGCCAGAGACTTCTTTTATGGTGGTTGGAAGGTGCAGGCAGCATGCTGTTCGGAGGTGAATCACGTCAATGGATCTGAAGTGCCCAAGCAAAGGTTTAAAGGAAAAGGAGAAAAAAAAGAAAAAAAAGGGAAAGCATATACTATCTGGACCTCCACTTTTTCCTGCCTGCTGTGTTGAAAAAGTCCTTCGCCTTGACGGTAAATGCCATTTTTAGCCATTTCGAAAGATTTCACTGCTAAAAATAGATGCTGAATTTCATTAAAGATGCTGTAATTGTTCTTAATTGCATTAAGACAGGCAAGAGCATGATGAAGTCCTTGGGATCAAGGATGATAGTGCTGAGTACATTTGGTTTGCACCTGACCAAGAGGCCAAATTTGAGTTTTGCTTCTCTCGTTTCATCATCAAAGAGGAATCCTAATTTATTGTAGACGCGGCGAGCATGGTGGGAACTTTTTGAATTCTATTTTTTAATTTAATTATACGTAATAAAAAAAATATTTTCAATAAATATAATAATAAAATTATATAGAAAACTTATTTTTTTTATATTCTTATTCGATTCATGTATTTTTGTTTTCTTACAATTAACAGTTTTTTTTTTTTATCAACATTGAATAAAAAAGCAACAACAATAAAAAAATTATTCAGAAAAATTATAAAAATTTGAACTTTGAGAATATATATATATATATATATATATATGCATTTATTTTTATTTTGATGAAAATATTTTTTTATTAAAAAAACATTGGTTTTTAAGTAATAACCTATTATGATCAAGAAGGCGTGTTTTAAATATAAAATTATAAATTGATTATTTTTACTTTTACACATCTATATATAAAAAAAACATGAAAATAATAAGATTAAAAAAGATTATGTAAAAATCCTATAATAAAAAAATATTTCATTCTCATTTAATATCGATACGAATGAGCAAAATTATTTACGCATCTATAGAAAAGTGTGCCCTATGAACTTACGATCAAGGGTGAGGCAAGTTTATGGAAAGGATGACAATTGAAAGCTAAGCATCAAGAAGCAGCGTGCATCACAACACAAGAGAAACTCTCACTCTTTTGAAAATATTTCAGAGAGATTGTGAGGAATGTTCTGGTTTGCGATTGTGTATGTTTATGTATTTAAAAACAAAATGCTTTTAAAAGCTATAATTTCTTTATTCAAAATGCAAATCAATCAAATGTTTAGAATGTGTTGAGAATACATGTTAAGCAAGGTGTTTATTGTAAAATCATGACAACTGCGAGTTAAATAAAATTCTAGGTTTTTTGAACAACGCTTCATCTATGGCATTCAAATTGGGTTCTTTCTAATTAAGTGAAATGGTGTCATTTTAGAAAGACCAAAATAGTCCCTGAATTACGGCTTCCTTTCAATTGTAGCCCATGATTTATGAAAGTTATAATTAAATCCCTAATTGGGCCTTATTTTTTTGAAAATCCTTTCAATTTGGCCCTCAAGCATTCCTCATTAGACCCTTAAGTTTTACATGCATTGCAATATGGTCCCTGACTCTTCAAATTATGTAATTTCAATCAAAATTGGATCCAAATTTTAAAATTCTCTTCAATTGGATCCCTAATTAAATCAATTGCAACCTTCCACGTTTCCTCCACTTTCATTTAGGTTATTAGCTTTCCAATTTGTGCAATCATGACCTAAGTTTCAATTTTTCATTTAGATCCTCCACTTTCATTTAAGTCTTTGGGTTTCTCTTAATTGACTGAATTAAGCTTCCAAACCTTGTCACCTTTTTTTTTTTTGTCATTGGTCATTTAATATTTTCAATTATGACTGATTTCAACCCACTTATTCCATTTTTTCCAATTAAAATTACATACCCACATGACTTCCTAACCAAATACAAATTAAATTCTTGCCTGATTTCAACCTGAAATTGAATTTTATTTTTGAAATATTCTTTTCTTTGAATATTTTTTTTTAAAATAATTTTGAAGACATTTTTTTCTAAAAATTCTTGAAAAATTCAAGGGGGTAAAAATTGAGTTATTATAGTTGCCTCTACTTTACAATTCTTATGGAACAAAGTCTTATAAAAAAGGTTTTATGTTGTAAGCTTGTAAATAAAAGATAGTATTTGTGAAAAAATTTGAAAAGCTACAAAAGCAAAACAAAAAACAAAAAAATAGAGTCTTGCTGGACTCAAAATCTGTTTGAGCCTTGTTGGGCTTTAAAATTAAACAAACCTTGCTAGGTTAAAATGTTTTAGAGTTTTACTGGACTCGATATGAGATTTTTATAATAAAAACAAAATTTTCAAAACATTACACAATGCTAACATTTTGGATTAGATGAAATTCATGTTTTTTTACCTATATGGAAATATAAGCCCTCCTTTTTTTCAATCTATCTTTCTTGTTTGTAGTAAGACTCGCTAGCTCTTTTGATCGCTTAACCCGCCAACCCACTCAAGTTTGCTTGTGTAAATCATGTCTTATTACAACCTGGACCTTATGTAACAACCATTGCCCTTTTATGTTCACTATAAGCATTTCTTGAAAAGTGACAAACCATAATGTTTCTCCTAGTTGGATTGTGCTCTAAGTGTAGTATTCATTCATCTTTTCCCACCTTTTGTTTTCCTTAATGAAATAGTTATGCTTTTCCACTCTCAACTTCTGAATAGGTTCATCAACTTATTCTTTTAAACAAAATTGCTCCTAGTTGATCTGGTTATGTTCATCCTTCTAGCACTCATCAATATCATCATAAGGAATTTCTTTTATAACTCAGGGCTTGTGATGGAATTCTTCATGTCATCATTTAATTATTGTCATTGCCAAGGGTTTTTTTAAATTAAATTACCCCTAGCTGATGTGACCACGTGTATTGTTACCATCACGGATTACTCTAGTTAGTTTGACTGTATATCCTCCAACAGACCCATGTGTATTACCTTAATTCAGAGTGTGAAATATTAATAGTTTATCTAGCTATGCTTATCTTCCTGTAATCATCATAGGATACACACATAATCGACTCCAAGTTGATTTGATTGCTTAAATTTTCAATAACCAATTATGAGACGTACATGTAATATTAGGTTTTACAAAACCCTAGTTTCTCTCTTACAATTGAGATTGTTTATAGGCCCAAATAAGGCTCGTATGTTGTTGTTCACACCATCTTTTATTTTCCTTGTTGTTTATTGATTCATTTCCTAATTAGATTTGCAAATTTTATTTAATTCAAGATTTATTAGCTAGGTCAGTTTCACTTCTTATTTAAACATTTATTTATACTATTTATGTAAGTCATTTTGATAGTTATACTTTATCGAATAAGAATTCTCTCGTTAGAGTTTAACTTTAAATTTTGGTTTTTCAAAATTGTAGTTTCTCTCTTTTAACTGAGATCAATTTCATGTCCAAATTAAGCTTGAAAGTTGTTGTTTCACATTATTCTTTGTTTTTCTTATTTACAGATTCATTTGCTAATAAGCAGCGATAGAGAAAGCCAAGATAGCCACTTCTATGGGAAAATCCATTTTAATGACTCAAGGAAGAAAAGGCAAGGTTGAACACTTTTAAATTAAAGATAAGAAGAAAAAATAATTAAAATTTAAAATTAACTAGAAAAATAATTAAAATAGCAAAAATATCATTTTCTAGGTCTGATTTAAGGGTCTTTTAAACCTACATTGTTTACAATAATTGATCTCTATATATAATTGGACTTGTAGAATCCATCTAGAAAAAAAATTGAGTATAATTCAAAAGTCAAATCTATAATTATGATTTATGTATTGATACATTTAGGCTTGTTTGTGAATTTTATTTTATATATTTGGTTTATAAATTCATATGTATCTTGTATATTTTTTTTAAAAAAAATGGATTGAGTTATTAAAAATATCACAACTCATTATATTAACAACAACACAATTTTTAAAAGCTTTTGAAACTGTGTTAGTTTTTCAATAAATAAATAAATTATAATGTGATATTAAAAATAACACTTTAAAAACAATAATAGTAAGGATACTCATTACCTCTAATTATTCACCTATCTCAAAAAAAAAAAATATTAAATAAAAAATAATTTAAATGATAAAATTTTAATCATGATTAACCTTGCAAATGATAACTTATTGTGTTTTTTTTAATTATATATACTATTATTATTGATTTCTAGTTTGTTTGTTTGTTTTTCGGTTTAAATTATTTTTTTGATATTCATGAAAAAATATTAAATTGATTTTTATTTTTTAAAATATTTTTTTTATTTTTAATATATTATATTAAAAATACAAAAATATATTTTTAATACACGTATTGTTAGCAAGTACAAGAAAGCATCAGCCAATAGGAAAATAGCAAGACCCGCTATTAAAGTAGAATTTATCAGTGTGATATATTTAAGAGAATCCCAACTCCCTACAATATGAAACTTTTGATTTTCAAACTGGGACCTAATTCTGAAGTTTGAGCAGAGATGATGATATCTCTGCAAATTCTTTCCCCTTTGCCTTCCTCCCACTTCATAAACCCTAATCCCCTTTCACTCCAATGCTCCAAAAACCCTAATTTCTACCCAAAATCTTTCTCCGAAACCCCTTATCTTGTAAAATCAACGCATACCCATTTCCTCTCTTTCCCCAAAAACTCCAACTTGAAACTTAAAACCTCACTAAGATTAAAACTTTCGGTTCAATTTCAGAGATTAATTTGTTATGGGGTTAAGGATTCTGATGAAGAGACTAAAGCAGTAGTGGATTCTGGTGGTGATGGTGGGGGAGGGGGAGGTGGAGGTGGGGATGATGGTGATGGTGATGGTGATGGGGAGATGGAGAAAAAAGATGGGATTTTGCCAGAGTGGTTAAATTTCACTACTGATGATGCGAAGACTGTGTTTGCTGCTGTTGCTGTTTCCCTTGCATTTCGTTCTTTTGTAGCAGAGCCAAGATTCATTCCTTCTCTGTCCATGTATCCAACATTTGATGTTGGCGATCGTGTTTTTTCAGAGAAGGTAACATGGCTTGCTTTCCTTTTCTTTCTTTCCTTTAATGATGCTAATGAGGTTTTGTGGGAGTAAATTTAATGCTGAACTGAGGCACATTTCAGTCACGGAGATTGCAAGTTGATGCAAAGGTTTATTGTCTTGATGTCTCATAAGACGAAGTTTTTTTCTGAATAATGAGGGATTTTGACCATTGGGCGTTTAGCCTAGTGGTAATTAGCAAGTACGAGGGAACAACTTTAGATTCCAATTTATTGTGGAGAGCACTGAAATTTTTTGGGAGGCTATCAAAGTTTATACAAGATGTTGCATGAATGAGTAAAGTGTGTTAGTGTCAATCCTGGAAGACTATGTAGGAACTTATTTTGCCTTTGTTTGTGCTACAATCAGAATGAGTTTTCTTCACGTTACATTTAGTGAATGGCACAACAATTTTTCTCCGGAAAGTGAGAAGGATGCTGGACATATGATGCCTGAGGTTTGAAACGAATGGTATAGGAAGAACTGAACATAGACTGATCAAATAGATAGACCTTTTTATTTCCTACTTTCTAGATTTCCAGATTTAAAAAGGTTTGCCATACTGAGAATTAGTTCAGACATACCATAAAACCCAAAGAACTGAACTGAATTGCATAATATTTGCCAATTATCAAATTTTATGAATGCCTAATGGTTGTTCCTCTGATTTTGGAAAGAATGGTCCGTGCTTCCTGGCCCTATGAGCCATGTTCGGGAATTTCATGTTTTTGCTTGAATCTCGATGTGAAAATGTTGAAATGACTAATTTTCTTATGAAGTATCATGCATAAGATATGTTACGTGAAATTGTCAGGTTTCATACTATTTCAGAAAGCCATGTGTAAATGATATAGTGATCTTCAAAAGTCCACCAGTCCTCCAGGAAGTTGGATACACAGATGATGATGTCTTCATAAAACGAATTGTTGCAAAGGAAGGTGATACTGTGGAGGTCAGCTACCAAAGAAGGCACTTTTGCTAAGTAATCTTATCATCAGTTCTGTGTTTTTATTATTCATAAGACACTTCACTCTCATTTTAGAATTTTATTTTTGAGATTTTGAGAGGGGGAAGGGTGCAAAATCAAATTTTGTTTTATTTATGATGACAATGATGGGGCTGATGTGCACCAAATAATGATGTTTTGCAGGATTATAGAACCTCATGTCTCAATACATTTGGATGTAATGTGATTAACGTGCCTTCTAGTTCAAAAAACAGTGAGAGCATAGGGAAATGATGCTTGTTGAACATGTCTATTTTACAAAATGCCTGTCTTTCCGATTGAACATGTCTATCTTACAAAATGCACGTTTCAAATTTTCTCTTGGAATATTTTGATTATTGCATTCAAACATGGCCCATGGTTTGATTGCAGGTTCATGAGGGGAAGCTTATAGTAAATGGAGTTATGAGAAGTGAAAAGTTTATTCTTGAACCTCCTTCGTATGAGTTGACACCTATTGTAAGTATCAACGCTATCATTGGCATCTCATTTCTTAATTTTTGGATGTTCATTTATCCCAACCAAGTTATAGGAGGAGGTTTGTGGTTGGTAGTTGGCCAACATGTATACAGTTACAGTTTCACTAAGAACTCCTAACTGTCATCATAGTGAAATTACAACTTAGAAGTTAAATTCTGAACTTCTTGCCTTGCAGCGTGTTTGCATGGAAATGTACCATTTTCCCCTTGTTATAACCCATCACTTATTTCTTTGCTTTGTAACGCAGCATGTACCTGAGAACTCTGTTTTTGTGATGGGTGACAATCGTAATAACAGTTATGACTCACACGTATGGTAATGGCTCCTGAACTTACAACCGCTAGAGTATGCCTAGCTTTTTATTTATTTTTTTCCCTTTTCAAATAACATTGTTGATGTCTGGAATTATGAATCTTTTAGGGGTCCCCTTCCTGCAAAGAATATAATTGGAAGATCAATCTTCCGCTATTGGCCACCTTATAGGATTGGCCGCACAGTTCTTGAGACTGGCTGTGCTGTTGATAAGCAAGATAGCACTTCTTCATCTAAATAGTTTGAGTCCATCGGAATAGTTTATTTATTTTTGGATATTCACAATCTTTTTATTCTCTATTTTTTTTTTCCTTTAATCTTGTCACCATTTTTTAACAAGATCTGTAAGAGCATTCTTCGCTTGATAGAGGCAGTTCTTGCTGGGGAAAGTTTTTTTGCCCCTTTCTAATGACCTTGATGTAATTGGAGGCCATATCTGTATTGATCTACAGAATTGAATTGTATTTTATGAAGCAAACTCTCTCGCACACTCATGCATAAGCCGACACACCACACTTGCGTGCGCATGCACACTCAAAAAATGGCAAATGATTTGATCTGATTCCAGCATGAGCAAGAATGCAAATAAGTTAAACTTACAGTTTATTAGAACATTCCCATATGGCTTTTAAAGTGGGTCCAATGGTGTATTTTTAATTCAGGGAAAAACCTTCTGGGCTCTTTGAGATTCCAGAACGCAATGAGAAGTTGCATGTTGAATGCACTGTTTGAGTTGTTTCAATTTCAATTGCCATGTAGGATCATGCTTCAAGCCTAGAGTAGTGTTCCTTCATTCGGTAGTTATCATGGCGAGTCTCCCACTTTCTGTAAGTGAAGAGTACTGTTTCAGGAGTGCCTAATGATTCCTTGAACCTGCAAATCTACACGTGAAGTGATTTTCTTAATTTGTAATTGTCTCTCCTCTGTACCTCACAGTCTCGCACACAGGATATCAAGGCCTGACTGACTGTATAGCTCAAGTCATCTTAGACATAGCATCACAAGAAAACAAAAAACGTCAAACACCAGAGCATTGACTTATTCTAGGGCTGGAACCACCGCATATTGATTCGGCAGTGGATGGTATTCTTCTTCCATATGGAAAGATAAATCAACCACCTTGCCATTCAATGATACGTGCACGAATCCTCCTTAAATATGATGGCTTTGCTGCTACGAGAATCAATTGCCAAAGAGCAGGCGACTCGCCTTCTATGCCTCGGCTTCACCAATTTTCCCACAACATTCCCTATTGACCTGACTTCAAAAACTAAAGTCATTGGAACTCCCCCATTGTCTTCTGATGCTGCTAAGCCCGCCCCTGCGCCATACAGCGGAACCTTTGTTCCTTTTAGATTCACTGACACAGTCCGGTGGCTCTTTCTTGGTTGAGAGTATCTTTTCAACTGCAAACATAAACATGATGCAAGTGTTTACAGGCTTGCCCAGTTTTTAAAAGGGAAAAAAATGTACTTAATATCACTCAGGGGCATATTCAAGATTATCAATACCGTTTTGTTTTTTCTGGAATGATCGGTATATCTCGTATCAGTTTAAAATGAAAAACTAAACTGAAACAAATTCTATCTCGTTCAGACTCTTAGATCATTCCAGAAATCCCATCAAATTTTGGTTGGAATAGAACAGCTAGAATGTTCTGGTCCCATTCTAGTCGTTTCATTCTAGTTAAATAGTGTTTTTTTTTAAAATAATTCAATGTTTTTTTTTTAAATTGCATCCTCCAACACACTTCATTTATTGAATATTGAATTTTATAATTTATTATGGTTTGTTTTTTTTTTTGTTATTTCACTCTCATGATCTATGTCACAGATTTAGCAGGTTAATCCAGTTAACTCGAGTTTTTTTTTTTAATTTTTTTAATTGATTTTTTTAATTTCATTATTCAACATCTTCAACATTTAGTTGATTATGAATTCAACATTTTTTTTAATTAATTCAGTTTATTTTCTATGAAATTATCCAAGATTATTGACTCGGATTATAAGTTTCGCGAGTTAACCTAAATAGACTTAGGTTATTTTATTGTCTTTTTTAAATTGATTTTTTTTCTCAATCCCATCATTCAAAAATAGATTTATTGGGAATTGAGGTCCATAATTTGTTTTGATTTGCTTTACTTGTGATTATCATGATTTAATGACCCGGATCGCGGATTTAGAAGGTTAACTCAGGTTGATTCAGATCGATCCAATATATTGTTGTCTTAATATTATATTAAAAAAAGATATTATCTTGAATTGTTTTGAGTCAAATTATATTTTTACTAGTTGTTAAAAATATTTTTGAACTCGTTAACTTATCGGGTCATATTTTGACTTTTATATTTTGACTTGTATTTAAAATTTCAAGTTAATTTATTTTTAAATTAAAATTAAAATTATGTTTGCGGAGTTAATATTTTGAATTATATATATATATAAAATGCTCCAAAACATTTCATTTCAATAAAAAAAAAAAAAGAAGAACGCTATCCGGCCAATTAGAACGGAATTGATAACCATGCTACAAAGTAGTTTCTACCTATTCGTTGCAAAAATCATTGTTCTGTAATCAACTCAACTTGCAGAGCCAATGCTGATGATGATAGCAAGAAAAACTTACCTCACCAGTTGCAACCGTCAGCTCTGAATACATAAGATTGACAGGAATGGAACTGACGTGAATGCCGAAAAAGGTAGCCGAGTTGTACACATTCATCTTCACTGAACAACTCACAGTCAACATCTTGGTTGGGACTCCTGTCATGTCCGAACCTTCACCAAAGTAAAAATTATGTACAGTCAAGCTCTGCAAATAAAGGAAAAATGGTCATCTTTAAGATGAAATAGGAAAAAAGATAATAAAGAAACAAAAGAAATTATATATTTACCAGGAGAAATCTAACATGTGCATACCTTAACAGTAATTTGGGGTTTGAAAGGCCTGCTGGCGCCCCAAATGATGAAGCAAAAGACACACAAAGCCGAAACAAAACCCGAAGCCCAAATCAAAACCTGACAGAGCCACCTCCTTGAAATCCCATTTCCATAAGGATCATAATCTCCTTCCTCTTCGATAACATCATCACACTTTGACTGAGGCCACCCCTTACTCTTGCTTCTCCCTTTCCACCCATAACCACCCCCGGAAACCCTGCTGGCGGACGATGACAGAGAGTGGCGGCCGTAAGAGAGGTGGGAAGGGGACTCCATGGAGCTGGCGTAGGCAGGAGTGGTTTGCATTGAAGAGGACTTATCGCCGTCGTGCGAGTCACGTGATGGGCTCTGCACGTAGTACAAGACGGGGCGTTTTGGAGATCGTGGCGACGATGGTGACATGCTTGTCATGTCCGATTCCGATATGGCGTGCAACATTTTTCTTTTAGAAGTTAGTTTGAATCAATGATTCAGGTTTGTAAGTGAAGAAGGAAGGAAGAGACGGCAGAGAGATGATTTTGGTTTAATTTGTATTCATTAAGGATTCCAACTGAAACAGATAAATAATTTTTAAGAAGACAGTGGGCAGAGAGAGTTTGTTGTTCTTATTCCACACTTCTTTCCTTCCCTACTTGAGTGATGAGGTCCGAAGAAAAGAAGCGTTACTGTTACATGCCTAGCTTCGGAACCGAACCACACGACAAAGTGCTTCGGGGACCAGGTGTTGGCCGTTCCCTTTTTATTTTTTCGCCGTTTGAATGTTGACATGGCAGAGGTTATAGGCACGACACGAGGGAGCATTTACGACGTTCGTTTTCACATTGATTTGACCACTTTTGATTTACAGGGAGAGAAAAAAACTGAAAAAAGATTAAATCAAGAAAATTAAAAAAAAAAAAACTAATTGATAAAACCGAATCGAGAAGGAAATTGAGCAAACTGACCGCTTCAAAGAAAACCAAAAAAATCCGGTCAAGCTTAGTTTTAGCTTCAAAGAACCAGACCGCTTCAACCAAAAATTAAAAATACCGTTAAATTGATAGTGGTATAAATAGAAACTTATAAGAAACCCTAAACTGAAAACACTCTCAAGCCCCCTAACATGCTCTCTATCTTCACTATCAAAAAATTAACGAATACAGAAATATCAATGGATTTTTTCTATTGATATTTTACGATGATATTTGCCGATTGAATCTTTTTATCGCTAATCTCATTAATAAATACCAACAGAAATATATCATCAATATATACCGAGAGAATTGCAGTCGGAATAAAAGGAATAAAACAACCAAATAATGTGATGGCGTGTAAGTTTTTACAAACGCAGTTACCAACTGAATTACAGCAGGATTCAAATAGGCAAATCGTACAGTGACGTGATATTGATACCGACAGAATGGTTGATGGAGTCACCGTCAGAATAATTTCATCGGTAATATTTGATATATGACCTGGCGCTAGCTTGACCTTCCTCTTCCCCTTTCTCATTTCTACTTCTTCCTTGCAAAATTTCTCTCAATTTGAATTATCTTTGTTTTTTTTTAGCAATGCAAGAGTTTTAAAGGCTATACATTTTTATGTTTTCAGATTGTTTTGATGTACTGATATCAAAAATAATTTTTAAAAAATATTATTTTGATGCATTTGTAAATGAAAAGCACTTTGAACCGCAACCGCTACTGCAATCCCAAACAGGCATTGCAATTTGAATTATGTTTGTTTGTTAACTGATATTCTATTTACCAAATTGAATCCTATGTAGATAAACCATTAATCTCATCTTATATAACATTACATTAATTAAGCAATGCTTTAAAATAAAGAACATAAAAAAAAATAAAAACAACTTACCTTTTTATGACTAGGCTTCTTGGATCAAGTAAAAAGGAATGTTGCTCTTTTTTTGTTGGCTCTCTCGAGATCTAGTAATTAAAACGATTATATATGCTGACTAGAGTGTTTGGTATTGTAGTAGCTTTGTGGTTGTGGTTTGGAAAAAGTTGTTTTTATAAAAAGCAATTTTATTTGAGATTGATTTGAAATATATATGTTTGGTTAAAACTGTGGTTGAAATTGAAGTTGAACAAAAAGTAATTTAATGTATTTGGTGATAAATATTAATATTGATGGTTTTTAATTTAAATATTGTAGATTTAACTACTGCTATTATATCATGAAATAAATAATACTTTATATAAAAAAATTTATTATTCCATTAAACTATTTATAATTTCATCACGTACGAAATTCATCCGACAAGGACTACAGTTTCCATGGTTTTTTGAGCGTACAACAAAATCAGGTAAAATATCATTAAGAATAAAATTGGGATTACGATCAAATTCTGCAAATGCTACGCCATCATGCGATCTCCTTCTAATTTATGTAGTGTCATTGAATAATATTAAACACTAGTTTTTTTTTTAATAAAACACATTTAAAAAAAATAGATTTTTTACTGTTCACGTGAACAGTGCAAGTGAATAAAATCACTGCACTATTACGTGTTAACAAATGTGCAGAGTGAATTAATTCACTTTGCACTGTTCACTTAACAAAAATGAATAGTGCCGGCAAAGTAGGTGCATCTTGCATCTCCCCGAACTGCGTTTCTATGCTTTTTTAGTGGGTCCCATGTTTTAAAAACACTAGTTACCACTTTAACCAAACAAACATTTTTTGTGGTTTCTTTAAAACATAACCGCTGCCGTGCAGACAAACACGCTCTATGTTGGATGACGTTGCCATCTTTACATCATATCTTGAAGCAGTGTTAGAAAACTGATGTTGTGGTGATGGGGTTAATCAGTTTGGCTTCCTTTCTTAAATATAGATATTGGTTAGGAAGGAATTTTGGTTCCAAGCTTTCAATTTGTATACTTGAGGAAGTGTTATAATCATTGATGACAGAAAAAGTAGTGTAAAATGTTTCAAGTTGTAATAAGTCTAGAAAATAAACACGTGTTAAGTGTGGAAGGTTGTCTGAATGGTAGTTATTTATTATATAATATACTAAAAAAAATCTATTTTCATAAATTCAATTTTAGTATAAAAATCTATTTTCTTTATTTTTAATTTCTTGGTTTGAGAGATAAGAAAGAAAGTTGTCGGATAGAGAAGGAAAATCTCGGTTGACACCGATTTCAGCCATAAAAAACATTGATCTTGGTGTTGATAGGTTCCATTCAATAAGGATAGTCTCACCTAGATGTTCTTTGGCCCTCCTCCCATCACTTGAGATGGTATATATGAGCATGAAATTTTTTTGGTTTTGGTTTGATTGTTCTTTTTGAATTATTTAAGGTCATATATGAGTTTATCAAGATGTATAAATTATTTTGATCAATGTTTTGGTCAAAAATTGGTTAAAATAGGTTTTTAGGTAAAAAAAACTCATTACCCCTAATTTCACAACCACCATAGCAGCTAGAATCTAAAGAGAGGCAAGTGACCTCTTTCAAACTACCCAGGCATATGGGCCTAGGCTGAAAGGCTAGGTGCATTTGGCCACCCGGGCTAAGTCGACGCGCCTAGGCCTTTCTTTTTTGGTCAATTAGTTTTTTTTTTTACTAATTTCATTCTTCAATATTAAGTTTTTATTGAATTCTTTTTATTTTAACAAATTTTTATTATGTTGTTTTAATGTAATACAATTGAATTTTTACTTATTTTATGGAGAAGATTTCAGAGTTCTTTTATGATATTAGAAGGCATTCCTTATGTATAGCCCTACTTAGATTTTTTTTCCTTTAATTTTATTCAATCATTTTCTTAAGTGTGTCATTTTTTTTACTATCATTTTATTAAATAAAACACTAGTTCCAAGAAATAAAGTTAATAAACATCATTGGGTACATGACCCTTATTGCGAGATTAAATTTCTTGATTTACATTTATCTTTTAATTTTTATAGTTTATGAGTTTTTTTCTTCATTTATTGGCACAAATAATTCTCGATTTATTTAATTAGATGTGTGGATCAAGTTTTCAATTTATGGTTATGAATTTTTATGTCAAAAAACACATTGAAAAGCCTGCATATTTTTTTTTTAAATAAAATTTATCATCTGTGATGAAGTGCTGGTCAAATAGCAGCTAGCACAATGACTAAAAGGAGATGATGTTTCACTATAACAATTGCATTGTGGATATTGCGGATGGTGATTTTGTAATTCTTTCCAAAAAAATTTCTTTAGTATACTTTTCAAATTATGCACTTTAAGTCCTTCAACTTTTCACAAATTTAATTTTGGTCAAAAACTTTATTTTCCTTACATTTTAATCCCTAATTTGAGAGAGGAGAGAGAAAGTGGTCGGGTTCTGGTAATAAAGAAAGAAAGTCTTGATGAACACCGATTTCGATCACAAAAAGATCAATTTTGGTATCATGAGTTTCATTCTATGAGGGGAGTTTGGTCTAAGTATTCTTTGCTTATAAACTTTCTTAAGTTAGTAGACCTAAGCCGGAGAATTTATGAATTTGTTTTTTTAGTTTGGTGGATTTTAAGGTAATTTGAGGCCATATATAATTTTATTAAAATATTCGGGATGTTTATAGATATTTTGGGTTAAAAGTTAAAATCAGAGTTTTTTTTTGGCAAAAAAAAAAAAGTCAGAATTTTTGAAAACCTTCTGACCGTATCGTGGTGTGCGTATATTTTCTAGAGAAATGCTAAACGGTTTGCAACTAGCTGAACTGGTCAGAGAATGCAAATGATTTAATATGTTCAATTGTGATATGAGAAAAAATAAATAAATCATTATTTTTAGATACGTGTCTTCCACCCATCTCCTGCTCACTTGTCTTTTTCATTCTCAGAATAATGTCTTGAAACAATGCAGATCAGAACGTTGAACACAATAACTTGTATAGCTAATCGATGTTTTTGGATCGATAAACCTTGTGCGTTTGTGCTGAGATTTTTTGCAGTGAAATAAATATGGTCAGACTTGGTTTTTTCTCCCAAGTAAATCATGCACAGTTCCAATCCAGCCCACAAGTCTATGAAGTATACATTCAGCACAGTTTAGCCAAGACCATTCTAATACGCGGGGAAAAAACAAGAACCCTAAACCAACGAGCCTACCTGCCATCATAAACCAGACTATTCCAAGCAAATACTAAATCTACATTCTTAATAACAAATGTTACACAAGCCACCAGAATCTGATACAACCATAATTTTTTTGATCTAACCTCGAATCCAGTGCTATCAGCACAAATCTGATTGAGTGGTCATTCTGATGACTCAATATGAAACCAATGAGTACTAAATAATCTTCTACAACTATTTTCTTCAATCTCAGCTTCTTTCAGATCTACTTCTATCCACTGAATTGCGTGAATCAAGTGTTGACAGGATCTGGGGCATTGACATCCCCCCAGACACCACAATTTCTGCAATCAAAGAATAAATTAGACGAATTGGTAAGAGATCTCCTTTTGCTTCCCTCATTTTTGGGCAGGGAAAATTAAAAAACTTGTCAGAACCCATCTTTCACCAAGGACCCAATACCTTAAGAATAAATAAACTCTTGAGCCTAAAATGTATGTTAGTATGCAATAACAAGCAATATTGCATTTCTAGTAGCCTGAATAAAAACAGCTTAAGAAAGATGCCCTGTTACCCCCCACAGGGATGCTCAAAAGAAATATTTGATAAAATGAATGTAAGAATAACTGAGTCCTTACCAATTCCTTCTCGGACTGAAAGATTGGGTCTGATAACATCCTTGGTATTGACTAGGAATATATCTCCAATGTACAGATGATTCGTGGGAACATACACACAGCATAACTCCTCTTCTCCAGAGTAGTTCTGCATTGAATACTTAGAAAACATAAGAATTTGAATGTAAATGCAATTGATGCTATGATAAGCATTTATCAAGTTATCAGTATCCCAATATTAACTCTGTTTTTAAATAAGGTAAACACCCTCAATATCCCAAACTGCAATAATCTCTAGAATCTACTAATCAATTAGGATTGTTGTACATCAGCCCCCAAAAATTGAGAAATTCAAAAGTTCAGGAATCTTTTATTGAACCAGCATGTCTTCTAACATGGACAGCAAAGAAAATATATCTTCGAGAAATACCCAAATAATTTGGGTGCCAGCAACCACTCATTAATGATGACAAAGGAAGATGTCGTTGAGAGTTTGCATACATCAAATATTGTGTTTGAGGGTTTTTTTTTTTTTTTTTTGGGGGGGGGGGGGGGGGTT
>Ga0307511_10002298_pt1 | contig 19971 bp, 8 predicted proteins | sample 13_EM_MG_FD_200266 | JGI IMG/M metagenome (GOLD analysis project Ga0307511, IMG submission 200266) | Populus trichocarpa ectomycorrhiza microbial communities from riparian zone in the Pacific Northwest, United States - 13_EM | ecosystem: Host-associated > Plants > Roots > Unclassified | place...
CCATAAAAAGCGTTGTTTAAAAACCGAACTTGTGGTTCAATCCGGAGCAAAACCAGAGTAGTGGGTCAGGAGGGTTTATCCATTTTTTAAAAAAATAATCAAGATAGATATTACCTAAAACTTAAGTTTTTGAGTTTTTGAGTACTGGAAAACACAAGTCATTAAAAAATCATAAAACTTCTTAGAGTTAGTTTCTTCATGGTAATTTTATCATGCTAAAATAAAGATTAAATTTTTTTTTTAGAATAATATATATAATATCTTGAGATCTTACCTAAAAGCTTAAGTTTTTGAGTTGAATTGGTTTTTTGACATTGTATTAGAGTCTTGATGACTAAGCGGTCACGAGTTCGTATCTCACCATCTCCATTTATTTGATAAAAATTAAGCACAAGGTAATATGCACCTATGCACGTCTCAGGCTTAAAGAGCTTTCACTTGAGAGGATGTATTATAGAATAATATAAATCATATTTTTGAATCTTACCTAACAACTCAAACTATTAGGTTAAGATGATTTTTTTAATAAATTCATGATTAGATTTCATGAGAAAAAAAGTTCAATGCCCCTATCAATGACATTTTTTTTTTTTTGTTATTAGAGTCATATATATAATTTTATTGTATTCTAAAAATTAAAAAGATAGCATCTTTACCTCACAGTGTTAATTTGTTTTATTCCAAATGTATTTTAATTATATTTAATTATTCATAAATGTATTGAATAGATAAAAATATTTTTAAATAAATTTATAATAATTAATGTACAATATAAAAATACTCAAGGTTTGGAGACAATCAATTTTCTTAAGAATGACAAAAAAATCACCACGTTCTATGGTGAATAAAAAAAAACGAAGAGAGCTATAATATTTTTACCTTATGTTTCAGTTGTTTTGTAATGTTTTATAAATTATTTTAAGTATCCTTAGCGATATTTCAGAAACGGTTTGTTTTAAAAGTTTTATATGTGGGGCGGCCTTATATCTAGACGGGAAAACATTAAAATAATTTATGAATAATGATTGTGGTTATTTTTTAATTTTTATTTTGTAAATATATTAAAATAATAATTTTATTATTAATTTTTTAAAAAATATTTTTAATATCAACACATCAAAATAATTCAAAATCATAAAAAAATAATTTTGAAACAAAAAAAACAAATATATTTTTAAAATATTTTTTAAATGCAAAAACAAACACACCGAATCTCTCAATCTACTATGCAATATAGAAAATAAACACATAAGCATAAAAATAATATTTTGCACTTGATGCAATATAAAAAACAAACAAGTATTTAGTGTGTATTTGAAAGTATGGTAAAAATTATTTTTCAAAGTATTTTTTACTTAAAAATATATTAAAATAATAATATTTTTTTAAAAAATTATAATATCAGCACATTAAAATAATTCAAAAACACATAAAAATAACAATTTAAAGCAAAAAAATTCAAAATTTTTTAAAAACACGATTCAATCGCAACCTCAAATATCTTTTTAATGTATATTTAGTATTGTGATACAAAATACTTTACACTTTGAAATATATATATAAAAATAGAATTTGTTTTTTATATCAGGACAATAAAATCATTGAAAATTAATTACTAAAATATATAATTTGATGATTTTTTAAAACACACACTCAAACATAATTAGAAACACAGTAACAAATACATTTTTAAAATACACAGTACTCATACATAGTTAGAAACACAGTAATAAACCAGCTCTTACAGTCATCGTAAAATCACAATGCTCAATCATGTGATATATAGAAATATAGAAATATATTTTTATCATGTCGGTGTCTTGTTTTTTTTTAACCAGAAATATAGAAATATATTTTTTATACAATAATAACATCACTCCCGATCTATATAACTACTTGCCTCTCCCTTCTTCTCCAATATTGATAAAATTGTTCCTGGCTCGCCAACCCGATAAGTTAACCCAATGATCCATCAACGAGATCCAAGAAAAATTTTAAATTAAATTATACTATATAATTAATCTAGTTAAAATTTAATTTGATTTTTTTAAAAATTAAAATTAAATCATTTTATTTTTTTCAAACAAATCAAACATTATTTTAAATTGATATAATTAAATTCATGTTAACCCATGATTTAAATTTGAAACTGAAACGTGAAACAGCCAGGTTTAATAATATTGTCACGAGCTGCACTGAGGGTCTTGGCCTGATGGTGGAAGGGGCTTGTCTCCTTCCGCTGCTCCTGGGTTCGAGTCCTCATGTGTACGTCTGTCATCCCCGCGGTGCCTTACATGTCCACTGGGTTTGCAGGGTGTTCAGTGGGCCGTAAGATTAGTCGTGGTGCGCACAAGCTGGCCCGAACACCTATGTAAATCAAAAATAAATAAATAAATATTGTCACGAGCTAAATTGAATCAAGAGGTGACCTACCAACGTCACTCGAGTTAAGGAGAATCCAATAGCTACTGAAAAGGTTTCAAGCCCTTTTAAAAATACCAGTTAGTGGTAATGGTAGTTTATTAATCCAATAGTTTATTGAGCGCGTAAAAAAAACTGTTTAGTAAGTTGAATATTTTATGTTTTTTTTTATATTGTATTTCGGGTGTTAAATTTTGATTTTTTAAAAATTAAAATAATTTATTAATTCATTTCGCATATAAAAATCTATCTTACATTAATTTTAACTAAACATATATTTTTTAAAATCATAACTAAAAATATGTTTTTAAAATTGTAACTGCAAAAATAATTACCATACCAAACATGTGTGTAGAATTGTTTTAAAAGTGTATTTTAGTTTAAAAATATAAAATTAGTTTTTTAATGTTTTTTTTATGATTTTAATATGATAATTTAAAAAATAATTAAATATTTTAATATATTCTCTTTTTTAAATATTTACACCACGATAATATTCACACAATATGCTTTTTTTTTCTTCTAGTATCATCTCTACAACTCTCCCCGAGTCCAGCATAAAAGGTTCATTGATGGCTTTGAGTAACAAGGATTGAAATAGAGATAATAACTGAACCCCTGCCACGGCATATGGTTTTTATATTTGTTGACTGGGACCTAAAAAAATTAATTAATTATTTTATTGACTGGTATTAACTGCATTTAATTTATACTAATTAATTTAATATTATTTTATCCTAAAAAATTATATTTTTAATTTTTTTATACTATTCACTTCTTTTTAAAAAATAAAAAATAACATAAGAATCAAATTATAAATAGATCTAAAAAATCAATTAATCTTAAATTAAAAAAAATATTTAATTTATTTCACAAAACTAAAAACACAAATTTATAATTTACTCCACAACCATCCTTCTTCTATCTTCAGTTAAAGTTATTTTTAAAATAACTCAATATACAATAAAGACAAATATTCTATTGTACTGCCTGGCATATCAACTTCTCTCTCTCACTTTACCGAAGGAAGACAGCGATCAAGTTTCAACACACACTCACACACGCCCTCTCTCCCTCTCTCCCCATTCTTCTCTCGGCTTACTGTTGGTTACTGTGATAGTGGTGGTAGTGGCCAGTGGTTCCTTTTATTTTTTTACTCTCTTTAAACTTCCAAGAAAAAGAAGCCAAAGGGGTCCCAGCACTACCCCAGACCAGCACAACAATGGAGGAAAAGACCCACCTTGACCTGGTAAAAGGATCCTCCATTTTGTCTCTCTTATCGTCTTTTACCCTACCAAAGTCCCACACTTTCATAAAAAATCTTACTTTAAGCCAACCCAAGAAAAAAAATATTAATTTACACTTTGTTTCGATTTTCCATATATTTAAAAGAAGAGAGCAAAGTAACAACCTTTTCTTCTTCCCTTTTACCCTGATGATGATATGACAATGGTAATGGTGGATTCTTGTGGGATTTTTCTTGAGTGTTCATTTCTTGAGTCTCGAGCCATAATCTCTGCAATTTTGTTTTTTGGCCCCCTTTTTTTTTACTATTAGCTTGTAAAAAGTTTCTCAAAGAAAGAAAAAAAACTCGTGAAAAGCTGTTGACCTGTTGCAATTCATTTCGAAAAGTATATTATCTTGAGCTAAGCTTAAGAGTTGCTTGCAAGGAATGAGAGTTGCTATGTATTTTAGCGTGGCAGCTTCTTTTTTATTTATTTACATTTTTTTAAAACTTCATGTGAGGTGCAAATGTGCAATATACAACTTATTACTGCTATTGTTGTTTTCCTTGGAAATTATAATTTCAGATTCTAATACATTTCATTTCTATATTTGGTGCAAGGATATATTAACAAGTGAGTTTTGGGGTTTGTACATGATACTCACTTGTTACGATATTCTTTCAAAAAGCCTCAAATGGTGTTGATGTTTTTGAAAATTCCATGGTTTATTTTATATATTTTCTCAACACAATTCATTTGATATGTTTGAAGTTAGGGCATGGTTTTTTTCTCACTACTAATTTCAATTTTTTTTTTGGAAGAGTAATCGTCACATAAAACATGCGTTGCATATTAATTAATGAGTATTACCTGACAAGTGACAATGTGGAGCTTGCTTGGGCTTTTCTGAGGAGGTGGTGAACCAAGAGGGGTTTTTTAGGGGAATTCTCGACCAGGGGAAGGGGCCAATGTATAGAACAATCTATAGCGAAGTTTTGTTATATCAAGTTGACAAAGAATCAATTATTTGGGGCAATTTTGTGCCCGAGGCATGGTCTAACTGGTGTAAATAATCATATTAAGAAGAAAGATTTGGAGCAATCCAATTTGCCGGATCTTTGGTAAAACATGGGATCTCTAACAAGCATTTTGAATATATCTTTAATCTATGGATATCCATGGGGTTCAAATCAATAATTTGCCAAATGGTGTATTTGTATCAATGCATCTTGTCTGCTTTGCGATTTGCTAAGAGCTATTGGCCATACTCATGAAGCAAACAAGTTAATTAATTATGATGCTCAAAGTTGATAGCATTGTTTGTTACTTGGGCAAAAGATTTCATTAATTGCTGCCATTCAATGATATTGGATCACAACTCTCATGTGATCTTTTCCACCTTGCAGGTGAAGCTCTGTGACATATGTGGTAATGGTGGTTTCGGGGAACTTATAGCAACCTGCTCTAAATGTGGAATATCTCAAGAACATCTGTAAGATGACCCTCTCTCCTCCTGTGCATGCTCATTTGCTTGTATTTGCATATATATGGCTGAATGATTAATGCTCAAAATACACCTAGTTGTTGTGGAACGTTACATTTTATCACCGAGCGGGGCAAAATTTACTTTTGTAAATTGGCTAGGCTACAATTTCAATTGTTTGCCCCTTCATTTATTTATTTTGCTTCCAAGCCTCATATAAAATGATCCCTATGCTTTCAGTATACTCAAGTGGTATCTTAAATTTATTATTCTGTTTTACGATGTCATGAGAATTATGCTGACACTTCTTCTTTTCCAGTTATTGCACGAGGGTTTTGTTCAAGGATACCATAGAAGATTGGATATGTGAAACGTGTACATCATGCACAGACATAGCTTCACCAGTTTCGCTAGGATGTGGCAGGAAGGAAGACTCACAGAATTGCTCTGATGCTTTGCGACATGAATCACATGATGCTCTGATAATTTCTGATGATTTGCGAGGGCCGCATCATTCTAAAAGGCAGCATGCAGTAAAATCTGGAAAAGTGAAGTTTCTTACTGCTGAAGAAGTCATTAGATTATCATCAGGAACCACTAAAAAGGAACCTTCTTCAAGAAGTAACTTCAGATGCACAACTAGTCATTCTTCTGTCACTTCAAAAATCTCTCCTACCAGGGTGCCTCCGAACCCCCCCAGAATTATCCCTTCATGTCCTATAAAGCCCTATGGACATGGCAGAATGCAAACCAGTTCAACAACTAATAATCAACAGTCTCCGAGAACATCAAAAGGTGATAAGTGCTTTCTTTTCATTTACTTTTTGCACAGAACATTTTGTGTAAATGGCTGAAAAGATAACGACCTGGAAAACTTGAGGCAATCAGCGTGTAAGCTCTTCCTTGTACTTCAAACCATACTTGGCAGCAATTTGATTTCTTTTTCTTTCTTCTTTTCTATTTACAGGAAAGAACTCTTGCCCCGTTACTGTAGCTATAAATTCTGATGTTGAAGAGAGAGACCTGCCGAATATTCTGCCTAAGCTTAGGCTGTATCATCCTCATTTCCCTGCTTTGCATGTGACTTGGAAGTACGCTGCTCATCTCTATTATGTCTTTCTTAATGTGATGTATATCTTGCTTGGAATCTAATTTTGCCACAATTGACAGACCAATTTCAGTAGCTAAAAGGTTTCTGGGACCTGCCTTTTCTTTTAGCAGGGGCCTTCTGTTACTTGGTTTGGCTTTGTAGAGTGGTTTAGTTATAACTGTTTTTGTTTATATAACATTTTACTTGGAGTTTTGGATTTGTAGAATGGTTTCTGAGGTCCCTATTTATATTACTGATATGCATTTTACAGCATTCTCTAAAGCATTCCACGCTCACTTAGAAACTCATTTTATAATTTCTATTGATTTCTCCTCTCTTTTCTCAAGGGGAGGCTTCAAGTTTGATGTTGCCACACAACAAATGTTTTATGGTGGATTCCAGGCTCAGCTGCCATGCAGAGTACATAGGAAAGCTTACGAGTCTTCACGGAAGATTCCATTAATCCTTCAAGTTAAATTACTTCCACAATGTGATATTTGGGAAGACCTATTCCAAGACAGTTGTCCAGATTTCTGTGATATTGCACTTTATTTTTTCCCTTCTGCTAATATTGAGAGGTACATAGTTTTTGGAATTTAGCTCCGTAGATTTGTTTTGGGACATATTATTAGCACGTACTAAATATTTCGCATTGATTTGCAGATCAAAAGAGAACCATGCTAGCCTATTCCGGCTTATGGAAACAGAAAATGCAGTGATGAGAAGTTACATTGATGGTGTAGAGTTGTTGATATTCACATCTAAACAGCTGCATGTGGAATCGCAGGGTAAGCTTTCTGTCTCTTTTTTCAGTTTTTCTTAGCTATCAGTGAATGAGTATGTTCAAGTTAATCTTCTCATCCCTTATCTTTCTTGTTTGAGATCTTAACTAGAGTATCTTTTCTTTGTGAATATCTAGAACACTTGTATTGGATTATTGCATCAACCATACCTATATTGTTATTTGTCCTTTTTGTGATCGGATTGGAAGCTCACACCACTAAATGAAGTGCTAAAATCAACCTTTTGTAGTGGTACTGTGAGTAGGGGGAAGGGGAAACAGGAGATAAAGGACAAAGCACCAAGTTGAGAAAGGAAATGATTATGTTGTGCTTGTTTAGATTTGTGCATTTACCATCTTGGTTATTTTATCTTTTGACTGGGATCCTCATATTTCTTAGAGCATGATTTGTCATATTTGCTAAATCTAAGCCAGAGATTTGAAGTCAATGGTTAGTATTTTTCCTTCATTAGGTGGTCAGGATATTTTCTTACATAGAATTCAGCATGTGTTAAATTCATTTACTGAAAAAAATCCAAGATTCTCATTTGAAATTAACAGTTTAGATTTAACAAACATGAGAGAAGCCACATGCTTCATCTTTTTGTCTTATCTTTGCATGCCTAGTTTTAAATTTGTTTACTAAAAGGTACTCCAATTCTAGTAATCAAATTATGAACAGAGATATAACCAATGAACTACTTGTACTATTCATTTCCCTTTACTTTTATGCTCTTAAAAAAATTTACTTGTCAACAACATAGTGACGTGTGTTGATGGACAGACATAAATTGATGAACTAACAGAACACACTATTTTTAACTTTCACATTGGTCTCTCGGAGATAAAGAGATATTTGGTCTATAATTGATAGCTTTTAAAATATCTGAAATGGTCTATGTTAAAGCCCAAAACATGCATCCCATAGTCCTCTTTCATTAATGGTTGCAGTGTTGAGGTATCAAGAAAGAGGAAAAGGGAATTAGAGTCTAGTGGTTTATACCAATAAATTCCTTTATGACTATGCTTCAAATCTCTGGCTTAGATTTAGGCATTCAGCAAAACATTCATTTCAAATCTATGGCCTGTTATGAATTGAAAATATAAAAGCAATTGGAGATTGCATGAAAAACATTAGGCTTTATTCAGATTATTGGAAGGCTCTTGGTGGCCATGTTATCGTTCTGAATGTCCAATAGTCTTTGTTGCTGAACATGCGCGAGATTTGCATAATTTTGTTGATGCCTTCATTGTCATGATTTGAATTTGTCTTCCACAGATATTATTGCAAGGTCAGGCATGGGAAACTTCTTATGGGGAGTTTTCCGACGAGCAAAACATGATAAAATTATTTGTAACAAATTCCCTTCATTGGCTACTGCTTTGGGAAGTGAACATGATGACCATGCCAACATGGGTAGAGATGAGGCTGTTGACATGGAAATTGACATGGTAGGTGGAACTGTTATAGGTAGGATTGATGTGGCTGTTTCAAAAGAATCATCCAGTAGGTTCTGTGTGGAGTCTAACAAGGAAACTGTTGATGAAGATGCCTTGAAATCCAATATCTTATATTCTTTCAAGGATTTGGATTCCACTGTCGAACATGCAATTTCTAAACCTGAACAAGCTCACCATTTAGTTGCTTAGAAGATAAGAGGTGATATGGCCTCTCTGGATCCCTTGCAGAGCTGCCTTGGAAAGTTATCTGATGCTATGGATGATGCAGGCGTTCCCCCAGGATTTGTAGAGTCGTTGAAGCTGAAACTCAGCAACATTTTGCGGGAGAACGCACTTGAGAGGGTGAATGGAGATGGAGATATATATCTTAAATCTTACCCTATGGAGGTCAAAACAGAATTGCAAAATTCTGATAATCTTGAACAAGATTTCAGTCCTAAATTGCATACCAAATCACCAAGGCAGGGTGAATTGGTACCCCGGTTTCCATCCCCAGATGATGGAGTCAGGCTGAACGTGGCTGGGGTTTTGAAGGGACATCCAGGTGTTGCTGGTGCTGCTGGAATCATAAGTGATGAATCTGGAAATTGGATTCCAGGCTTCACGCTTAATCTGGGTAAGCGTAGGAGCTTCATGTCATCTGAGTTGTGGGGTATATTTCAGGGCTTAATGTTTGAGGATTTTCGAAGAAAAAATTACAAAATTGATAATTTTTTTTTTTTCATATTATCGTGCATGAAACAAATTCTAAATTTGCGGGGAACTCTTAAAAATAACACTCCTTTTTCCAGGTGTGTGCTTTTGAATGAGAAAGAAAGCAGAAGATGAACATCTATCTTAAGGCCGTTCACCCTGATAATCATGTTAATTTTATTAGAAATATGAACTCCAAACTGTTTGATACGTGAAGAAATAGGGTTGCTAAAAAATTGAATTTAATTTACTTTGATGGAAGATCATCATCAAAAGCTGCTTAAAAAAAATTAACAATCGAAAAGCTGATATGTATGATATAAAAACATTATTGATGTGTTATTTAAGTGACAATGACCACTTATGGCCTGAATGCCAAGAGATGATATGACAAATTAGTGATGATATGGTACTAATGACATAGAAAAATAGTTTTGAAGGAATACTTCCCTCCATTTTTTTTTGAAAAATATAAAATGTATTTTTATTAATATAAAACATTAAAATTATATTTTTAAATATTTTTATATTTAGTTAATATCATAAATTTACTTTTTACTATAAATATAATATAAAATATTTTTCCTTTCTTCAATTAATAAATACTTTTATGATAATCTTAATTAAAAGAAATAAAAGTAAACAGTTTTTTATTTAAATTTTCATAAATATAAAAATTAAAATAATTTTTATAAATCAGTCTTATTTTTATTTATGGAAAATTGAAATTTCCCGCCATTTATTTTTGATATTCTTAAAAAAAAATTATCTTGATTTTTGAGTTTATAGTCGTGATAAACACAAACTACGTGATCCGTTATTATAAACAAAAATAGTTTTAGTTTTTGAGTCATTGTGTTAATTTTTTTTACTAAAATAATATATATATTTTTTTTTAATGTTGGCACGATTAGATTTCGACCAATCAACCTTTATAACTAAAAACTCCACCATGTCAATTAGATTTTATTAAGTTAATATTTAACTCAATTTAACTAAAAAATCAGTCTATAAGATGAAACTATCAAACTGAGTTTAACAACTATTAATGAAAAATTACCGTTTGTGAAGATCCTGGTTACATGTTCAATTAGGGCATCGAAAATGGAAGCTCATGGGACTCTTTTGGCCCGATCATGTAGCAAATTAAACTTTTATTTATGAGTTTGATTAAAATTTAATATTTTTTATGTTTTTAGATGATTTTAATATTTTAATATTAAAAATAATTTTTTTAAAAAATACTTTTTTGATATATTTTCAAATAAAAAAATACTTTTAAAAACTAATATATATATATATAATTTTTGTTGGCACGTGTGAGTGGAAGGAGAGATTCAATAGGCATAGGCTGCAAGCTGGAGCCTGGAGGTGAGCCTCCCTTGTCTCCGAATCTCGCCTGAACCTCTCCTAGTCCTCCTCGGATTTTAATATGTAAAGTTACTCGTATTTCTTGGAGAGTTGACACCCTTTTCCTCTTGATCTTCTCTAGCATTTTGCTAACAGCACGTTGCAGGGCGTTCCCCACACCAGAATATTTGACTGGTTCTCACTAAAAACTGGAAAATTACATTACGACCTGGTCCAACGTTGATCATTTCCAGGCCCAGCCATTCCAAGTAATTTCTTATAATTTGACAGGTGATCCTCCATCAATAATCCGGGGATACTCAATAATACTGTATATGCACCCATGCATGAATAAACAGCCAGTGTATTCGATGATCGGTGACGCTGGGAGTGGAATTAGAAAATTCTAACTGGGTATCATCATCAAAACTATAACAAGGTTAGAAAATAAATTGGAGGGACTAAATGCACAACTATTAAAAATTTAACAACTAAAATTATTATTATTTTAAACTCTAGGGGTGTCGAGCTTCCTCGAAACTTGTTGCAAGTCCGCCCCTGGATGACATAGTTACTACTTGATTAAAAAAAAAAAATTCTATAACCTATAACATAGTTATGACTTTGTGAATAAATTCGATGACTTTGGATCTAATCTATTTGTTTTTGAATCATTTAAAAAGTTGATCTAGTGAAAATTAGATGATTTGATGACTCAATTTTCGATCTAAATGATTTAATTAGTCATTTTTTTATATAATTTTTATTTAAAATAATATCATTTTATTTTTTAAAAAAACTTATTCAAAATAACATTATTTCAAACAAAAATTAAAATAATAATAGACTTGGGCTGACTCACCGATCCGAATGCTAAGGACGTCAAATGCAAGCTAGCTGCTAGCTAGAATTGAAAAAACGCGTTTTCAAGACGAAATAGAAATTTAAATGCTTGACCAGCCGGGGTGGTCGGGCCGCTGTCCGAACTTGCTAAGACATGTTTCCCGGGCCAGCCCGAAGTCTGCCTCGCATGGATTAACATACCTTATTACATAATCATGTCAACTTGTCAAGCCAAGATAGAATGATCCTCTCATTAAAAAACAACGTTAATACGGAACAATAAAACTTGGTCAAGTCAAGATCACTGTTGTACATTTTATAGATTCGGACAAATTTATTTTTTGTATCAAGGGCTTGATTTTTGGAAACAAAAGTAAACGAAACTTGTCGATTTCAAGGATTTTTTAATCCTTAACGCGCTTATTGATAGCCCTAGCATGAGTCCATATATTCCTTATCATTCTCGTATTTCTGAAATTTGTCTACTCATCGTTTGTTTCCTCACCTGAACAACGTTAACCATGGCAAACTTCTTTCTCAGTTTGCTCACTCTCAGTTTTCTCACTTCATATGCTAATGCTCAACAAAACTACTCGAAGGATTCAGCACTAGACTGCAACGCCAATGATGATGCAGGACCATCCTCTGCATTTCTTTACACCTACAATGGCCAGGACCAATCTTGCCAGGCCTTTCTGATCTTCAAATCTCAACCTTCTTTTAACTCGGTGCCTTCAATCTCAGCCCTTACGTCGGCAAACCAAGAAGAGCTGGCAAGAATCAACAATGTTACAAGGCTATCAGAGTTCCCTACCAACAATGAGGTGATTGTTCCTGTAAATTGTTTTTGTTTTGGCCAATATTACCAGGCCAACACTACAATTCAGGTCACGACTACTCGTGGAACCTACTATGTCATAGCGAATGAAACTTACGAGGGATTATCTACTTGTGCTGCGCTTAAGCATTTGAATATACATGGTGAATATGATTTGTTGCCTGGTGAGGAACTGCAAGTACCACTTCGATGTGCTTGCCCTACAACGAATCAAATGATAAGAGGAACAAAGTATCTAGTGACTTACCCTCTTAGCTCAGATGATAACATTCCTGATATTGCTGACAGATTCAAAGTAAGCACCAAGGATATACTTGATGCAAATGGTATGGAAGAAAATCCAACTCTTTATCCTGATACAACAATTCTCATACCTCTGCCTACTCAACCTACAAGTTCACAAACAATAATTCACAGCAACCCAAACATTTCTCCTCCATCAGCTTTGAGTCCTAGAAATAGAGGATCAAAGAAAAAACATTATGAGTCTGCTGGGCTTGCTGCAGCTTGCTCTTTGCTAGTCATCAGTATCATTACAGCTGTCGTTTTTCTCTCTTGCAAAAAGACAAGAGAAAAGGTTTCTGGGAGAGGTAGAGAAAGAAAACAGGCAGTGCCAGAAGACATTCGTGTCGAAATTGCAAGCTATGAGCAAGTTTTAAAAGTCTTCAAATTCGAAGAGGTAAGGAAAGCTACTGAAAATCTCAGTTCAGAAAGTAGAATAAATGGCTCTGTGTATCGTGGAGAGTTTGGTGGGGAGATCTTAGCTGTCAAGAAGATGAGTAGAGATGTAACAAAGGAAGTGAACATTTTGAAGAGGATCAACCACTTCAATTTGATTAAGCTTGAAGGTGTATGCGAAAATCGTGGCTGTTTCTACCTTGTTTTGGAGTATATGGAAAATGGGTCCCTTAGAGAGTGGCTGTCCTGTAAAAAGTTCGAAGAAACTGGAAATTGGGCACAGAGAATTCAGATTGCTCTGGATGTTGCTAATGGACTTTACTATCTTCACAGCTTCACCGAACCTGCCTATGTGCACAAGGACATCAAAAGCAGCAATGTTCTGTTAAACGGCAATCTAAGGGCCAAGATTGCAAATTTCAGTCTTGCGAGAGCAGCGACAAGCGCTGCCATGACAAAACATGTTGTGGGCTCTATAGGTTACATGGCGCCTGAGTACGTACGGGAAGGACAAGTGACCCCCAAGATTGATGTTTATGCTTTTGGAGTCATTTTGCTGGAACTGATCACAGGGAAAGATGCTGTTTTCACACAGGATGGCAGGGAAGCCCTCCTTTCAACGGAAATATTTTCTATCATGGAGAATAAAAACCCTGAAGTTGAGCTGGATTTCTTTGTCGATCCTGCTCTAAAAGGAAGTTGTGGAACAAACTTCGCATTATGCTTGGCTAAAGTAAGCGTAGCCTGCTTGATGAAAGAACCAGCAAGGAGACCTAGTATGGAGGAAGTGGTATCAGTTCTGTTGAAAATTCAGGCAAATGTACAGAAATCATAATTATTAAACTTCACTCTGTTGTTGAAGCAGCCCAACTATGGTGTCCATCATTAGGTGAAACTACTTGGAAAGAAGAAACCATTTCAAAGTAAAAGTCATTTGCATGTAGGTTTTCTTATTTCCACCATTGTATCCCCGCCGATTCTTTTTTCACATGTACAAAATGATGGTGATTGCTCCTGCATATAGCTTTTCTCATTTCAGAGTTCCAAAGTGAAGACAGAGATGAGAGAATGAAATTCTATCATAAGATTACTATTATATCAAACAAAAAAGAACCTATTCAATGTGTCACTATAGCTTAAGAGGCTTAAAAATCACTCTCTTGAAGCTACTCTATAGAGAATCAATTCCTATGTGCTTCGGCCCTGGGCTCATATAGGAAAAGGCCAAGCTTTAACTACGGATAGAAGCGTATAGTGAGAAGTCACTGTTCAAAAACTCAACATGGAATGCTCTGTGTCATTTAACTATGGTCAGCTGTCCGTCAAAGGCTATATTTGTTCCAAACTTGCTCATTGGCTCTTTATCCATTTCCATGCACCTAAGTGCGTGATTCAATATGAGACGTCAGATAGTGCAAGGGCAACTTCAAGCTTAGAACTTCAATATGGAAACTTCCCTGTCATTCGTATATGATCAAGTGTCCTTTCGAGGCCATATTTCCTCACTGCTTGCTGACCAGCCCTATATCCATTTCCATACACCGGGGAAGTATCTGATTCAATTTGATGCTTGAAATACTCCCCAAGCTTTCTCTCAAATGGAGATCTTGTACCCTTTTTTGTTGTTCTGGAAGCAGAGGATGATGCAACATTGCTGCCTGAAGTGGATCTGAGCTCCGAATCTAACCACATGTGTGCAAGCACCTGACAAATGCCCTCTTCAACATCTTGACTGAGAGTTTGGATACCTTGCAGAAAAACAGAAAATGTCAGAATCTAAAAAAACAGTCCCAAATACTTTAAAAGAAACAATTGCATAGGTGAAATTATTTAAGGTCATCCATCAATTAACATTTGCTTAAGCAAATTACAAGGAAAATAAACCATCATTTAAAGGTCAAATCTTCAAATCCTGATGCTAATATATGAAAGATAAAAAAAACTGACTCTACAAAGCATGGGGTGTAGAAGCACCTTTCAGCCGCATCCATGCATGCATCATCTCATGAGCTAGGATTGACCCCGTAAGCAACCTGTATTGATCAAGATTTCAAGACATGCATAAAACATCTGCTATTAAAATACATAACTAATGCAGAAAAAAAATCTTCCACTAAATATCCATGCAGCATGTCAAAGAAATGAAGAGATGTGCTAGTTTCTTGTTCCTCACTGCATCTTCTTGTTATAAATTGTGGCTGAACTATTTAGTATTTAAATACACGCATACAGACAATGAATATTCGTTTCTATTTCCTATTATCTGCTTGTTCTTCAGTATTTCCATGGGTCCCTCAGGTGAAAGTGTAGCAGAAAAGTGACTAAAGATATACCTTGGGAGGCCATACAAAATCAGAATTGCAGTAACCTCACAACGACGTGTTAGTTTGTAAGGCTCTGTTATCATACCCATGGCTCGGTTCCCTGCTCCAAACCTTGGTCGCCTTGATACCTGATGATTCATGGTCATTGCAATATAAATTTCCTAACTGCCAACTAAAGAAACCAAAATGAATCAGTCCATTACAAAATGAAAATGGAAGATTCCAAAATTTCTTACAGTGCTAATGGTTTGTTCCTCAGAAAGGCAAAGTCCTCTAGTCTCTGGTATGTGGTAATGGCCCTGTCCAAGAGTTAGAAATTACAAAACCAACTTAGCAAATTAAATTGCTTGAAAAGAAATTCCACTACTAAAATTCATGGAATAAGTAATTTCTCAATTTTTAACGCATTCAATAATGTTTGACATTATAACCCAGTGAGATGTAGACAGAGGGGCAATGATTTTCCTTTTCCTTTTTCTTTCTTTAATCTTTTATTTTAAATGTAAAACTGCCTTTTCTGAGGTTTGAGCCAACAATACCTTTCAGGATCAGTGGATGGCAACTACCCTGATAGCGTAACAGGTGTTTTTATGACTTGATATATCAGAAGATCGTTAATAATGGCTTGATTTGTACATGGGCAGAATAAACTTGGAGAGAAGATAACTAAATTAATTGATAATAGCTTCAATGTGTAGTTAGCCAATTATTTCCAAAGAAAAGAGTCAGGTAGGTGATACAAAATCTTTTCAATGCATTTGCCCTTACATTTTTTTCTCCACCCCGGGCTTCATTTAGTGCTTGTCTTTCAACCAAGAGTAGTGGAACATGCTGCTCCACTTTCATATTTAAACGTTCATAAAATTCTTGTATATCAAGATAAAGAGGTTGGCACTCCTTGGTATCCATGATTGCTGAGTCCAGGCACTCAAGACAGAGCTTCCGACCATCATTAAGGGAAATATATCCAGTGTCTCTTGGCTGCATGTGATGAGAAGATGCATTATACTCATGAATTACTTTTCAGAAAGCCAGTTCACCAGGATTTTCCTTAGAAAGCTTAAAAAGAAGTTTTTGCAAGTGTAAGGAATTCATCCAGACTAACCTCCATTCGCTCACAGCTGCAGCACCGAGGAGTACCATCATGTTCGTGAGAAGGACAGTACTTCTGGGTCCAAAAAGGACTTGCCCTATATTCAATAAGACCAGCTGGGTTTGTTGGAATCTGTCAAAGGATATATATACAAAAAAGCAACACCAATTGTATATGAGTAATATATCTGAAATTCTAAGAGAAGTACATTTACAAATTGCAGTTTTATCAATATAAAACATGATAAGCATATCACATTGATTTTAAATATGGTTAACACCTTTTGGATCTATAGCCTCTACAAATTCTCTCTGTCTCCCTCAACTCGTAAACATAACCTCACCAATCTCATTCACAGTCATCATCCAAGTACAGTACGCATCAATGTTTCTTAAAACAATGAAGTATGGGCTCATTTAAAAACAAAATGTTCTAATGAGTATCCTTTGGCTTGACCTTCAAGAGCATTCACAAGTAGTTTTGATCTATTACATCGGTAGAGAAGTGCTCATTTACAATAAAAACAAAAAAACAAGGTAGGACAAAAATTCTAAGGACAACATTTTTTAGTTTAAGCATTTATAAAAGTAGAGTAGTTTCTGGTGACACATAGTTCAAATAATTTATTTGCCCAAAACTTGCCCATTCATACAATGGAATGAAACACACAACTTGAAGAAGACAAATAAACAGAAGATTTCTAGGAGAGATACTTACAAAGAGTTTACAGACTTCACATCGTGGGTGGTAACGCTCTTTGTAGCAAGACTTATGATAAGGGTGATTTCCAGTCATTGAGAACTATATTGAAAGAATGCACATAAAGTTAGCCCTTGCATATCACTAAAATAACAACTCAAGAAAGCAACCGATGGTGGGGTCCATGGAATCAACAATCTAATATATAAGCAGATAATTCGGAATTTCATTTTGCACCTCATTGTCAGAAATTGGTAGGCTGCAAGCATGGCAACGGAAACATTCTGGATGCCAAAATGCATTGAGGCAATTTAGAAATCTTCCCTGGCCAATCTCTGTATTGCAACCAGCGCATATCCTAGCCAAGAATTAAGAAATTCTTTACACATGCTAGTGCCCAAAGAAGTAAATAAATAAAAAATGAATAAAATGAATGCACAGAATAAAAAATAACATTGAGGTGTGGAAAATTGACAATGAATCAAGGACCAGACTTAATCTGCTATAGAAATAAGATACCTGAACCCCATTGGGAAGTGAACAGGATAAGGCTGATATGTGTTCCCTTGATATGGAATTCCATTTCCATATCGAGTAGGAGATTCAACATTCAAACTTTCTTGTAAGGCTTTGGCAAGTTGTTCATCTTCTTTTACTTGAATCTCATTATCTATCCATTAATTCAAGAAACTTATTAATAAGCTGTGGTGTATTGGATCATAAGATGTAAAGAGAATGAAACAATATGATAAAACAGAGCTGAAAAGGCAATGATGACACTACAAAATAATTGGTTGATATAATTACACTGGATGAAGAAAAAATAAATAAACCAATTCAGAAAATCAAATAACAAATAAAAGTTATTGGCAAAGGAATCCAGAAGATGAATAAAAAAAGTATAGGAATAGCAGCATGAGTGTAGTGAGAGAACCATTTAGTTCTGCAGATAGCATCAGACTGCAATATTACTCACCAATGACAATGTTTCCATTTTGACTGTCCTCTAAAAGGGATAATGCAATAGCACGATCTATATCTTCATTTTCCTGCTCCAACCATGCTTCCTACATTCAATATCCAAACTGAAAAATGTCAAAGCATAAAGAGCAGATCAGGGACTGGACTTAACTACCATAAAATTTTCAACCAAGGCTACTAACATTCTATAGGTAATAGTTGATGTAAAAGCTACAGGCTGCCAGCAAAAGAGAAGTATTATTTTATGCATCTCCTGCTGCAATTAGCAACGGTTTAACAAGAAAGATTAAATCAAGTGGGTGAATACCCTTGAAGTAGAAGGCGCATTATAGTTAGCATCCTGTCCACGATTCCCATGATAATGCCCTCTTGAAATATTATGGCGGGACCCTTTAAAAATCTTGCTAAGCCAACCCATATCGTGTATGTTTATTTGCTCATGATCATCAAATTTCTTAACTGCAAAATAAAGCAATCAGTCAATCAAATGAACCAAAATAAAAGACGCAAAATGCAGCAGGCTCAGCAATCACCAACAAACAGAAAGCATTCATACAATGATACTGGCACGACATGAAACTCGCGGGATTATTCATAAGAGGGAAGGAAGAAAAGCCTCAGCTTGCAAGCAATTTCCAACTTGACATAAAAGCTTCAAACTTGGTTTACATTTTACATTGCAAGCAGTACAAAAATTCAATATGAATAGGGCAGTTAAGCATCCCTGCACACTGATTATATGTTTCCAGGAAACTTAAATTCCAATACTAGGATAGCCAACTCTATAGCTATATTGGCTTCCTATTCAACAACCAATGCAAAAACACGAATAAGCTATATCAAGCAAAATCACCAAACAGGCACTGTAATGCCCCGGAATGTTTCAGCTACAAAATATGTAGCTGAACATCAAGAGTCCTCAACGCCCACCAGCTCAAATCAATATAAGAGAAAAAAGGGGAGATACAAAGATTGATTCTTCCAGCTCAACATGCCCATAAAATTCATGACACGTAACCTTTTGATTTCAGGTTCTAAAGAGAAAGAAAAAAGAAAGGTGAGGAAAGAACCAAATAGTGGAAGATATTCACCTCTAACAGAAAAAAACAGTTGAGGCAGGAAAAACCCAGATCAGATTAGACCCCAATTTGCTCAAAAGCTACAAAATTTGCAGTCTCAAAAAGAAAAAGCTATTTTCTTGCTGCTAACAACACCTTTTCTCTCTCTGTCTTTCTCCGTCTCTTTTGTGTATAAAAGAAAAATATCTACAAGAAAACCAATGAACAGAATTGTTATGTGCAGAAGATTTGGGATTTGGAGAGTGAATTGAAGATAGTGTATAGAGTTAAGAAATATGAGAGACAAATACGCTAAGAATTGAGAACTGCTTGAATTGAACGCAATTTCAAAGTCAAATTTGTACAGAGAAACATAACGTGTTGGGTTTATTTATTTAGAATTTTTGTTAATAAGCCCAAAAGAGTCCGATGATTGACGAAGGATCATCGAAACCCGATTGGGATAATCTAACAAAGACTCAGAATTCACAACAGTGATTTAATTTGCAGAACATATATTTGCATGTAGGGTCCATGCTAATTCTTCAACAAGGAGACCAACCAAAAAAAGATTTGTCTAGTTGGCGCGTGTTCCATGGGTTTACAGTTTTGACAAACTTGGATGGAATTTGATTTACAGCATGTTTGTTTTTATATTTTAAAATTTTTTAAAAACTTTAAATTTTTAAATTTTTTATTTTAAATTAATATTTTTTATTGTTTTTGATCATTTTAATATACTGATATTAAAAATAATTTAAAAAAAATATTATTTAAATATATTTCTAAATAAAAAATACTTTAAAAAATAACCAAAACCACATTATTTCAAAAACAATCTTGACTTTAAAACAAAAATTCCTATAACAATCACATTTCAACTTTTAAAAAAGTCTTTAAAACTGATAAAGATAAATAATTGTTCCATGAGTATCCATTGCTCTATATTTCA
>Ga0307511_10002299_pt1 | contig 19969 bp, 19 predicted proteins | sample 13_EM_MG_FD_200266 | JGI IMG/M metagenome (GOLD analysis project Ga0307511, IMG submission 200266) | Populus trichocarpa ectomycorrhiza microbial communities from riparian zone in the Pacific Northwest, United States - 13_EM | ecosystem: Host-associated > Plants > Roots > Unclassified | place...
GACAGAAACCGCAGCTTCGCCCCGAGTTCGCGCGGCTGTTCGAGAAGTTCCGCATCGGCAAGACGCACTACACCTATCGCGATCCGGCTACGGGCCATGACGTGAAGGTCGCCGTGCGCCGCTGCACCGATTGCCATGTGGCCGCGGGCCAGGGCCTCGACACGTCGCAGGCGCTGATCGCCGGCACGCGCGAAGTGACCAGCATGATCGCCCGCTCCGAGCGCATCCTCCTGGCCGCGCAACGCGGCGGCGTGGAAGTGCGCTCGGTCCGCCCCGAGCTGGACGCTGCCGTCGACAACCAGATCGAGCTCGAGGCGCTGGTCCACACCTTCTCACCAGCGGGAGCATTCGCCGAGAAGAAGAAGGAAGCGCTGCAACACGCCCACGCCGCCCTCGAAGCCGGCCAGCACTCGCTCGACGAGCTGGCCTACCGCCGCCGCGGATTGCTCATCGCCCTCGGCGTAATCCTGGCCGCCCTCGTAGCCCTGGCCCTCAAGATCCGCCAAACGTAGCGCGGACGTCCCGTCTGACGGGGGTTTCTGGGATTCAATGCACGATGGGACGTCGACTCACGACCCACCGCCGGGGGAGGACGCCCAGCGGGAGCAGGCGAGGACGCCCGCGCTACGAAAACCCGCCAATCGTCGTAGTGCGGACGTCCCGTCTGCTTCCGGCGGGCGTCCCGCCCGACGGGGGTTTCTGGGATTCAACACACGATGGGGATATCGACTCACGACCTAACCGCCAGGCGAGGACGCCCGCGCTACGTCTGGTGGGCGGTGACGGTGGCGAATGCCTGCGTGAGATCCGCGAACAGGTCGTCGAGATCTTCGCAGCCGGCGGAGAGGCGCACGAGGCCCGCGGTGATGCCTTGGCGCCGCTGCTCCGGTTCCGGCACGCCTTTGTGCGTCATCGACGCGGGATGCTCGATCAGGGATTCGATGCCGCCGAGGGAAACGGCAAGCGTGATCATGCGGACGCTGTCCATCAGAACGCGGCCTGCTTCAGTGCCGCCGCGCAGCTCGAATGCGATCACCGATCCCGGTCCGGACATCTGCCGGCGGGCGAGATCGAATTGCGGATGCGACGGCAGTCCGGGATAGCGAACCCACGCCACTTCTTCGTGTTGCTCCAGCCAGCGGGCAATGGCCATTGCATTCTGCTGCGCCCGTTCGACGCGCATGCCGAGGGTGCGGATGCCGCGCAGTACGAGCCAGGCCTGATGCGGATCGATCGTCATCCCGAATGTGATGGCAGCATCGCGCAGCGTGGCCAGCATCTTCGGTTCGCGGGCGACGACGATTCCGGCGATCACGTCGCTGTGGCCGTTCAACGACTTCGTCATCGAATGCAGCACAACGTCCGCACCGAATGCGATGGGCCGCTGGAGGTGCGGGCTTGCAAAGGTGTTGTCGACGATCAGCGGGATGCCTGCCGCGCGCGCCGACGCCGATGCCGCGGCCAGGTCGACGAGATCGAGAGTGGGATTCGCCGGCGTCTCGACATAGACGAGCCGCGTTTCGGGACGAATGGCTGCGGTCAGCGCGGCGCTGTCATTCGCAGGGACGAACGTAGCCGTCACGCCGAGGCGAGAGAAGTAGCGCGTCAGCAACGTGCGTGAAGCGCCGTACAGCGGATCCGTGGCCACGACGTGATCGCCGCCGCGCAGGAGCGCCAGGAAGGCCGTGCTGATCGCGGCCATTCCGGTGGCGGTGGCCACGGCGCCGCATCCTTCCTCGAGGTCGGCGACGCACGACTCCAGCGCCTCTACCGTTGGATTGCCCATCCGCGTGTAGATCGGGCCGGGAGAGGTCCCGGCGAATCGCGCTGCTCCCTCCTCGGCGGAAGGGAAGGCGAACGTTGAGCTCTGGTAAATCGGCACCGACACCGCGCCGCGATGGGCCGCGGGATCGAGACCGCCGTGAATCGCTTTCGTGTGCAGATGGTCCGCGTCGCTTGTCATCCTTCGATTCTGGCGTGCGGCGCGGCGAGCGCGGATGTCGGGCGACACATCAGCGTGTGACGCCCGGCACGCCGCGCAGGCAGGCGAGGACTTTGCGCTACTTCTTGGCGAGGCCGCGAATGTAGGCGACGAGCGAGGAGATGTCGGCGACGCTCAGTTTCGCCTTGTACGCCGGCATCTTTCCCTTGCCGTCGGCGATGACTTTCTGCAGATCGGCGTCGCTCTGCTTCTGCACATCCGGGGAGCGCAGATCGCGCACTTTCATCGCTTTGCCTACGGAAGTCTGGCCCGCGCCGTCAGGACCGTGACAGCTCGCGCATTTGCCTTTGTACGTCTCCGCAGCGCCGGGCGCGTCGGCGAGTGCAATCGTCGCGGCCAGCATGAAGAGGGTGATCATCGATGCGATGGTGAGTTTCTTGGTCATTCAAATCTCCTTCTGTTTCATGCGCACAGTAGCAAAAAAGGCGGCAGCCGTAGCCGCCGCCTTTCACCCGCCACGGGATCCTGCGACGAGGAACGTCACTCTACTGCGGTGTCCGAGGTCACGTCCGCGCGGTTGGTTACTGAACGACGTGATGCTTCAGGACGTCGTCGGGGTTCCGTGCGAAATAGATGACCACTATCGTCCCAAAGAGGATCAGCCACTGCCACGGCTGTATGTTGGGCAGATCCTGGGTGATGAGAATCTGCGATCCATAGATGAGCGGCAACGCGAACAGCACGACCCAGCCAGACCAGAATAGTTTCCTGCGCATGGATGCCTCCTTGTATTGATCCCATAGTGAGCACCGGCTCATCGGGCCGCGATGCGATTGCGCACACGCCGTATTGATGTGCGTCACACAACGCTGTGATCGGCGAAAAAGGCGATGGTGCGCGGATCCCGATCGACTCTCGCACCAACTCGTGTGAGCCCTCTCACAATCACCGGTACTCCAGCGCACGTCGGCTGCTCCGGGCCGCGCCTACATTCCACGTGACCTCACAGACATTTGTGAGCCGAAGGAGAGCGCATGAGCCTGCATCCCACCATCGCAGAACAACTCAAGAGATCCGGGACCAGCCGGCGCGACTTCATCACCTTCTGCGGAAAGCTGATGGTCGCGGCCCCATTCGGTCTTGCCATCACCAATTTCGTCAGCCCCTCAGCTGTTGCAGGCGTCATCGGACGCGCGCGGCGTCCATCCGTCATCTGGTTGCACATGCAGGATTGCACCGGTTGCACGGAGACGCTGCTTCGCACCTCGGAGCCCGACCTGGCTTCGCTGATCTTCGATGTCATTTCGCTCGATTACCACGAGACGGTCATGGCCGCCTCGGGCACCGACGCCGAGCTGGCGCTGAAGGATGCGATGACGCAGAACGACGGCAAGTACGTGCTCGTCGTGGAAGGTTCCATCCCCACCGGTGAAGCAGGCACCTATCTCAAGATTGCCGGACGCAAGGGAACGGAGATCCTCGACGACGTCGCATCGCACGCCGCGGCCGTCATCGCCATCGGCTCCTGCGCATCGTGGGGCGGCATCCCATCCAGCGGTCCCAATCCCACCGGCGCGGTCGGTGTCGATGCGCTGATCAAGAACAAGCCGGTCGTGAATCTCCCCGGCTGCCCGCCCAATCCCTACATCCTTCTCGGGACGATCCTCGAATACGCCAGCACCGGCAAGCTGCCGAAGCTGGACGCGCTCGGACGGCCACTCTTTGCCTATGACCGATTCATCCACGACCACTGCCCCCGGCGGGCGCATTTCGACGCCGGCCGCTTTGCCTCGCGTTTCGGCGACGACGGACATCGAAACGGCTGGTGCCTGTACAAACTCGGCTGCAAAGGACCGGTGACACACGCGCCGTGCTCGACGAGGCACTTCAATGAAGTCGTCGATGCCTGGCCCATCGGCATCGGCCATCCCTGCTTCGGCTGCGCGGAGAAATCAGTCGGCTACAGCATTCCGCTCTTCACGCTTGCCCCGATCAATGACGCCAAACCGGCAGCGATGTATCCGCCCATCTCCACGCCGCGCGGCATCGTCGAAGCGACGGCCGCGGGCACCGCCGGTCTCGTCGGCGGCATCCTCCTCGGCGCCGGCTACGTCGCGGCGCGCAGGTTCCCCTCTTCGTCGACTCCCACTCCGCCGCCTGCTTCCGGCGACGAAGATGTATCCGACACAGGAGCAGAGTCGTGACCCTCTCGCGACGCGATGTCTTTCGCTCGATCGGCTGCGGCTCGATCGCTGCCGTCGCAGCGGCCGTTCCGCTCTCGGGTTCCTCCACGAAAACGAACGTCGATGACCTGGGCCTTTTGTACGACGCCACCGTCTGCATCGGTTGCAAGGCTTGCGTCGGCGCTTGCGCCTCGGCGAACGGACTGGAGCCCGATACCGCTCTCTCCGGCGGAATCTGGCAAATGCCCACCGATCTCAACCCGCAGACCAAGAACATCATCACCGTTTATCACTCGGACGACGGCAGTGAAGCTTCATTCATGAAGCGGCAATGCATGCACTGCGTCGATCCCGCCTGCGCCTCGGGTTGCCCCTTCGGCGCGCTGTCGAAAGGGAAATTCGGAATCGTGGAGTGGAACGGCAACCTCTGCATCGGCTGCCGGTTCTGCGAGATCAGTTGCCCCTTTGACGTACCGCGCTTCGAATGGTCGAAGTTCAATCCGAAGATCGTGAAGTGCGAGTTGTGCCGTCATCGTCTCCCGAATGGCGACCAGCCGGCGTGCACGGAAGTCTGTCCCGTCGGCGCGGTCATCTTCGGTACACGCGTGCAACTGCTCGAGGAAGCGCATCGCCGCATCGCCGCGCATCCCGGCAAGTACTACCAGGATCGCGTCTACGGCGAGCACGACCTCGGCGGGACTCAGGTCATCTATCTATCGCACGTCCCATTCGCAAAGCTGGGATTGCCCGAAACGGGAGACGAGTCGCCGGCCCACTACGGCTCGAAAGTGCATTCGGTCCTCTACAAAGGAATGGTCATCCCGGCGATGGTCTATGCCGGACTGAGCGCGCTGATGCGTCGCCGCTTCCGCATCCACGAGGAAGAAGCTCGTATCGATCAGGAGAAGACCGGCAAAGAGGAACAGCTATGAACGTCGCACGATGGCAGCATGCTTCTCCCGTCAACAGGCGGCTCCTCACCGCGCCTTTCATCTTTTTCTCATCGCTGGCGCTCATCGCACTCGCTCTCTCCGGAAAACGCCTTCTTGGCGGGCTGGCCTTCACCGGCATGAACGACGACTACGCGATCGGTGTCTGGAAGACGTTCAACGTCATGGTGCTGACGGCGCTCGGATCGTCGGCGCTGGCCGTCGGGGTGCTGACGTGGGTGTTCAACCAGAAGCAATTCCACGTGATCATGCGCGCCGCGCTCTCATCGAGCCTGTTGTTCTACGGCACCGGCATGTTCGCGCTCGGCTTCGACGTCGGCCGGCCATGGAACTTCTATAACGTCGTGCTTCCCTGGCGCTGGAACCTCCATTCGGCGCTACTCGAGATCTCGGTCTGCATGACCAGCTACGTAGCGATTTTCCTGCTCTACGAAAACCTCCCGCAGGTTCTTCCGGAGCGCTGGTTCCGCCGCATCAAACCAGCCTATCCCTACATGGTGGCGGCGGCGTTTGTCCTGCCGGTCATGCACCAGTCGTCGCTCGGATCGCTGATGCTGCTCGCCGGCGCGAAGGTCCATCCACTCTGGCAGACCCAGATGCTGCCCGCGTTCTATCTGATGCAGGCAATCATCTGCGGCCTTGCCTCGATGATCATTCTGCTCATGGTGACGTGCCTGGCCTGGGACCGTCCGCTCGACGTAACGATTCTCGGCGGGCTGTCGCGCTTCATGGCGTGGGGATCGCTCTCGTTCGTGACTGCGCGCTTTCTCGACGTCATCGTGCGCGGCCAGCTTGCTCTTGCGTTCCAGACCACCTGGTATGCCGTTCTCTTCCACGCCGAGAATCTCTTCGTGCTCGTGCCGGCACTCGTGCTTTTCAACGAGCGATTGCGCCTGAGTCCGCGCATTCTTTTCGTCACGGCCGTGCTCACCGCGATTGGCGGACTGACCTACCGTTTCTCGCCGACCACGCTTGCCTTCCGCTACGGCAAAGCCTCGATCTACTTCCCATCGCTCGGCGAGTTGTTGATGTGCCTCGGCTACATCGGACTTGCCGTCGCGCTCTTCATCGTCGCCGCCAGGCGATTCGCCATTCTTCCCGACCGACTTCACGACTGAGGAACATTGCCATGCCCACCGCCACCGCAAAACGAATCACGATCGACCCGATCACACGCATCGAAGGCCATCTTCGCATCGACGTCGAAGTCGATCAGGGCAAAGTGAACAAAGCCTGGGCCTCCTCGACGATGTTCCGCGGCATCGAGCGCATCCTTCTCGGGCGCGATCCGCGCGAAGCCTGGCTTTTCACCCAGCGCTTCTGCGGCGTCTGCACGACCGTGCACGCCCTCGCCTCGGTGCGCGCAGTGGAAGACGCACTCGATCTGCCGATTCCGATCAACGCGCAGTACATCCGCAATCTCATTCTGATCGCGCATGCAATGCATGACCACATCGTCCACTTCTACCACCTCTCCGCGCTCGACTGGGTCGACGTGACGCAGGTGTTGAAGGCCGATCCAGTCAAGGCGTCGTCGATCGCCGAAAGCCTCTCCGACTGGCGGAACAACTCGGCGAAGGAAATGGCCGCGGTGAAAGCCAGGGTGAAAGGCCTCGTCGACAGCGGCCAGCTCGGACCATTTGCGCATGGCTACTGGGGACATCCGGCCATGAAACTGCCGCCCGAGGTCAATCTGATTGCCGTTGCGCACTACCTCCAGGCGCTCGAGTACCAGCGCTATGCGAATCAGGTCGTGGCCATGCTCGGCGGAAAGACGCCGCACATCCAGAACGTCGCCGTCGGCGGCGTGGCGAACGCCATCAATCTCGAAAGCGAAGCGGCGCTCAATCTCGACCGCCTGTACCAGATGAAATCGCTGCTCGACAAAGTCGTCTCGTTCGTGCAGAACGTCTACGTCCCCGACGTCTGCGCCGTGGCCGGTTTCTATCCCGACTGGTTCAACTACGGCGCGGGTGTCACCAACTACCTCTCCGTCCCCGATCTGCCGCTTGACGAGAGAAGCACGAAGTTCGACCTGCCGGGCGGCTTCATCCCCAATGGCGATCTTTCGAAGTTCCATCCCATCACCGGACAGAAAGACGCGTACTGGCGCAAAGCGGTCACCGAAGACAGCGAGCACGCCTGGTACAAAGGCGGCGGCCCGCTGCATCCGTGGAAAGGCGAGACCGATCCCGAGTACACCGACTGGAAGGAAGACGGCAAGTACTCGTGGGTAAAAGCGCCGCGCTTCGAAGGTCAGCCCGCGCAGGTCGGCCCGCTGGCGAACGTGCTGGCCGGCTACGCCTCCGGCAATCCGCTGATGGTGAAGTGGACCGACGCGGCGCTCAGCAAGATCTCGGCGATCGCCAAGATCAAAGCGACGCCCGCAATGCTGCACTCGACCCTCGGCCGTCACGGCGCGCGCGCCGTACGCACGGCCGTGCTGTCCGAGCTTGCCGTCAAGCACTGGCAGCTCCTCACCGACAACATCACAAAGGGCGATACGACGATTTTCAATCAGCCATCATTTCCCAAGGGCCAGATCGAAGGCGTCGGCTTCCACGAAGCGCCGCGCGGCACGCTGTCGCACTGGGTGGTCATCGATAACGGTGCGATCAAGAACTACCAGGCCGTCGTGCCGACGACATGGAACGCCAGCCCGCGCGACAGCAAGGGAACCTCCGGACCGTACGAAGCGTCGCTCATCGGCAATCCGATCGCCGATCCCCAGCATCCGCTCGAAGTGCTTCGCACGGTGCACTCGTTCGATCCCTGCATGGCTTGCGCGGTCCACATGTTCGATCCCACCGGCCAGAACGTGGCCAAAGTGAAGGTACTGTGAAGACCGCCATCTACGGCATCGGTAACATCCTGCTGGGCGACGACGGCGTCGGCCCGGCAGTGGCCCGTTATCTCTCCCTCAATACCTCACTCGGCCCGGACGTGACGATCGAAGACCTCGGCACACCCTCCCTCGATCTCCCGAACTACATGACCGAGTACGACCTCATCATCTTTGTCGACGCCGTGGCCGCCGCCGACGCCACGCCCGGCACCGTCCGCCTCTATTCCCGCGAGGAGATCGTGGCCGCGCCAACAGGCATCCACATCAGTCCCCACGAGCCGACGATCAACGACGCCCTGATCGTCCTCGACTTCGCCGGCACTGCTCCAAAGGACGTGCTGCTGGTCGGCGTCGTACCGCAGACGCTCGAAGGCGGAATGACGTTGTCGCCCTCAGTAGCCGGTGCAGTTCCGCGCGCCGCAGGGACGGTGCTTGCGGAATTGGGGAAGCGAAGCTACGCCTCGTAGAACGGGTGTGTCTCCAGCGTGCGCGCCATGCGCAAGCTTTTCGGCGTTTCTATTGTTTCGGGCTATCCTGTGACGTCAAGAATGACTCAGATTCGTTTTAAGTTCGATCCTGAGAAGCTCGTACAGGCGCTCACCTTTTTCGCGGCCCGAGGGGTCGCCGATCTCGACACGCTGAAGGCGGTCAAGCTTCTCTATTTTGCCGATCGCCAGCATCTGCTGCGGTATGGCCGTCCCATCCTGGGCGACGACTACTGCTGCATGAAGAACGGTCCGATCCCGACGAACGCGCTCAGCCAGATTCAGGATGCGTTGTCGTCCAGCCCGACCGGCGACCACGACGCTCTGTTTGATGAGTACCTCGGCGTCGATCGTGCGCATCAGTATCCGCGTTTCATACTCAAGAAGGAGCCGGATCTCGATGTGTTTTCCGCAACCGACATCGAGGTGCTGGGAGAAGTTCTGGCTACGTATGGAAGCAAATCGGCATGGGCACTCCGGGACCTCACGCATCTCGATGAATGCGTGAAGCGCGCGGATGAGGAACGCCTCGCGCGCGGCGTTGGCAGCGTCCGCATTCCGTTCGAATTGTTCTTCCTCGGAACCGACAGCAAGTTGTTACTGCTCGTCGAGGCCGACCAGGAAAACCGGGACTTCGCCGAGTCGCTGAGCTGGTAAGCGTCACTTGGTCCGATGACCAGCATCGTGCTTCAGCGAGGTTGTGTATTCCGCGCTGAGCATGACTCGTCGTTCGACGCTCCGCGCGGCTCCTTGCAAACCGCGACCGGCGCCGGCTCAACCTTCTCAGCTAACGCCCCCCCGGTGACGCCCATCACCACCCTCCGTGTCATCCGACATCTCCTCGAGTTCCTGCCGCGCCTAACTTAGGCGCACGGGAATCGAGACATGAACCAGGGTGGACTTCACATCGAGATCTGCGGGACGGTACAGGGTGTTGGATACCGGCCGTGGGTATTTCAACTGGCGCAGCGGATGGACGTTCGCGGCGCCGTTTGGAACGACTCGCGTGGTGTGTCGATCGACGCGTTCGGCACGCCCCACGTCCTCGACCAGTTCGTCACAGCATTGCGCAGCGACCCTCCTCCCGCCGCGCGCGTGCATTCCGTGACGATCCTGACGATCCCGTTTGTGAGCCATTCCGAGTTCGCGATCGCCCGAAGCATCGCGTCCGACGAACGGCATGTCTCGATTCCCTCCGACCTCGCCACCTGCGACGACTGTCTCCGGGAGCTCGACGATCCCGGCGATCGTCGCTACCGCTATCCCTTCGTCAACTGCACGAACTGCGGGCCGCGCTACTCGATCGTGCGCGACACGCCTTACGACCGCGCCAAGACGTCGATGGCGCCGTTCCACATGTGCGACGCCTGTCGCAGCGAATACGAATCGCCGGACGACCGCCGCTTTCACGCCGAGCCGAATGCCTGTCCTGAATGCGGACCGCGCCTCGTCGTCCGGCGCAGCACGCAGAAAGGGATCGCCACCGCCGATCCGATCCGCTTCGCCGCCCGCGCCATCCGCGCCGGCTTCATCATCGCGCTCAAAGGCCTCGGCGGATTTCATCTGGCCTGCGACGCCACGTCATCCCAGGCCGTGCAGCGCCTGCGCGACCGGAAACGGCGCGAGCGCAAACCGCTGGCGGTAATGGTGCGCGACCTCGCACAGGCGGACCAGATCGTCGAGATCGATGACGTCGAGCGGGAGATGCTCACCTCGATCGAGCGTCCCATCGTCCTGGCGCGCAGCCGCGATGATTCGCCGCTCGCCGCGCAGGTCTCCGGCGCCATCCCGCTCACCGGCATCTTCCTGCCATACACGCCGCTGCATCACCTCCTCCTCCGCGATGCCGGAGTACCTCTGGTGATGACCTCGGGGAACCTTTCCGACGAACCGATGGTCACGACGAATGCCGATGCGCTCGATCAGCTTCGCGACGTGGCCGACGTTTTCCTGCTGCACGACCGCGACATCGTCACCCGCGTCGACGACTCCATCGTTCGGGTCATCGACGGCGCTCCCGCCATTCTGCGAAGAGCGCGCGGTTTCGTTCCACGCGCCATCGCCACTTCCCGCAATTTCGTCGAGCCGATTCTCGCCTGCGGCGCGCATCTCAAGAACACCTTCTGCATCGCCGCCGGATCGAGCGCATTTCTCGGACCGCACATCGGCGACCTGGAAAGCGTCGAGACGATGCGCGCGTACGAAACAGCCATCGAGCGGATGAAGGCCTTCGTGGGCGTCTCGCCGACGGTGCTCGTGCACGACCTTCATCCCGACTACTTCTCCACCCGCTACGCACTGGCCCAGGAAGGCGTGCGAACGATCGGCGTGCAGCACCATCACGCCCACATCGCCAGCGCGATGGCCGAGCATGGACTGGAAGGGCCGGTCATCGGCATCGCCTACGACGGCACCGGTTTCGGCTCGGACGGAACGGCCTGGGGCGGCGAGATTCTCATCGCTGATTACGAAGACTTCGAGCGCTTCGCCACCTTTCGTCCCATCGCGCTGGCCGGCGGCGATCAGGCCATCAGGCAGCCGTGGCGTCTGGCTCTGGCGCTGCTCGACGATACGTTCGACGGCGAGCCGCCGCTGCACGCCATTCCGCTCTTCCGCGAGTTTTCTGCCAAAGCGATCGAGGCCGTGCGCCGCATGATCCAGCGCCGCTTCAACACCACTCCCGCGCGCGGCGTGGGACGCTATTTCGACGCCCTCGGCGCGCTCGTGCTGGCGCTTCCTGACGCACACTACGAAGGCGAGGTTGCCTTCCGCTGGAACATGATCGCCGACGGCGCCGAGCGCGGCCGCTATCCCATCGTCATTCACGAAGGAGTGGCGCCGTGGGAGATCGATCCGCGGCCGATGGTGAAAGCCGCCGTCGATGATCTGATCGCCGGACGCTCCGCTGCCACCATCGCGGCGCGCTTCCACAACACCCTTGCCGCCGCCACCGCTGAAGTGGCGCGCGCCGCGCTGATGAGCCGCGGGCAGATGCCGGTCGTGCTGAGCGGCGGCTGTTTTCAGAACGCGCGGCTGGCGGAATCGGTCATCGATGCGCTCCGCCCATCGGCACACCTGGTCATGAATCGCGACGTTCCCTGCGGCGATGGCGGCATCGCATTGGGACAGGCCTTCATCGCCGATGCGCAACTGCGCGCCGGTAGCAACGCAACAGTCATCGAGGAGGAAGTCGTATGTGCCTAGGCGTGCCGGGACGCGTCATTGAAGTCCACGATTGCACCGCCACTGTCGACTTCTGGGGCGTGCGCAAAGACGTCCGCCTCGACATCGTCGATGAGCCGGTGGTGGCGGGCGACTACATCCTCAACCATGTCGGATTCGCCATCCGCCGCATTCCACCCGAATCGGTCGGCGAGACGCTGGCGCTCTACGAAATGCTGCTCCGCGAAGGCGAAGACGCCGACGATCTGATGACCAGCGACGTGCGCAGCGAGATCGCGGGGACGGTGTGACCAACGACCTGCAGTTTCGCGATCCCGCGCTGGCGCGCTCCCTGGCCGCGGAACTGAAGCGGCTGATGAACGAGATCGGGCGTCCTGTCGCGGTGATGCACGTCTGCGGCAGCCACGAGCAGGCCATTGCTCGATTCGGATTGCGCTCGCTCTTTCCGAAATCGCTCGACGTGATCATGGGACCGGGCTGTCCCGTCTGCGTCACCGACCTCCCCGAAGTCGATGAAGGCGTCGTTCTGGCGCGGCAGGGTGTACGCGTGGCCACGTTCGGCGACATGCTTCGGGTTCCGGGCACTGTGCAGTCGCTCGCCGACGCCCAGGCCAGCGGTGCAACCATCGACATCGTCTACAGTCCGCAACAAGCCGTCGAGCTCGCAAAGACGACTGATGAAGAGGTCGTCCTCTTCGCCAGCGGGTTCGAGACCACCGCCGTGGCCACGGCCGCCGTGATCCTGGCCGGTCCGCCGCCGAATTTCTCCGTCCTCTCCGCGCACAAATACATCCCGCCGGTGATGGAGATCGTCGCGGAAATGCCCGGCTCGCGCGTGGAAGGTTTCCTCGCCGCCGGTCACGCCGCTACGATCACCGGCTCCGCCGTTTTCGAGCCATTCGTGGAGCGGCACAGGGTTCCCGTCGTCGTGGCCGGCTTCGAGCCGATCGACATCCTGGCCGGACTGGTGGAGCTGCTCGATCTCATTCGCAACCGCACGCCGCGCGTCATCAACATGTTCCCGCGCTGTGTGACGGCCGAGGGCAACCTGCCGGCGCAGAAACAACTGTGGCGGGTTTTTCAGACCACCGGCGGACGCTGGCGCGGCATCGCCCACGTGCCGAACGGCAACCTGCGGCTGCGCGACGAATTCGCCCACGTCGATGCGCGCAAGCGCTTCACCATCGACCTTCCCTCGCTTTGGGATTACGCACCGCCTGCGCTGGCCGGCCAGTGCATCTGCGGCGAGATCATGTCCGGCATCCGCAACCCGCGCGACTGCCGGCTCTTCAATCGCGAGTGCGTCCCCGAAACGCCCGTCGGCGCCTGCATGGTCTCGAACGAAGGGACCTGCAAGATCTGGCATCTCTATGGCGGCGTCCCCGATCTGGAGGCAACAGCATGACCTTACTGATGCAGGCTCCTGCCGGACGCATCACTCTGAAGCAGGGCGGCGGCGGACGTGCGATGCGCGCCCTCATCGAGCGGCTCTTCGTGCGCGACTTCGCCACGCTGCCGTTCGAAGGCGTTGGTATCGCGGCAATGGACGACGGCGCCGCGGTGCGCATCGGCGACGAGTGGCTGGTCATCACCACCGACTCGCACGTCATCCACCCGATTTTCTTCCCCGGCGGCGACATCGGGCGGCTCTCCATCTGCGGCACGGTGAACGACCTGGCCATGATGGGCGCCACGAACGTGCTCGCGCTCACTTGCAGCGTGATCCTCGAGGAAGGCTTTGCGATGGAGTCGCTGGAGGCAATTCAGCGCTCGATGATCGCCGCCTGCCGCGAAGCGAATGCGCCCGTGGTCACCGGCGACACGAAAGTGATGGGCCGCCGCGAGCTGGACGGCGTGGTCATCAACACCTGCGGCATCGGCCTGACGCGCACGGTCGTCCGCGACAACGGCCTCTCCGCCGGCGACCGCATCATCGTCACCGGCAACATCGCCGAGCACGGGCTGGCGGTGATGGCGGCGCGGCATTCGCTCGGCCTCGAAGGCGATCTCGTCTCCGACGTTGCTCCGATGAACTCCCTGATCGCCTCGGTGCTGGACGGTTTTCCAGGCGCAGTCGCGGCGATGAAGGACCCGACCCGAGGAGGCGTGTCGAGCGCGCTGCACGAGATGGCCGCGAAGAGCGGCGTCGGTATCGTTCTCGACGAGCGCGCCATCCCGGTCACTCCTGCCGTCCGCGCAGTCGGCGAGCTCCTCGGAATCGATCCGCTGCACGTCGCGAATGAAGGCAAGGCGCTCATCGGCGTGCATGCCGATCGCGCGGATGCCGTCCTGCAACTTCTCCGCGCCCATCCGCTTGGCCGCAGCGCCGCCATCATCGGCACCTGCACGACTGAACGCCTGGGCTCGGTCATCCTCGACACCGGATTTGGAAGACGGCTGCTCGCCGAACCTGAAGGCGAGCCGCTGCCACGCATATGTTGAACGTCGCCGTCCTCTGCTCGAAGCGCGCGCCCGGTCTGCCGGAGCTGCGCGAGCGCGTGCACGTCGCCTGCGTGCTCGACCGGCAGCCGCCGCGCGGGTGCGATCGCCGGTCGTTCGACATCCAGACGGCTTCGATGCTCGCGCCGTACGACATCGACGCCGTCATCCTCCTCGGCTACATCTACATCCTGACCGAGCCGCTGCTGGCCGCGTTTCCCGAGCGCATCCTCAACGTGCACGACGCCGATCTCACGCTGCGCGACGAGGACGGAAGACCGCGTTATCCGGGACTGCACGCCACGCGCGATGCCATCGTGGCCGGCGAGTTCGAGACGCGCAGCAGCGTCCACCTCGTCACGCCGCAGCTCGACGCCGGACCGGTGATCGCGCGCAGCAACGCCTTTCCGGTGGCGCCATTCGTTCGCGTCGCGGCCACGCGCGGCGAGCACGACATCGTCCGTGCCTATGCCTACGCGCAGCGCGAGTGGATGATGCGCAGCACCTGGGGCGCGCTGGCCTTCGACGCCCTGTGCCGCATCCTTCCGCAGAAGGCGGCCGCATGACGCACATCCGCGTCGATGTCGCCGGTGCCGTCGGCACGATCACCATCGATCGCCGCGAGCGCTTCAACTCGCTCGACGTCGAGACCGCCCGCGAGCTGCGTAAGGCCGGACTGCAGATGGCGCGCGATGCCGCCATCCGCGCGGTCGTGCTGCGCGGCGAGGGCGGCGTCTTTTGCAGCGGCGCGGATCTCAAAGACATCCGCACCGCCTCGCCTGCGTACGGCCAGGCCTTCAAGGAGATCCTCGAGTACATCCACAGCACCATCTCGGAGATTCGCCGCGCGCCGAAGCCGTTCATCGCCGCGGTCGACGGAATCGCCGCCGCCGGAGGCTTCGGCCTGGCCATGTCGTGCGACGTCGTCGTCGCATCCGACCGCGCCTCCTTCGAATGGGCCTACACGAAGACAGGCCTGACGGGCGCGGAGAGCTCCACCTTCATGCTGCCGCGCCTCGTCGGTCTGCGACGCGCCTTCGAATTGCTTTTTCTCAATCCGCGCATCACCCCGCAGCGGGCGCTGGAGATCGGGTTGATCACGGCGATTTATCCAACTTCGGATTTTGATGTCGGCGTCGCTCAGATTGCCGCGCAGCTTGCCTCGGGTCCCACCGAAGCGATGGGAATCGCCAAAGAGCTGATCAACCAGGCCGCGGGGATGGACCGGCTCGACGTCCACCTCGATCGCGAGCTGCAGCACCTTGCCCGGATCGCCGACGGCAGCGACTTCGCCGAAGGGATCGACGCCTTCTTCGGCAAACGGCAGCCGAAGTTCGGAGTGTCGTGATGCACGAATACTCGATCGTACAGTCGCTCGTCGATTCCGTCGTCGCCGCCGTCGGGACGCGCGATGCCGTCGTGCACGAAGTCCATGTGGCCATCGGCGACGTGGCCGGCGTCGACTGCGGACTGCTGACGACAGCCTACGAAGTCTTTCGCGCCGGAACGCTCTGTGAGAACGCCGCATTGACGATCGAGCGCATCCCGGCGCGCTGGGAGTGCCCGCGCTGCCACGTGCCGATCGCGCGCGGCGCCTTTCTCCGCTGCGCGGACTGCAACGAGCCGGCGCAACTGGCCGGCGGCGACGAGATCGTTCTGCAACGGATCGAACTGGAGGTGGCCTGATGTGTACCGACTGCGGATGTGGAGATGTGAACCTCGTACCCCTCGAGCTGCAGACGCGGATTCTGGCGCGCAATGACGACACGGCGTCGCACAACCGCGCACACTTCCGCGAGCGCGGCATCTTCGCCGTCAATCTCATGGGCTCGCCCGGATCGGGTAAGACGGCCGTGCTCGAAGCGACGGCGCGCGCCTTTCACGATGGACGCAAGCTGGCCGCGCTGGCCGGCGATCTGGCCACCGACAATGACGCCGTCCGCCTCCAACGCGCCGGCATCCGCTCGCGCTCCATCACCACCGGTCAGGCCTGCCATCTCGACGCGGAGATGGTGCATCACGAGCTGCATCATCTCGATCTCACAGGCGTCGAGTATTTGTTCATCGAAAACGTCGGCAATCTCGTCTGCCCCGCCGTCTACGACCTCGGGCAGAACATGAACGTGGTCACGCTGGCCGTGACGGAAGGCGAGGACAAGCCGCTCAAGTACCCGACCATGTTCGCCAAAGCGGATCTGGTGCTGCTGACGAAGCTCGATCTGCTTCCCTACCTGCAATCGACCAACCTGACGGCGATCCGCGATTCGCTCGCGCGCGTGATGCCCGAGCCGCGGATGCTCTGCGTTTCCGCGCAGGAAGGCACGAGCATCGACCGGTGGATCGAGTGGCTGGCATCCAGCCGCGCCGCAGTCGTCCCCGAGGCGGTGAACGCGTGAACAGCTTCTCCTGGACCCTCGTACTCACCGCGGCAACGGTCGGCTCGCTCCACACCATGGCACCCGATCACTGGATGCCGTTCGCCGCGCTGGCGCGTGCCCGCCACTGGACGCCCATGCGCGCCGCCCGCACGACGATTCTCTGCGGCTTCGGGCACGTCACGGTCTCCGCCGCGCTCGGCATCGCCGCGCTCTTCACCGGCCTCGGCGTCATCCACCTCATCGGCGGACATCTGGAGACGTTGGCCACCTGGCTGCTGATGGCCTTCGGCACGGTCTACATGATCTGGGGACTTCGCCGCAGCTTCCGCCGCGATCCGCTGGCAGTGATCCACGCCCACGATCACCATCACACCCACGGCCACAACGATCACGATCACGGGCTCACCGAGTGGTCGCTCTTTCTCCTCTTCTCCGCCGACCCGTGCGTCGCCGTCATTCCGATGATCATGGCCTCCGCCGGCGCCGGCTGGCATACCGTCCTCGCCGTCGTCCTGTCGTACGAGCTGGCCACGATCGGCACGATGGTCATCCTGGTCACGAGCGCCCACGCCGGCGCGCGAGCGCTGCGAGCGCCCTGGATGGATCGTTTTGGCGATGCCTTCGCCGGCGCGTTGATCGTGACCGTCGGCGCAGCCATGGCCATCCTCGGCATATAGCGCAGGCACCCGAACTTCGGCCGGTGAGCACAATCACCCACCAATCGTGACCCCTCCCCTCGTGCCCGGTTGCTACACAGACTATTGTGACTGTCGGAGCTCCTATGCGAACACTCGTCATCGCCACCGTTCTCGCGCTCGCGATCGTTTTTCCCGCTCGCGCGCAGATGTCCAACGTGGACTGTCTGGCTTGCCACGACAATCCGGAGCTCACCAAAGACGCCGGTGGCGGACGCACGGTCAGCGTCCATGTCGATCCGAAGAAATTGGCCGGGTCGGTTCACGGACCGCTCGACTGCATCAACTGCCACGCCGACGTGAAGGGATATCCGCATGATCCCGCCCCGAAAGCCGTCGATTGCGCGTCATGCCATCCCGACAGCGTCGCGGCCTGGGACAACAGCCTTCATGCGAAAGCGGTGAAAGCGGGAACGGCCCGAGGAGCGAAGTGCGCCGACTGCCACGGAGCGGTGCACGAGATCCTCCCGACGTCTGACCCGAAATCGAAGACGTCGCACGCAAACATCCCCGCCACCTGCTCCGCATGTCACGGCCAGAAGTTCGTGATGGCGAAGGCCGGACTCAGCGCCCAGTCGGCGATCTCCTACCAGACCAGCATTCATGGCCGCGCGGTGGCCAACGGCTCGGCGAAAGCGGCCGTCTGCACCGACTGCCACGATCATCACGCCGTCCGTCCGGCCAACGATCCGCTCTCCGGCATCTTCAAATTCAACGTCGCCCGCACCTGCGGACAGTGCCACGCCACGGTCGCCGCCCACTACGCGGACAGTGTTCACGGGAAAGCGCTGGCGCGCGGCAACTGGAATTCGCCTGTCTGCACTGATTGCCACGGCATCCATACGATCTCGCGCGCCGGCGATCAGGTGCGCGGACCGCGCTCGAGCTGCGCCAAGTGTCATGAAGGCGTGCGGCTCAGCCAGGAATTCGGCGTCGCGGCCGCGCGCGTGACCTCGTACGACTCGAGCTATCACGGCCTGGCGCGGCGGATGGGCTCAACGACCGCGGCCGATTGCGCGAGCTGCCACACCGCGCACGACGTTCTCCCGTCGTCCGATCCACGCTCGGCGATCAATCCCAGAAACCTGCAGAAGACCTGCGGGAAGTGTCACGAAGGGGCCAAAGCCAACTTCGCGCAGGGGAAGATCCATCGCTCCTCCGGAGACGTCAGCGACACGCCCTCCCGCATCGTCACCTGGATCCGGCGCATCTACATCACCCTGATCATCCTCACCATCGGCTTCATGCTGCTGCACAACATCCTGATCTGGTGGAGGAAGGCCGTGGCGGCGCGGAAGGCCCGCAATGCCGGACGCACCGTCGAACGGATGAACCTCAATCAGCGCATCCAGCACGCGGTGATGGGAATCAGTTTCGTCGTCCTGGTGATCAGCGGCTTCGCATTGGCCTGGCCGAATTCGATCTTCGCAGCGATCTTCGGCCCCAGCGAACAACTGCGGCGCGTGGTCCATCGCGTGGCCGCCGTGGTCATGATGGCCATCGGCCTCTACCACCTCGCCTACATGGTCTTCACACGCGAAGGACGCAAAGGCTTGCGCGATCTCTGGTTCCGTTTCTCCGATGCCCGTGATGCCGCCGGCGTCATCGGCTATTACACCGGCCTGTCGAAGAAGAAGCCGGAATTCGCGCGATTCACCTACGCCGAAAAGACAGAGTACTGGGCAGGCATGTGGGGCACGATCGTCATGGCTCTGACCGGCCTGATGATCTGGTACTCGGTCACGGTCGCCACCTGGATTCCACGCTGGTGGATCGACGTGGCCACGACGATCCATTACTACGAGGCAATCCTGGCAACGCTCGCCATCCTCGTCTGGCATTTCTACCATGTGATCTTCGATCCCGACGTTTATCCGATGAACTGGGCCTGGTTTGATGGGAAGATGTCCGAGGAACAGTTCAAAGAAGAACACGGCAAGGAAATCGAAGAGACGCAGGAGAACAGCGTCGAAGGGAAGGATGAATGACCGAATCGCCTAAGACATTGCGGCTTTCGCGCAATCTGATCAGCGAGGCCGGCGTCGGTATTTTCCTCATCGCGCTGGCCAACCTCGGGTTTTTGATTTATCTCGATTCCACGCGGGCGAACTCGAATCCCTACATGGGAATCCTGACGTGGATCATCGCTCCGGCCATTCTCATCTGCGGGATCGTTCTCTACATCGCCGGCATGCTGATCGAAAGACGGCGCCGGCGCCGCCTTGCTCCCGGCGAGATCCCCGTCTATCCAAAGATCGATCTCAACGAGCGGCGGACGCGCGTCATCATCATTTCCACCGCCGTCGGTCTCATTCTGTTCGTGACGATGTCCGTCGTGGGCAGTTATCAGGCCTATCACTACACCGACTCCGACGCCTTTTGCGGAACGGCCTGCCACAAGGTGATGTATCCCGAGTACACCGCTTACCAGGCCTCGCCGCACGCGCACGTCGGCTGTGCCGGTTGTCACATAGGGCCGGGCGCCGGCTGGTTTGTCCGTTCCAAACTGTCCGGCTCGTATCAATTGTATTCAGTCGTCGCGCACAAATACCCGCGTCCGATTCCTAGCCCTGTTCAAAATCTGCGGCCGGCGCAGGAAACATGCGAGCAATGCCACTGGCCGGCGAAATTCTTCGGCGCACAATTGAAAGTCTTCAACCATTACGCCTACGACGAGACAAATACGCCGAAAGAAGTGCGGATGTTGATCAAGACCGGCGGCGGCAGTCCGCAGGCCGGCCAGACCAGCGGCATTCATTGGCACATGAACATCGCCAATGAAGTCACCTACATCGCCACGGACCGGCAGCGCCAGGTCATTCCCTGGGTCCGCGTCAAAGACCGCTATGGGAAAGTGACGGAGTACAAG
>Ga0307511_10002300_pt1 | contig 19949 bp, 19 predicted proteins | sample 13_EM_MG_FD_200266 | JGI IMG/M metagenome (GOLD analysis project Ga0307511, IMG submission 200266) | Populus trichocarpa ectomycorrhiza microbial communities from riparian zone in the Pacific Northwest, United States - 13_EM | ecosystem: Host-associated > Plants > Roots > Unclassified | place...
AAAGAGATCAGATACGATCTATCAACCAAGGTAAAACCACGAGATTGCCTCAACCTCAATTAATTGCTATTTGTTATTTGTGTAGTGTGGTTTGGCTGGTTAAATTAGATTTCTAAAATTTCCAATGCTGTTGCTCCCTTTTTTTTTCTTTGATTTCGGTCTAATTTTTCCCCCCATTTTCTTGATGTCGGTTCTAGGTTTTTTGTTTTTTTTACTTCCAAGTCTCTTATATTGTCAATTCAGTTCTCTCTACTGTTGGGTTCCCTAGGGCTGTCTGAATCCCGAGGGTCCTTATGCGGTTAGTTACTCGCTGTTCGGTCGGTAGGCTGTTGTCACTTGGTATCGTTCTCTTGCGCTGGTGTTAGGTACGCTGTTGGTTGTGTTGCTCTTGGTTTCTTGTTGCCGTTGTAGTCAGTCTCTTCGATGGTGGTCTCTTTGCTATCAGTCTCTATACTATCGGTCTCTACGCTATCAGCCACTATGCTGTTGGCCTTGTTTCTCACTGTACTTGAGTATGAAGAAAAGCAAGAAAAACTTTTGTAAAAATTGAGAAAAGGCTGCATATTGGTCTAGCTTGCTTGTAGGGCATTGAGCATTAAGATCTGCCTCGTTTTAAGTCCCGCTCCACAACTTCTTCCATACTCTCTGGGGGGCAGATCCCGATCAGATCGCTATTTGGGGGCAAACTCTGACCAGGTGAATGTATTGTATCTATAATTATGTTGTGCAATGAGGTCCTAGATATTATCACCAGGAGTTTCAGCGACTCCTAGGTCAAACAGGAGCACAAGAATAGGCATGCTCCATGTAGGAGGAAAGTAGTGTGCATAGTCTTTCTGTGACAGTAGTAAATTGGATTTTGTTTTCCGATTTTTCACCTGGATCAACACCACAAAAAGGTTGTTCTGGTCCAGACACTCATAAGGAGATTCAAAGTAGATGGGAATCAACATGTCCCAGTGTAGTTGTGTGGCACTCAATTGTAATGCCGACTGTGTGTAGATTATGTTGTGTAGGGCCTCGCGAATGTGGATGGGTCTAGGAACTCGCTAGTATGGGTGACATGGCTGAAATTCACCCAAGCATTCTCAAAGTTCTGTGCGAGTGTACCTGACGTGTTGCGCTCGGGAAGTTCTTAGGTAGTAAGTTGATCGTAACAGGAGCTCATGAAAGATGTGGGAGGAATGATAGCAACTTGAATGGCTTTGCGAAGTCGAATGCCGGTATGTGAGCTTCTCCTATTTCCAGCTGCTCTGATAAACAATAATCACGGCCGAGTACAAACAACAACCGTGTGATCGACTCGCCCGACCTTCCCTTATTAATCAACCCAGGTTGTAGGAGCTTTGTCGAATGGATAGCCTCCAATTTATACAGCACTGGCACCAAAAATATTCTCGAGGACAAGGCGGCAAGTACATGGCCAGCATCGCCTACCTGATACGTGACAGTACCCAGGAGTTTTAGGAGAACAAGTTGCCTCAGATTTCGGCAACTGTAGCCACGATATACCCACCATAAAGGATGACCCAAGCTTGTGAGATGCTTGCCGTTGAGAGTTCATGTAATGGATTAAATGCAGCATGCCGAAAATCGTGTGATAGGAGTTCAGAAGCTTCATCTATAGGCAATGCGTAGGACGGGTTTAATCTCTCTAGCTCACCACTTGCGATGCGGGCAGATTTATTATATCGTGCCGGAGACGCTAAATGGAAGAGTGGAGTGCTTGTTGAAAGCAGGAAGAATCAGATCGGAAGGTGAGTTATAAGGCGCATGGCCCTCCTAACCGCTAGATGCATCTAATCATCCATCCCCACAATGGGGTTCACTGCTTCATCTAATCAAAAGAAAATTCTTGCCCTACCCCTATGCTTGGTATCCTGATGTACGTCCCCATTCATGAGCTCCATAAATTGTTCTGCCGGCTTGATAAATTTGCCCAACACTGTCGCATTATCATCAAACCCAGGATATGCCTAGCCACTTGGTTAGCGAACTGCTGTGCAGGCCTGTATAGGCACACATTCAGGAAATGTCTTCACCATTGCCTTGACTGTGATCCTCTTCTTCTTTGTTGAATATGCAGTTCCACCCAGAGTCCTGCTCAATTTCCTGTAAAATATCTGTTGCTTTGGCAACAACGCTGGCACAGGACCCCTTCCGATATTCCGACCGAGATTCGGAGATCAAAGCTGCGACTCCCCGATTACCTGCTTGGGCACGAAAGTTGGATGTTGTGGAATAATGTATGTGTTGATGCCGTGTTGAAGTAAGAAGCGAATGTCACGTAGCTGCCACCTTAACCTCTAAACTCCTGGTACACTACATAGCAACCAGCCATTGTAATATCAGTGATTTTAAACTTGTCACAGTACTATGAACGTGAACTCACACTGGGCTATGGTTGCCCCCATCAACGCAATGACTCCACCATGATGTAGGCTCTTACGCCAGGCCTCATGAAGGAAGAAGGAAGGTTGTCACCTCAATGTCTCCGAGAGGATAACTCGTTTCCTCCCGCGACCGAAGAGTGAATGTCACACCGATATGCTTGATACTAAACTCGTGAATAAGCCTTGACTTCCCGAGGCCAGAGGATTGAACAATTGCGAGTGTTCTTGAATAATGTTTGTTCTCATCAAATACTGTGTCAAGCTGGGTAAGATACCGGCAGAAGGTATCCATTATGGGGCAAGAGTACTTTCGTTACCAGGCATTGCGGAGGAAGCCGATGGAGACAGCAACATCCGAGCTCACGATGTTGTTTCGCCCCAGTGTAACTAGTTGCGTAGGGAGCAATGATTCCACCATACCAGCAAGCTCTTTGAAACTTTGTGTGTGAAGCAACCGAGTAATGTATCGGCTGCGTCGTAACCGTCTGCCAGGCGCCTCATTGTTACGCCGATACTGTAGCCTAGGTCACAAGGATCGAAGGGTATATATTACTATGGCTACTATAGTATTGGTATACGAGTCCCAGGTTGCAAGATGATATCTAGTAATGTTGTGGTTGTGTACTGTTCGAGGAGTAAGGAGAAGATGCCAATAAATATATGGTTTCTGAAGCCTGTCGTCCATATATGTAGCATGTCACTGCCCCTTCTGCTCTAGTGCGATTGAGGAGCGCTAAACCTACTAGCGTAGTTACTACCTGTTTTGCTAAGGTGACCATTTGTGACAATTTGTGTTATCGATAATACTACTCCGTAGGGCTCGCCATATATGTCAAATCGGGCTCGCCATATATGTCAAATCGGGCTCTCCATATAGGTCAAATTGAGCTCAAACCGAGTTCCATTGCCTGGTATAGTTACCCATTTTGTAAGGACACGGGAGCTCTGGCAAAATAAGAGTGTCTACACTTAGCTTACTCGTCTGTGGTGGACGACTACGCGAGAATCTTTGTGATTTGCTCAGCAGCTCTGCTTAAGAGTTTAAAGTGACAGAGCATTAAAATCTCGAGTGAGCTATTCTCACAAGAAAGCTAACACCAGATAAGAAATCAACCAAGGGATGTCCGTTTATAGATTTCTCATGTAGATGTTTTAACGTCCTAGTCTAACCTGCAAGTGGACGCAGAAGGCGAGGGGGAGGGTATGTATATACCCGCAGAGTAGGTAGAGTGTATGCATGCATGTATGCAAGTATATAGGAGTAGGATACTGGTTACTGTTAACGACTGGATACGAAGCCCCTACAGGGGATAATGCCCCTATAGGATGACTGGCCCAGATAGATGAGTCAGATAGCATATGTAGATAGTTAGGACGGCTCGATACCCTCTACAGAACTACGGGATGTCTCCGGACAGTCCCTAACGGACTGTCCCTAACAGATATGCAGATAAGCCTTGCATAGGCTAGTAAGATAAGCTTCTAGATAGAGCTAGAAATTTAGCTTGTTGTTTGCTTGCTTGCGCTCGAGTGGCATCAACATCAATCTTCAGTATATGTATACCGGCCATACGTATACACACAGCAATGCCAGCATCATCAGCAGGTAGCACTGGCATGTCAGTTTTATATGCTAAAAGCCTGTGGACTCCGCATCCTACACTACCTAGCAACCCCACGCCTATCAGAGCATCTACATAATGCAGCCATACTCTTGGATACAGAGGAAGCTGAATCCGGAACCAGGGTGTTTAAACATCTTATTGGTCATGTTACTTTACTCGCCATTGCTTATATCAAACGTGAGTGGGAGGCTGCTAAGGAACTACAGAATGAAGAAGTATTAGATGTACATACGGGAGCTAGAAAATTTCACAAGTACAATTGTTCCATAGTTCGGCCTACCTTGCTGCCATTGATTGGCTACCTTGCCTCAGAATCCATTCCAATTGAGCTCCTACATCCATCCACACTGGAGATTGACGAAAATCCTATATCTTTAGTCTCATGGATCATGCCATGGCCTACAGTACATGTCACACCAGTACCAATATCTTTGAGTCCGGCATCTTTCGTTCCACTGCGAAAACAGCATGATCAGTATCGGAAGAACAGCCGAGATCTTCTATTAAAGGCTCCGCGGGAATTGGAGCTGCTGCGGACTGGGTTGGCCGGTTCATGGGATGCAGAGCGTATGGCTCAGCAAGTACATGTATTTGCAAAAGAGCTTCGACAAGAATTTTCTCCAATCCATGAGGGAGACACCGGTAACTCACAACCTATCCCTCGTGAGTTTGCTCCTACAGGGCCAGCAAGTACTATGCCTCAATGAAAAGCGAAAAGAAAGGCCAAAAGCCCGACTCTTAGAATCACGGAAATGGCAGAAAGAAGCTCCAGACAGAAGCGCCTGAGATCTAAGTATGCCAGGGAGCCTAGACCGGCACCAGCTATATAAACGCAGGAGTCCATTCATGTACGGCCGATTCATGTACAGTCCCATTCAGGAACTGTCCGAGATACATAAATGGGGGCGCGCATAACCGGCTCAGGTGGGTTGCATAAATGGGTTATTTTGCCTACGCCAGACAGAGCGATGTCTTCCAACCTCACCTTATGACTTCCGGGCATCCCAGCCGGCCTCGTGCTGCCTAGAATATAGAAAATAGCCGATTTATGCAACCTACCTGAACCGGTTATGCAGACCCCCATTTATCCATCCCGGACAGTTTCTGAATGGGACTGTACTTAGTTCTACTGCTCCAGCGCGGTGTTAATTTTATTTGCATCCACTCTGTACGGCCGCACTCTGTATCTATAATTTAGTTAGCTCAGAAAAATACAATAGATACTTCTTATCTTACTAGCCTATGCAAAGCTTATTTGCATATCTGTTAAGGACAGTCCACACAGTCCGGGCGGACTGCCCGGAGACATCCCGACAGAACTAGATCGTCACCATCATCATTATCAGGTATATACATACGTACCCCATGCCAAAAGCCTGTCCTTCAGGTTATGAGCCCGGTGCACATGGAGAACAAGTTCTATTCCCTGAGAGAGTGCTGGGGCAAAGGGAAGGGAATTAAATAGCTATTTACAGTCCCGGTTGCAGTTTGTTGTAGTCTGGCGCGGGAAAGTAGTCTGGTTGCGGGAAAGACTTCAACGGATAGGAAATTAACAAAAGGAACATCTATCTTGGATTTCTCAGAGTGCAGTCAGAGACTACCTTAACCAGAGAGTTACACAACAGGGTTTTAGTTAGTCTTGTACTAGTTTTAGTAGTCTGGTTGAGGTTAGTCTGGCTTGGTTGGGTTGAAACTGGACGTGGGTAACTATTAGTCTGCGGAACTATCTTTCTAGTGGAGAGCTCACTGAGGACCAACCAGACTAACCACCGGTGAGACTAACTGAAGGGTCCGGTGGAAAGTTTGGCTGGTGGGGTGCGTGGATAAATGCAGAAGTTTGTTTGGGAGGTTATCTGGTAAAAGAGGTCACCCAGTTGAAAGGCTACGGGCAACCAGACTATTGAAAGGCTACCCGTTCGGGTGGACGGCCCTCCACAGGAGCGGTCGTGCCAACCAGACTAGTGGACGGCCAATGGGGAGCTCTGTGGGGTTTTGCTAGTGAAAATGTAGGTTAAGAAATTATCAATAAGCTCTCCCGCTAAGTAACTTCTCCAACCGACCCCTCCACCTAACCCTCATCAGCAACCACGGAATATACTTCATGATGATGCTGAATTGAAAAACTGGACTATGAAGGTATTTGTTGTCAGGACGAATTTCTATTGTACCGGCGCACTTCTACGCAACTCTATTCCCCAACGCAGTTTTATGTTCCATCTTCCCTCCGACGCACAAGACCAAAATAGCTCCGCAGCTTAGCACCCGACTCCTCCAACTCAAAAACCACCGCCAAAATCATGCCAGAACCATCACCAAATCACCGCTTGAATCAAGTAATCCAGTTCGAAAAGCTTTAAAGCTCTCCTTACATGTGTTGTTGAATATAAGCCATATACCTAATACATGATACTTAATAAAGTCCCACACCCATCTCCACCCTCCCCCTAAACAAAAAGGGAAAAGTAAAGCGGACACAGAAGAAGCGAGAAAATTAAGGCAATAGCCACTTCAAAGTGTCCCCCCTAACTACATAAAGATGAGGGATATTATACTCTCGAAGGTATGCAAGGAATGAAGCAGCAATAGTAGGGGAGTATTCCCCGCAATTGGCATAGACCTTCAGTTTTTCAAAGCCCCCTTTATGGGTACCCTCGGAGAACCGACTATAAAGCAACTTCTGACTGTTTCTTGCCCCACTCTCAGGGACCTCCAACTCCTCACACACTTTCTTGAGGTTTGACTGGAAAGAGCGCTGCTGTGCAATAACGTTGAGCTTTTTTTGCACGCCGTTTTCACCCGGAACCTTAGAAGCGATATACTCTACAACCCAGTCAGTTGAAGTCATACCAAATTATTAAATAGCATTCTACTTACCGAGAACACCACGGAAATTCAATTTCCCCGTTTCACGAAGGTAATTTTCCTCGAGAACCTGCCCCAAAAATGTCGGGATTAGCTTCATTTGACAACTTCCGATGCAAGTGCAGGCAGGAGGACGAACACTGAAGGACATTTTATATTAAAGCTATTTTTCACCTATTAGTCACCATCAAAGAGGAAATTTTTGGGTGCACACCTCTTTGGATGCGATCAAAGCCTCATGTTGTTTGGTTGAAGACTCAAATTGTCTGGTTGTAGACTCAAGTTGTCTGTTTGTAGACTCAAGTTGTCTGGTTGCAGAGCCACAGGCACTCTATTTCGCACTCATTAGTCACCTTCAGAGAGGAGATTATACTGCAACTTTGCGTGTAGTCTTATGTGCATACCCTAATCTCTGCAATAGTTACTCCCTTTTCTGCGATCACAGACTCATGGGCACTCTATTTCGCACTCATTAGTCACCTTCAGAGAGGAGATTATACTGTAACTTTGCGTGTAGTCTTATGTGCATACCCTAATCTCCGCAATAGTTACTCCCTTTTCTGCGATCACAGACTCATGGGCACTCTATTTCGCACTCATTAGTCACCTTCAGAGAGGAGATTATACTGTAACCTTGGGTGTAGTCTTATGTGCATACTTTAATCTCTTCGGTAGTTACTCCATAGGCACTCTATTTCGCACTCATTAGTCACCTTCAGAGAAGGAAATTGTACTGTAACTTTGGGTGTAGTCTTATCTGCATACCTTAATCTCTGCAATAGTTACTCCCTTTTCTGCGATCACAGACTCGAGCAGCTTGATTTTGTCTGCATATTGCTTCTTAAGCTCGTCAAGCACCCACTGTGCGGACAAGGGCGTCGTATTGCTGGAATCGGTGGCAAGAATACTTTGGTTTCTTACCATACTGATGGCCTTGCTCCTGAGATTCAGCTGCAGCTGCAGTCTAAGGCACCGGGAAAACATTGCGAAAGTGGGCTGCTGTGTAAATAAAGTTATGAAGGTAGCAAATACAACTGTAAGACTGGGGTGGGGGTGTCTTTTGTGCGGAGCAGGAGGGTAAGCTTAAAGGGAGACGAGTGATGCTCGTGGTCAAGATGTAGTCTGGTTGGTCAAGATGTAGAAGGACGGAGAGATATGTAGAAGGAAGTGAATTACTCAGCAAGCAAGAAATTAACACCTGGATACGACATGTACGGAGAACTGTTTGCTAACCTTAACTACGATACTTACAGATTTGTACACATCCCACTTCAAGTGTTTGTCTATATGTGTTTGCCTATTTGTATTTGTCTGTACAGGCTGCTCGTTTGTACCCTTGTTAATATTTTGTAGTTGGGTATCCGCGTTTACCTGAAAAGCTCCAAGGTTTGCTAAAAGGCACCGTAGAATAAGCATGTTGGAAGCGCGCAGGACAGCAATATGCGATCCGCCGACCGGATCTCAAGAAACTACACCTTTAATCCGCTGATAAACCTAACCCCCAGTCACTAAATTAGCTCCTCACTTGGATTCTCACATCCTTGTTGCGGCTTGAAGCAGCTCTGATCTGCCTAGCCTCGCTACCAACCCCCGAGAGAGGGATCTTCCCCCTGAGATAGATAGCCGCGAACGTGGTGGCCGCAGGTGCGATGGCTAGGTTCCTACAAACTGTCCTAAAACATAGCTTGCTTTTGCACTGCCTTTGCCACTGCGCAAATACTGCAAGAAGGTTTTTCGACCTAGGAGAGCAAGTTATCACATTGACCGGCAGGTTGTAAGCTCATGAGGCTATACGGTGCAGCTGTTTGATCATGCAATTGAGGTAAGATGTTTCGTATTCGTTCGCTAGCTAATAACTAACTGATACTACTCTGTTTCCCTGGTCTATTTACTCGGGGTTCAGCCGCCTTATATGCTCCATTCCAACGCACCCTCACATATCTCTCATGCCCCGTTCATTCAGATGTTAATATTCGGATGTCGGTGGAGCTTACTGAGGGGATCCGTGCTTGTTGGAACTTCGCAGGCTGAACGAGAGTATTTCCTACACACAAGATCGGTAGCGGCAAGTTTTATAGGTTATTTTCAGAGTTTGTGAGCGCTTTTCAGGAGGAGGGCGAGGATTATAGGAGGGATATTTGGCTGGGAACCTGACGAGCGTGACTCACGCATACTGGGTGTTCTACTCTTCACGTCTTTACATTTACCGTCAAATGTACCTTGAGGGCATCATCACATTGCACTGTTGTATCGCACTGAGAATTCATAACCTTTCTACATAGAAAACGCTCCAGCACAATGTATTTAAACCCCAAGGAAGCTTTTCAGGATGTTTATCCGTCGGCATGTTAGACCTACTTCGGAAATCCGTCGTGGGTGGGTTAACGACACGGGGGGGCGCACGGTGGGGATGCATCCGGTCTAAGGTAAATGCATCACAACCTGCTGACGAGTTTTTTGTTAGGGCCAGCTACTTGAGGAATTGCATGCATCAGCCCTGATTTCTGCGCAAATGTCGGATTTAGTATGTGCCAGTACTCTGTATATGCATAAATAGTGTGCGGGTTTAGGCTAATATCCCGAAAATTACATTAGTTACTCAAATCCCAAGCCCCAGATATTCTCAAACGGTTTTGCAGGCATGGTCAAAAGTATCTGTCCTTGTTGGAAGAAAGCACAGATGCGTTTAGAATGTCCGATGGAGTCGTTCCGACTTGCGAATGGAAATCCCCACCATGAGCTGAATCAAGTCTATCCTATTTCCTGACCATGACCTACAGGATTATGTTGTCCCTCCGGAAGAATATTCCTGAGTTTGACGTGATATAGCTACAGTGTGGGGGTGTGGGTATGAGCAAGCACGACCTGCCTGTCCTGGTCCTGTATTGACTGTGGACGATACACTATGTCTTAGCGATCTCGATTATTAGACTTGCTTCTGTGTCTTCTCCTTCTTGTCGATCTCTTCTCGACCTTAGATCAGGCATATATTCTCTATCGTTCATGAGAATCAGTCCACCTCACCAGTGCTCCAGTGCCTGTTTCTACAGGTTATGTTCCCTCGTGCTCCTATATTTCCGCACATACTCTATCTCACATCTATGCCAGAATACCGTATTGCAGAGTGCAATCTCCAATATGCCATGCAATCAATGCTGTATGATTCATTCAAAGTCCCATGGTGCATTCAGCCTTAAGAGACAAAGAACCGGACGATATATAGCTCCTGAAGTGCTGATCCGCCTACCCCAAAGCGTCTTGGGAGGGCCACTGAGAATACTTGGAGGCTGCGCAGCGGAAATGTCAGTCCAGTCGCAGTATTGTGGTGTGCAATTACGCCAAGACTGCCAAAATAGAACTAGCTCAATTACCCAAAAAGGTAGTCTACAATATCCCACAGGCCAAATCGGGACTCTGTCCCCCAAAAGGGCAGCCTTCCAGCCCTAAGAGCGTTGGGTGCTGCATAGGAAGATTCTACCGCGTGGTCACCTGCCGCAGTACTTCTGAAGCTGATATGGCAGAGCGGACGGGATGCCTCATTTTCTTCAGTCAATGGTATTAAGTATTCTAGAATATTTGCCTAGTTGCAGATCTACTTTACTACCAAAAACAGTTCTTATGTATCACTATATTCTGCTGAGGACAATTGCCTGTCAGGTTTCTACAAAAATAACAATCAATTCAGTAAACCTCGTAGAAATTTTTCGAAATTAGCTGCAGGAACCAGCCAATAACAGGGAAACGACGGGTTTCGCTGTTTCGCTGTACGAATCGTCCTCGAAAGGTTCACACACTCACATGGCGTAGATATTGCTGGAATGATTGCTGAAGAAATTTTGATGCCACTTGCCTCCTACTTTTAGAATCTTACCCAAGTTTAGTCTATAACCCCCTTATATTATCCATTTTTGTTGGGCAAGTAACTGGGTAGACTACCTTGGCCGCTGAAAGTAGGTGTAAGGCCAATGATTGAACGACAACTGTCACCTACATCTATCCTGAGTATTTCCGATAAGGTATTCCCCTTCGCATTATGCCATATTGTACAGTAGAGAGTAGGCATGCATGCACGTTTCATGCACACAAGTATAGTATAGTATGATGTTGGTGTTGGTGTTGGTGTTGATGCCAATGTTGACGTTGGACCTATTTATCCAGGATACTTAGTAAGTCAGCAACAACAATAACAACAAACATAGCATAGCATAGCTAACATCGGTCAGAAACCCAGGAGACTGGAGAGCAAGGAGGGCGGGATCAGATTTTCACGAATCTCTTTTGTGTACTATTTGTATATAGCTCGCGCGGGCGGCAGCTTAACTTGCGGACCCTTGAATCCACGGGTTTACGGGTTGGCTAATCATACGTTCTCTATGGATGTGTGCATAGGAGTTAAAAAAACCGGTTCAGAAACTCTCACATACTCAATTACAGATCCCAGTACCTACAAGGCTGTGTAATTGAGCGAATGTGTTTAGTTTAATTGCCACGAAGACGCAATCATTACGTTATGTAGCGTGCAGCTGGATTGACACCGATCTCCGTCAAAGACGAAAGTGGGTACAGTACCCTGAATCCTAGTGAATATATGGGCATTAATGTTACCCTGAACCAGAGCAAATAACCTGTCAAGGCATGCAGCTCTACATCATAACGAGGCAGTTTTTACACCAAAACCGGCACCTTTTAAAAAAGTGTCAAAATCAAAGCTACCTCTACCTTTAGAACCGCTGACATACTGAGAAAGGGATCAATATCCGGACAGGTGATTGAGAATATTATCGAGTGAGGTGGCTGCCATGTACATATATGTACGTATCGCCTCATGCATATCTATATGGGAACGTTATGTATTTTGCCCTCCTGCATCTTTTTGTGCACTGCCTACCCCAGAGTAAATCATAGTTCATAAGGCTGAAACCAGTCTCCCGGTAGTAAAGGCAAACCGGGCAAAGACTTATTTATAGCACAGGATTGTACATGGCACAATCAACCAATTATGGCCTCGGAGGCAATGCAATGGATTATATGTAAATGGTGAACCTGGGAGATGCTGAGTCTGACATCCTCGAGTTTGTCTGGGAATCGTATATCTTTCATGCCGCCCAACATCCGAATTATAGTCGTGGACCTTTCATAATAGTATACAATCCCCCCACTGCCTCACGCCCAAGCCCCGAAGAACCCCGGAACTTGCCCAACCATTTAGCACGCACCCTGATTTTTCAAAAAACACCCTAGCGTTCTTTTTGTGTCTCTGTACACACATGACCCAAACTAAAAAAAGAAAAGACAAAAAAAACCGAAAAAATGTAGCCAGAAAAAAGACTAAAACTGGAACCCGACATTGATGATTTGCACTAAAAAAGCCTGTTGGAACACTAGACTGAGAGAAATGTATTTGATTCGTGAGGTGGAGGAGGGATGAAGAGGAAGGAGAGGAGGGGATATGGGAAGTTTAACGGTTGGACTTGGCTACACGCTCCAACTCGTCCTTCTTCTTGATGGCATAGGAGTTTGAGGAGCCCTTGGCGGCGTTGATGAGCTCTTCAGCCAAGCACTCAGCAACTATTCAGAGGGGTTGGTTAGTATCTCGTCTGGCAACTTGGCGCTGGTATCTTGGGGAGTACGTACTAGACTTGACGTTCCTGAACGACGCCTCACGAGCACCAATGGTCAAGAGAGCGATGGCCTGATTGACCCTCCTAAGAGGAGACACATCGACAGCCTGACGCCTGACGGTACCAGCAGAACCGATACGGGTGGAGTCCTCACGGGGACCGCAGTTAACGATAGCGTCAACGGCAACCTGGATGGGGTTCTGGTCGGTGGTGATGTTGATGATGGTGAAAGCGTGATCGACGATACGGACAGCCATGAGCTTCTTTCCGTTGTTGCGGCCGTTCATCATCAAGGAGTTGGTGAGACGCTCGACGATGGGGCACTGGGCCTTGCGGAAACGCTTGACGGCATAACGGCCAGCGGAGTGGGAGAGGTAGGAGTGCTTGTTGATTTGGATGTAGTCACTATTGCGGAAACCCGTCAGTTCAGCCGTTCAACAGAAACCCAGTGACATATTCTCCAGCCCCACTACTCCATGCCCCCTCCATTCCACTCCAAGCTCTTTCCTTCACTACTCCCCAGTGACGCAACTGTAATCCTATCATGATCCCCAAATTTATCCCATCTCATCCCACCAGCCCCCTCAACCCCGCCCCCACGAATAGGGGTGACCTACGTCAAAGAGATATCCCTAACCTCAACATCGTCATATGTCCACTTGTTGAAGAGCTTGGCACCCTGACCAATATTGTCTGTGACCTCCTTTGGAAGGGCGGTGTAAACGGGGGCAGTTTCTTCTCCGGCGTCCGACATGCTGGGCTATTTGATTCGGGTTTTGGGGGTCTGTAAGAATATCGGTCGTCAGTTCAGCACTTCGGTATCGCGGTATTTGGATTGAGATGAGTTGACGTACGAGTGGTCGTTAGGGCTGAGCTGTCTCCTTTGGGCGTCGATTGTCGTGAAATTCGTCGTACGGGGATTTCGCTAGGTAGCGTTATGCCGTGCGTTGGTGACTGCACTGAAAGTTTTAGTGACAAATTGTGTGGGGTGGGGTTTGAACCCTAGCATAACAGCCGCCAAGAACACTGCATAACTGTAGGTACTTGACGTTTGCGAAGTCACGGGACTACGAAATAATTACAAGAATTCCCTAGTTTAGTTGGCACAGAATTCCCCACTTTTGATATCCGACCCAGAAATCAACCACAATAACGGTATAAAACTCCAACATAGACCGTACATTGCTCTCGTTGCCAACATGATTATCGGTTTCCACCCCCCTTGACCTCTTCCCCTAGTTTCCCCAGCGCAGATTCATATCTTTCCCTTGCTGCTTCGTCTGCCTCAAATTCCATCGGTACACGCTCTATCGTCTTGTTACCACGTTTTATACCCCTTCCAATGTTCCGCCAGAACCATCGTGCTTCGGCTTTGGCCACTAGAGACCATGCATCCCCTTCGTTACCGGCTCGGGCAGTTCGGCCTACGCGATGAACGTATGACCTTGTGGCTGAGGACACATCGTAATTGATGACATGGTCGACGGCCGGGAGATCCATTCCACGAGAGATGAGATCGGAGCATACCAGACTGAAGACATATTAGTAAAGCTAGGGAGCTCTGGCAGGCTGAGGCTTACACGTCTAACTCGTTTTTCTTAAATTTGGCGAGTGTCTTTTTCCTCATGTCTTTATTCAATTCGCCACTCACTAGTCCAATCTTCAACCCTTCAACCATCAAATCCATTAACCTGGCCAATCTTGCGGCAGTTTCGTTACTCTTTGTGAATATCAGGACCCCAGATTTGATGCCTTGTGTCTGTAATAGCTGTACCAGATATAGTGGCTTATCCTCAATCTCTCCCACTGAAATATAGTGCTCAGATAGACTCGCAGGGACGGAGAATATCTCGTCAGGTTTATCGTCCTCATCTCCCTCTCCTGCTTCCCCTGCCTCTAGTTCTGCATCATCCGCCATATCCTCATCACCACTTGTCTCAGAGGTTGCTTGCTCTATCACCACCAACTTCGGTTTCCGGAGCTTGAGTCCAGCTAGCTTCCCAGCATCCTTTGTCATTGTGGCACTAAGTATGACTTTTCTCACTCGGTTGTGGTTATTCCTACGGATTCCCAGTGCATGTTCGAACTGCTGCGTCCTGCTCTCAAAGCTGCTAGTCTCTGTCTGGAGTGCCTTCATCACAGCATCTAGCCACTCTTGGAAGCTCTGTGCCAAAAGCCTATCAGCCTCATCAATAACCACCCACCTCAAGTCCCTCAGGTGAAATCCAGGCGTAGTTGTAAGATGTTCAACCAATCTTCCTGGAGTGCATATCAGTATATCGACCTTACTACTGTACCTTCCTTCCTCCCCGAATTGTGCATCAAAGGCATCAGGCCTCCCGGGGTCATCTTGCCAGTTGTCTTTGACGAGTAAGGTCCGCTCAAAACCCAGTGACCGTGCTCCCCACGCTACCCCCACTTTCAGACCACTGGCTAGTGATTCCGTAGTATCGCGTACCTGGCTGACAAGTTCCCTTGTTGGGACAATAACAACGGCGCGCAGGCGGGTAACATGCCGCTGGGAGATATCTTGCACTACGGGGAGGATATATGATAGTGTCTTGCCAGACCCTGTTGGTGCAGAAACCAGAACGTCATGATATAAATGGAAATTCGGATCAGTGGGGCATGCAAGGAGGAGGGGGAGTATGGCAGCTTGCACGGCGAAGGTTTTCTGGAATTTCAGGTGGCCGGTTATTCTCTTTTGCAGTTTTTCCGATAGAGGTAGGTCTGAGAAAGGAATTGAATGATCTGGCGGAACAATTGTCGGTGCTGAAAGCCAAGGTGGAAGGGTGGAGTCTAGAGGAACCTGGGTCTTTGTGTGCCTGGGATTCATAGGCTGTGGAAGGGGTTGTAGGCCTTGTGGCTGGAGCTCAACAGAAAAGATTAGCTGTTCTGGTGCTGTAGCAGGCTCTGTGGATGGCTTAGATCGGAGCAGAGCTTGAAACTTTTTCAGAATCGATGGATGTTTGGCGAGTCCTTCATTCGCATTGCTATCATCTCCAGATATAGCCGGTGCGACAAACGTCCCCGTGGGCGTCGATGTTTCGACTACAGCTCTTACCGGGGATGGTGACGGCTTTCTTCGTTTCGCAGCGTCGGATACTTGCTCGGTGCCGGCATCGGATGTATTCTTTCGCTTTTTCTTCTTCTCCTTCTTCAACTTCACCCTGCCATCGACACCTGCCATTGGCGTATCCCCATCATCGCCATTACCACCCTTTCCCCCCATCGACCTCTTCTGCTTCTTCGACTTGTGGTCGCTCTGCTTCTGATGTTGCTCTTGGGTCAATTCTTTGTGTGCAGTTTTGCGGTTCTTCTGGTACTTCGTTGCTGAGCCAGTATCCTCTTCGAATTCCTGTTGCCTAGTCATGGTGTTTGTGTGTGAATGAAAGGCGCGCCGTAGATGTTGAAAATGCGGCTCTGCTCGACAAGTATTTTCTTTTTACGATTTTGGGATACCATATTGGTGTTGAAATCTCGACAGTCATGACTAATCATACAACCAAGACGGCTCGTCCCGTACCCCGTACGCGCGCGAACTACCGAGACAAGTCCAGGGTCTCAGCAAGAGGCCTGCCCCGTTCAACATCCAAAATAACACGCTGGTGCAATTCGGAGACTTTTCTTTTGTTCGCATTTGTTGTCACACAACACTCACGAGAATACTACAAGCGGCTACGACGATATGGTCTGGCTCCTGCGACCCTCGTCTGCTATGGGGAGGGTGGGCTCAGAAATAAGCAATCATCTATTTGCCATATTAGCAAGTTTCTTAACATTGGCAGTTATCGTGAGGTACTGCTGGCATGGTATGTGACACATGTAACTATGGGGCACCCCAGTCTTAAACATTTCCATTACCACCCAATTAGCGAAAGCTTACTTACATCCGACGCCGTTTACAGACTCTCCAGATCCTTTCAAATGCAATGCCCTGCTGCAAAAGGGACGTTGGCTAGATCATCCTGCATCAGGCTCAGAAAGTGTGCCAAAGATATGGCAAACCCCTGGATGCACGATTCGGCATTACAAATCTAAAGATATCCAAAGCTGCTTGAAGGATAAACGACTGCTTTTCGTGGGAGACTCCACTGTTAGGCAGGTTTTCTGGGCTACAGCCGCTTCATTGGACCCGAAGTTTAACTCCAGCATTGGTGACAAGCATTCGGACCAAGTATTAACAGATGGCGGTGTGAAATTGGAATTTATTTGGGATCCATGGCTGAACGGGTCGAGGCTAAATTCCGAGTTGGAGGCGTTTATCAAGTCGGGAGAGGGCGCAAGACCACCAGCTGTCTTGCTGGCTGGAGCAGGGCTCTGGCATTCGAAATATGTGGATGTAAACCCTGGGGCGCATTGGAAGGCATCAATTGGCAATGTGCTTGAGCACATGAAGTGGGCGAAAACGACGGTTTTGAGGCCTCGCTCTGACCTTCTGTTGCTGGCCCCAGTAACTGTCCCAGCGTGGAATAAGTTGTCTGCAGTGAACAACGAGACAATTTTCCGCGCTGAGGTGGACATGATGAACAACTATCTCAAGAAAATGACGCACACTCAAGGTGCAGATGTGTTTTGGGCATTCAATAAATTCACCGAGGGTTTGCCTCAGACTTTCGATGATGGCATCCATAATGTGCAAAGCATAGCCAATCTAAAAGCCGATGCCCTGCTTAATTTGAGATGTAACTCGGAAAGAGCCCAATACCCAGTTGATGGAACATGCTGCAATGTCTACAGAGCACCGAATTATATTCAATGGGTGGCACTCGTTGGGACGTTCGCTTGGTCAATTGTGTCTCTTATCTCCAATGGTTGTAGACAGCTCCTATCCTAAGCCGCAGTGACGATTCTAACGGTATCATGAAGATGACAGGACACCTTCTGCAAGCACTGCTCCCCTTACAATATTGTCAAGGCTGAGGTCTTTGGCACATAACCATGCAGCCCCCATGGTATTTGGTCTCTCAGTAGTTCTGTGCTTTTATGCAGATCGGACACAGGTCCTGAACAAGTCGCATAAGCATTACCTGGACTCGGAATTTTTCGGGATGGTAATCGTAACTGTCCTTCTAGGCCTTTTTACCATACGCAAAACCTCAACCGATCTACGAACCGCTGAAACCCAGCCTTTCCTTGGCCGTGATCAGACTGATGAGTGGAAAGGCTGGATGCAATTCGTCATCCTCATATACCATTACACAGGAGCATCCAAAGTTGCCTGGATATATGAGATTATCAGGCTATTGGTGGCCTCATACCTTTTCATGACAGGATATGGTCATACCATTTATTTCTACAAGAAGAAAGACTTCTCCCTAAAGCGGATTGCTGGGGTACTGATACGCCTCAACCTCCTGAGTTTGGCGTTGCCCTACATGATGGGAACGGGGTATCTTTTTTATTACTTCGCTCCGCTGGTGTCGTTCTGGTTCATAGTTGTGTACCTCACAATGTGGGTGGGGCACAAATACAATGCCAATACCAAATTCTTGTTGGCTAAGCTGGGAGTCTCCGCTCTCCTCGTAACCGGATTCACCATGAAATCCGGAATACTGGAAGGTATTTTTGGGTTACTCAAAGTTGTGGCAAAAGTCGACTGGAACCTCACAGAATGGCGATTCCGTGTCTTTCTAGACATGTGGATTGTCTATTTCGGGATGTTGGTTGCTATTGCTTTCATCAAGATCAGCAACCCATGCTCCCCGATCACGAATAGCCCCCGCTGGCCGATGTTCAAAAACACAGCTGTAATCCTCTCCGCGATGGCATTACCTGGCTACATTTATTACCAGTCCACCTTCGCCAACAAATTTGCATACAATGAATCACATCCTTACATGTCATTCATTCCCATTGTTGCTTTCACTATCCTCCGGAACGCAACCCCGGCGCTGAGGAATACTTACATAGGCGCATATTCATGGCTGGGGAAATGCTCCCTTGAGACATTTACTTTACAGTTCCATATCTGGATGGCTGCAGATGCAAAAGCCCTCTTGGACTATGGGGTCTTTGGTGCTGACTCTCGGTGGCTAAACTTTATCATTTCCACAATCGTGTTTGTTTACGCGAGCAATAGGGTGGCTAATGCAACAGGGGAACTGACCAGCTGGATTATGGGGATCCAAATAAGAGGAGGAAACGAAGTACAGAAGCCTAGCGGCCCGAGGGCACCGAGGATGCCACGGATGCCGGTGTTACCTACAAGTGCGAAGGATGCTGTGGAGTTGCAGCCACTTAATGGGAAGGTCGATGGAGAGGTAAATGGAAATACGGCTAAACCGGAGCCAGTCGTCAAGAAGGAGGAGAATTTGAGGCTGCCAATCAAGCTGGGGTGCTGGTTGTTGCTCATGTGGTTCATGAACTTGGTAAGTATAGGTGACCATATGGTCTAGTACCATTGCTAACAACTATTACAGACATACTAGGATCTTCACCTATAAAATTGTATATTGCAACCAGAATAAAATGATGGCCAGGCTAGGTTTTGGGCTTGGTGGCGTGTTGTATTTTTGTGCTGGATTTGCCGTGTGTTTGAATTTGAATGATATTTGCTACGATGTATATACCCCTCTACCAGTTCTATTATTATCATAATGTTAAAGTACCGAGTGGGCATCTGTCACGTGTAGAACTTTCCACATTTGTCATAACCTGAAATCTTGGCGAAAATATTCCAGTGATGATTCTAGGTGGACAGAAAGTTCGAGTCCCGACTCTCTCTCTCGACAGACAAGCTACACTACCTCTCGCCTACTACCATGGTTAAACGAAAGAGGGCCGGTCTCGTCAAATTAAACAACTTGTGTGCCTCTTTCCTCCATCCTCTAATTGCCATCAGAGCTCCTCGAAATTGCTAACTGGGGCTCCAGGCCATTACTGCAGAACTTAATCCGTCGAGACCCCCAATCCTACCAGGAGGAATTCCTACTCCAGTACCGGCACTATGAGTCCCAGCGCGATATCTTCATGTCCACCCCTTCCTCCACGTCCACCTCCAGCGACCAATCCGGTGCCGAAAAGTTCGCAGAGCTCGTCGGCTTCATGGCACAAGTAGCAAACTGCTATCCTGCGCACACAAAGTCCTTCCCGGATGATTTAGGGGGCTTGCTATTGGCGAACCATACCACGCTACATCATGAGTTGAGGGAGAAGTTAGTGCAGAGTCTAGTGCTGCTGAGGAATAAGGATGTGATATCCAGTCCAGATTTGCTCAAGGTGCTATTTCCGATATTGACCGCGACGAAGGCAAAAGCACTCAGGGCCCAGGTCTATACGACGATTATATCTGAGATGAGGAATGCCAATGCGAAAGCCAAGAACCATAGGCTGAATAAGACGGTGCAGACGGTGCTATTTGGGCTTGTGGAGGCAGGGAAGGAAGATCCGACTAGTACTGCGGGGTTGTGGGCGGTGAAAATTACTAGGGAGCTGTGGAAGAGGTC